>Ga0068859_100000118_pt1 | contig 75196 bp, 90 predicted proteins | sample KBSSwiS22_FD_66585 | JGI IMG/M metagenome (GOLD analysis project Ga0068859, IMG submission 66585) | Switchgrass rhizosphere microbial communities from Kellogg Biological Station, Michigan, USA - KBS Switchgrass S2-2 | ecosystem: Host-associated > Plants > Roots > Rhizosphere > Soil ...
AGCATTCTAACTATTATCACTCAGGATGTTTCGAGCTCCGCTTCCATTAGTTCGACAGGCATTGCATCGGTTACTTCGTCCGCATCTCTCGCCGCGCGCAAGACCGCAGATATCGCCACTACTTTGTCGACAGCCGGCCCTCGTGATGTTGTATCTGTGGCTTGTATTTCGGTGCCTGGGTTTGCGTCGGTGAGCTCGTCGGCGGCAATTTTCCGGCAGGCTGTTTTTGTGAATGTGACAACCACAGCCTCTCTTCGATCTATCCGTTGTCTGATCAGATTGAATGAAGAAAGATTGTTGAATATTCGAATGCGAGAACGACAGTTAGGTTCACAGTAATATGTTTCAGTCGCAGGCATTTCAAAATGATGGATTTCAGGGAGAAAGAGTTCTCATAGGAGAATTGTCTCTTTCCTTATCCGACAACTTGAATGCATGGGCTGATTTCACTCCCTCTACAGATCTCTCATACGCGGTTACTGCTTCTGACTCAATCAACAATTGGGCTGATGCTATAGCTATTCGAGAGGGGCAGAATCTTTCATTCTCTGATTCGATCAACAACTGGGCGGATGCATTTACAAAGATTGGGAATGGACTTCTATCATTTTCGGATTCAATAAACTTCTGGGCAGATCTTGGATTTGTTGTTGATTATTTCACAGAAGCAACAGACACACTTCTGGCCTCGCACGTAGGGCAGATTGGAGGAACTTGGACAGCGCATGCTTCTGAGTCTACGAACGTTCTTACAGTTGATTCTGCTACTGATCGTTTGTATATGGCAGCCAATGGTCCGTCGCTGTTCTTTGCCAGTGGAATACCACGCACGCCGGACTATTTTGTTGAATGTGATTTCTTCCTGTATACCGCTGAGAACGCCAACATTGGGATCTTGGCTAGATTAGATACGGCAGCGAATACGTATTATGTTCTGCGATTAAATACAGGAACTCAATGGCAATTGAGGAAAGTTGTTGCTGGTGTAGCAACTTCTTTGGGTACAAGTAACAATCAGATTCCAGCTTCTGGTACTTCAGTTCGAGCTCGCTTAACTGTTGTCGGCACCAGCCTCATCGCTACTATTAATGGTGTCAATGAGATTTCCACTTCTGATTCGGATATTTCAGCAGCCGGCCGAGCCGCTGTAAGAGCATCTGGCTCTACCACGTTTAATACTGGAACTCATCTCGACAACTTCATCGCTGGAGATCAACTTCGCTCAATTATAATGGGAGAGCTTCTCTCCTTCTCGGATTCAATTAACAACTGGAATGATAGCGCCTCAGTAGTTCTTGCGAGTGGGCCTTCTCTTCTTCTATCGGTATCTGATGATCTGAATAATTGGGCTGATGCATTTACTAAGAGCGGAATTGGATTCCTCTCTTTTTCAGATTCTCTCAATAATTGGCTTGATGCTTCAACGCAAGCAATCGGCAAACTGATTTCTGCTTCCGATTCAATAAACAACTGGAATGATTCTTTAACTCTGGCTATTGGTCGTGTGGTCGATGCATCGGATTCCCTGAATAATTGGAGCGACTTCACTCCTACACTTCAACTTGATTTCGAAGGTACGATCTCAGACAACCTCAATGCCTGGGCGGATGCTTACGCGCAGCGAGCGGCAGGATTCCTTTCATTCTCGGATACTCTAAATAATTGGGCTGATGCTTATTCGCAGGTTGGGAATGGACTTCTCTCGTTCTCTGATTCTCTTAACAATTGGACTGATGCTTGTTCTCTGATAGGAAACGGTAGAGTTCCATGTTCTGACAATCTCAATGCATGGGCTGATGCTTGTGTCATTCAGGTTGGAATTCCAAAAGTCTTTAGCGACAGCATAAATAATCTTGCTGATGCTTGTTCGATTCGAGGCGCAGGACTATTGCCCTGTTCGGATTCTCTGAATGCATGGGCAGATTCATACAGCCAAAGCGCGGCAGGTTTCCTCACATTCAGTGACAATATTAATAATCTTCTGGATTTCGAACAGACGGCTCTTGGCAAATTATTAACTGCGTCTGATTCCTTGAATAATTGGGCAGATGCATACACACAGCAACTACTAACTGGCGGTATCTTCCTTCCGTTTACAGATACTCTTGTATTCACCGACTCTATCGCTCTGAGAGAAGATTATCTTCTTGCTCTGGCCGACAATCTCAATGCCTGGAATGATTCTGTCATTCAGGCTTTGGGCGCTACACAGCTATCACTCTTTGACGACCTGAATAACTTTGCAGATTCGATCAATCTAAGTCATGTCCGTGATACCGACGTCACTTCTGATGCGGCAGTCACTTACGTCAATCATCTGGATGTCGGCACCACTGCCGCCATTCTGGGAATATCTACAGTCGTAGACCTGAATATTCCTTCTGATGCTTCTATCAATTTGTTCGGCTCAACCACGGTAGATTCGTCGGCGGTGATTGTCAGAATGCGGACTATTGAAGTCACAACGAGTGCCTCTATTTTGGCTGTGCCTTGCTTCATCTCTCTCAATGAGCGAGCAACATTTGTTGTGAGAGGTATTGCTAAACTAGCAGAAATACTGTAAGTAGTTCAGAAAGGGGACATAGGTCATGCCTTTTAGAGTGTTTCAAAATGGATCTCGTATTCGCCTTGAAGCGACTTTCACGGATGTCAATGGTACGCCAATCAACGCTACCAATATTCGACTACGTGTAAAGAATGGCATCGATGGTGCAGAGACTATTTACACTGGAAGCGACCTTACTCAGATCGGCACCGGGAACTATTACATCGACATCGATGTTGATGATGCCGGCTTGTGGCGGCACAGATGGGAATCTACCGGAGTTGTGAAGGGCGCTGAAGAACACCAGTTCGAAGTAAGAGCTTCTGATTTTCCGTAGAAACCAAGTTTCCGTGAGGTTTTATGACTTGTATTTGTTCGCAGATGGATTGGACCGGCGTTGATCAAACCCGAGAACATCACCCTGCATGTCCCGTGGTTCAATATGATCCCCAAGTATTGATCGATGAAACGACTGTGCTGATCGGAGATATTTTATCTGCCGATTCTGGAAGAACCCCTCGATCAATGGCCGCAGCCGAGAAGCTTGCAGCCTTCTTGTCTGACGATTTCTCTGACCGGAACGATGAAGCCGCTGTTCTTGTGCGAGAAATGATTCGCCGAGTCACAGAAAAGATTTCAGGCGCCGCTAGAGAGCGCTTCAACGATTTGATTGACGTGGCATTAGCGCGCGTCGACTTGAAGGCATCCCTGGAATATTGGATGCGCCAAGACGATGGCAAGCCCTTGATGAACGAGGAAGAGCAGCCTGGGCTTACGAAAATTCAGCAATTCTTCTTGGACTTCATGAGATACGCTCACGAAGAAGTTCTCATACCGATCATCTTCGCTCCGATGGGAAGCGGCAAAAGTTCGATCCTGGTTGGAGTTATGGCTTATAAGATCGGACAGAATCCCAACAGTTTATTGCAGCTAATCTGCTCAGACGACGACACGGCCGAGAAAAGAGGCATGGCGATTAAGAACATTCTTGAATCGCCTCACTACAAGAAGATCTATCCCAACGTCATTCCCGACATGAATAAGTGGTCTAATCACGAACTCCTGGTAGTTCGCTCGCAGGCCGATGTGCGGCGAGAGCCGACCAGATTAACGATGGGGGATTCCGGTGCCATTGACAACACCTTAGTCTGTAAGGGAGCTACAAGCGGCGGATTGGGAAGCCGCGCAGGTTTCTCAGGATTCGACGATCTTGCCACCTACGAGAACGCAATCAGGACTCCGAAGGATGGTATTCACGTTTCCAATATCCTTGCTCAGAAATGGTTTACACGTAAAAAGTCGCCGATCGGCGTCTCAGATTTAACTTACGATCGAAAGCAGAATCCGTGGCGAGGCGTGGTCATAGGCACTCCCTGGAGTCACGACGACTGCATTTATTCTCTCAGAGATTGGGAGGGAGCCGCGGTTGCCCTCATTGGTGTCAATGAAGCTATGACCGCTTACAACGTAGAAATCTGGAGCCTGCCTGATAAATACATCGATCTACTCAAGAAGAAATACGGCCAGGGGAAATCGAGGTTCGGCCCTCTCCCAGAAGATCTCAAGAACTGGTGTATAAAAAAGAATATACCTGTTGTCGACTCTTATGAGCTTGGTGCCGGTGTTCATGTTGATAAACTTAATCCTTCAAAGGCCGTGATGGAAATCCCTCTCGGCAGACCCCGCAAATGGTATTTGGAATTATTGCAGAAATCCAAGGATGTACGACGAGATTTCGATATCCCGTATCGGGGTCGGGTATATGCGGAAGGCGAGAAAGCATTCCCTAACTTCTCCAATTCTCTGCGTTTGACGTATCCGAAAGACCTGGTGGTTTCTCCGCTCACCAGAGCAACCGAAACAGATCGGGGTCGAAGAATCGAAGTTAGAAAGACCGAGATCAAGAGCAACAGAGATGGAGTCAAGACCCCATCAGGCTGGCTCGCCGAACTGGTCGATCCGCCCCTGGACTACGGATTAAAGATCGCGATGGTCGACTTATCGGGAGCGAATCGCGCCGGCACGGTGCTGTCGACGGCGGTTCTGACCGCGAACTATCGGAGAAGAATTGTTGAAATTGCGATAGGCGCGTGGGCTCCGGAAGACATCTCAGATCAGATAGGTGAATTATTTAAGAGACATCCGGATCTGCATTTGTGTTATATTGAAACAGTTTCGATGCAGAATCTGTTTGTCAAGGAGATGGTCAAGCACAAAACGACCTATCCTTGGTGGGCGAAAATCGGCAGTTTTGACAAGACGAATACTTCGAAACACGACGAGCAAATCGGTATCTTGACCACGGGAGTCTCGTATGCGAATGGCGGATTTGAAATTCCCAATACGTTTGAGATGGACGACCACGGACGGCTCTGTCCTTGTGGTTATTGCGTGGGAATCAAAGACGCTATCACACAAATTCGCACCGTTCCGATCAGTAGCGACGTTCTCATAACTTGGTGGGCTCTGCATATTCAGATGCCCCATTCGTTTACGCCACCTGAACCTGAAGCACCCACAGGCTACTTACACGTAGCATCAGGGGCAGAATTGATGAAGGCTCAACCGCCTTCTCCGATACAGAAGGCCATATTTTCTGGCTCAAAAAGAGACGGTCATCAGACCGCAGGCTTGTTTAACCCCCAACGGACAGTAGACAAAGGCTGGAAGTAGCCAGCGCCGTTGGAGCAACTTGGCTCGACTAACTGCTTTAGAACGCCTCAATCGAGATTTCCGTGATGCTTACGGGTCTCGGGCCGTCTCGACCGCGCAAGGTCGTGCCGGATGGGATCGTGGACAATACGACCGGGCTTCGTCCTGGAAGGATATTTCCAACGTTCTCCGGCCGGATACCTCTATCACATATGAAGTTCCTAGCCGGGATATTGCTTTAGCCTACCTGGTTCAGGAAATGTATGCCGTCTGCTCTCCGTTTGCCCGGGCGATTAATCAAATGGCTGGCGATGCCGGCCAGGATTCAATGGGCGATCACCAGCCCTATACGATCCTGGTCAACGAAAAGAATTCCAGAACCAAAGATAAAATAACCGAGATTCTAGATCGAGCTTATCGCATTACCCAAGTTGGACTTAACACAGAGATGCGTATTCGTCGTGCGTTAAAGACCGGTATGGCTATTGGTCAGCCGATATTTGAATACGACGGACTTCATTGGGATCTCGTCAGGGTTCAGTTGATGCCGACCTGGGAGATGATTCGGGATCCGAAACACAATACCTGGAAGCAAGTCAGAAACTCTGGAGGGATGGGTAATCGCATTATCGGCGAATGGAATATTCCAAACTTCCTTGCAACCACAACAATCCTCGAGGACGACAACCAAATCTACGGGATGCCGATCGGCCAACTGGTCATTGCAGATTATCGCATGTTGGTATGGGCGATTGAGGATCTTGCTATCGCCGGCCGAACGCGCGCTCCGCGGCGATTGGTTCATTACATCGGGTGGGAAAACAATCCAATCGTCATCGACGATGATCTTCTCAAAAAGTACAAGCAACGAAATTCTGTTGAGCCTACCACGATCTTGACCGATCACTGGCTGAAGAAAGGCTTCGAAGAGATCGATCAGCTTGACGGAGATGCGTCGGGCGTCGAGGCCCTTCTCTTAATCGTCAAGGATCATACAGATCGTATGAGGCGAGGTATCGGTATGTCGGCCGAGCCTTCAGATATGTCAGGTCGGGGATTGGAATCGGTCGACGCTGACTACGCCAGAGTCATCAACATTCTTCACATGGCAGACTACAAGTTCCTGAAGAATATTGGTGATAAAGCCTTGCTGCTAAAGGGCTATACAGATGTCGACTACGCCGCCCTCATTCCGGCATTGGGTGAAACAGAAGCGAATAGATGGACAAGAGCTTCTGCTGCCCTGGAGCGCGGGCACATAGGTTACAGCCAATTCTGCGCCATAGTTGGATTGAAGCAGCCTGATGAAAATATGGCTGACATTGAGAAGTGGTTTGAATTCAGGAAGAAGCATGGAGTCCCACTGGTATTAGGGGACAAGGAGGATTCAGAACTGATAGGTGCATCCGGTGCGAAATCTACACGAACAGCGAAACAGGATGTGATAGGCACCGAATCGCCTGCCAAGGGCGCCGATCCACAAAAGGGTCGTACCCGTAGAGCCGAACAACGCCGGTCCGGAAAAACCCCATCTGGAGCTTAAAGAATGAATTTCATAGAAGACAATCTTATCCGCCAGATCGATCTCGAACGCAGCGGTGTCGATCAAGAGTCTCTGGAAGATGAAGCCATTCTTTACGAGCATCGCCTGTCTTTTTTCCTTTGGGCGGCTGAAGAATCGTACATGGTGGCCTCTCGCTATCCAGATAAATCCGATGTCGTTCTTTCGAGATTGGCAGGAGCGTTGGCGATTAGAGAGGCTCTCGAAAGAGAGAGAATCTATGCTCTATGTCGCCGGACTCAATTAAGTCAACGCCGCATTAAGCTGTTGACTCCGACTGATCCTATTCGTTTGGAGTTTGAGCATCATGAAGCTCAAATCCGCAAGTTCAAACGAGATAGGGAAGATCTGGACGCCTGTGTAGGCTCTCGTAAATTCCTTAAGAGTCAGCGCGGATTGATGCGGATCTATCTGAATGCCAAAGGTCGAGGCCAGGAAGCCAAAATCGATTTTTCGATGAAGTGGCTTGAGGCTGCATATCCGGCCTTTTAGTGCAGCTTCCTGTCTGCGCTTAAAATAGAAATGATGCAGGAAGTTTTAGTCTCACTTCACGTTGATACGACAGCGGTTGATGCCGCCTTAGATCGAATTGGGGCGAGACTTTCAGAGATTTACCGTCAGGCAGTAGAGATTAAACAGTGTTTGCCTGATGTGTCTGGTGAAGTGGATGCAGTAATAGACAGTCTTGAAACCCTGGTGAGATTAGATCCGCCGACTAAGGAGTCAAAGTGAATAACGAAGAAACCCGATACGTCGACAAGGAATTTGACACATCTCGAATGCGCTACTCAGTTTCCGAACTGGAAGCTGCGGTGCCGGCTGCGGTTCTGCGCGGATTGAAGAAGCGCGCGGCTGAAGAAGGGCGCGAACTCACTCGAGTTGACTTCGTGCTTATTTATCGAGAGCCGAACGGAGATGTGAATCTTCAGGCTGTTGAAAGAGCCTTGTCACAGTTGGACCGGGTTCAGTGGTTGAGCACGCCGGATCGAATATCAACCGAGGCCGAGCTGCGCCGCCATTTAAGATTTCGCAAAGAAAAAAGAGAGATTCAAGCAGATCTCATGACCACGCTTCAAGACGCGGCAATGCGAAGCACTCAGCTTATGCAAAGCGCTCAATTTTCGATTTTGGAAAGTCCTCGTGTCGAGAACATTAACGAATGGAAACCAGCCTTGCCGCCAGATGAGCAAGCTCTTGTGGATCTCCGCAATGTATTTGCAAAGAAGCAGGCAGGACAAACGGATCGACCGAGAATTTCTGATGAAGCTCTCAACGCAGCAATGGCTGGCGATGGGTTTCATGTTCAGAACTTGGCGACTGCGGCGCCTGCTCTAGATTTAGCAGCAGCAGCGGCGACAGCCAAAACTCTCGCCGCACCTGAAGCTGAATACAGACCGCTTCCAAATTTCAGGGCTCTTGGAATTGATCGGCCGGCAGGTCCGGCTGTTCCGGAAGAGATGAAAGCCTTGATGGGGCAGACGAAGCCAGATGGTAAGCCCATCGATACCGATGATGTTTTCTCGGTAGGAGCGCTCCTGGCTGACAACGATGTGATCTCGTCTCTTCAGTGTTTTTTCCCTGTGGTTGAGCTTGAGAGATTGGGCGCGATGATGGATGTGAGACCGGTTAAGAGCGATGAAAATCATTCCCGGGAAGTAATGAGCGGAAGATTCACTCTGGTCAATCCCAAGATTGCTTCTGATCCTGGTACTCAACTCACGATAGATCATCCACTCCGAGACAAGGTGGATTACAGCGCTCTGACGGCGCGCGCTCTCTTCCCAATAGAGGAATCAGATCCCGATCAGATCGCTGCGGTAGAAGCTGCGCGGCGGGGACGTCTTGAGAAGCTGTCGATCGCTTTCGGTTATGGCTCTGTGTCCTGCGGTCTTTGTGGAGAAATGGACATCAAGAAAGTCATCGGCGATCCCAACGGAAGTGCTGTAGCTGTCACCATTGCGAACACCCATCGGGATTTGCTCTGTAAGAATCTGGAAGAGTTGGGACCGATAGGCGCCACGATCAGAACTCCAGCGAATGTGCCCGGGAAATATCTTTACAGAACCGTGCGAGTAACGGCGGTCTCTATGGACGGCACAGTGCAGATTACACCGACACCGGTGTCCGCACTTCAGGAGGGTTCTGTGCTTATGCTCACCATGAATAATTTCTTCTGGTTCTTCGGAGGAATGGGCTACTGCAAAATTCATGGACTGCGTGGCGATTATTCTGCTGATGGCCGCCGAGTCGTTGGAATGTTCACAAATATGAGGGCTTTTATCAATACTGCGATTGTTGATAAGGGCGCAATTACCGACGCGATGCTTGTTTTACACCCTGATCGGAAATATTAATTCGATATTTCAGGGTGCAATTTGCGTGGGTATTTAATAATGGAAATTGAAGTAAGCCAGTTCTGGAGGAAAGAAAGATGATGAAAGACCTGAATCAGTCGCCCGACTACATGGAGCTCTTGGAAAGGGCCAGCCAGCAGTTCTTAACCGGAGCCGGTGGTGGGAATTCTCCCCAGGCTGGTAACGGGGTTGCACAGGGTTCGCCTTCTGCAATTCTGGCGGTGCACCAGGCTTACATGCAGTTCCAGGGCACGGCACAATCTCTAATTTCGAAAGCTCAGCATGACATCGAACGTCGCGACGACAAGCTCGCTGCTCTCGGTGAGAAATATGAAGAGCAGGTCAAGGCGGTAGAGAAGCTTGGGACTCAGGTCGAGGAATTGACCACCAAGATGAAGACCGCCGAAGAGCAGCACATTGTCAAGCTTGGTCAAGTCGAGACCGAGAAGAAGACTGCCGCCGACGAAGCTGCCGACACCAAGACCGAGCTCGAGACTCTCAAAGCTCAGATCGCAACCCTTCAGGATGAAATCACCGCACTCAAGGCTGAGCGCGATGGTCTCGCCACGGAGAAGACGGAGCTTGAGGAAAGAGTTGCAACTCTTGGCGCATCCAAGGTGATTCCGCCTGATGCCAAGAAGGAAGCCGGTGCCGACACCGCAAAGGGCGAGCCCCAGGGCAAGACTGCTATCAAGACTGCTGAGGAACTTGCTGACGAAGGTTCCGACTCGGCCGAGCGCACCCGCTGCGTTGCTGTGTTCAAGGAATACATGCTGCGCCGAGACGAGATCAACGCCACAGGTGGTCGACACCGCTTGAACGAGTTCCACACCTGGAGAGGCGCGCACACTGCTGACATCGAGAAGGGCCGTGAGTATCTTCGCCAGAGCGGAGAGATTCCAGTCCAGAATTCTGTGCAGTAGCTTCGAGCCCCGATTGAGTTTGTTTGAGACTTGAGGATAAAGGAGTCACGAGATGGCTAACACCCCGCCTCTAAATATTGGCGCTGCTGGAGTAGCTGCTAAGATTGACCTTACCAAGCTTTCCGATGCCCTGCTCGCTACGCCGGAAGCTCTGTATATCTGGACCAACTACGCTTCGTTGAAGTTCGGTCCTGCCGGCGAGAACGAGGGATCGAAGGTGCAGGTCGACCGCCTCAAGCCTCTTGAGTCGCCGGATCCGACTAACTTAGCGGCCTATGTTGCAGTATCGACGTTTGCGGCGTTGCCGGATCAAACAAACACAGCGCTCTTCCAGGCGTTGGATTGGGATTCGGTTACGATTCAAGTTGAGCGCTACTGCATGCCGAAGCCGGTAGCGGCGAAGTTCAAGGCGATGCAGCTTTCCCAGGTTGACCTGGAGATGGCGCACGCTATCAACCTTCGCCGAAACTTTCACGAATTTGAGGACACTCTGATTCGCGAGCAGTACCGGTCTCACGTCTGCACGCAGATCTTCGGCAAATCGCTCCGAACAGACAAGGCTTCCATGGTGAACGTTCCGTCGACAGACGGTCTGGCTGTCAGCATGTTGAAGAAGTTCAAGGAGCGCGCAGCGACTCTGTACCTAAGAGCATTTGGATCGGCGCCGGGATCCGATGCGCAGGCATTGGAAGGTTCCTTCCTGGCCGTGACGGATCAGTACGGTATCAATGAACTTTCGGAAGATCCGCTCTGGAGAGATTACGTTATCCGCGACCCTTCAGGGGAGCGCGGACGTCTCGTCAAGGGATTCATCGGAGAGTTCGAGCAGATCACAGTTGTTAAGAGCGACCGCATGGCGACAACCCAGGTCGGTTCCGGCAACGCATTCACAGGTCACGAGATCATCTTCATGGCCTCCGATCCTACCCTGATCGAGACAGGGGAAGACGGCACCCAGGGATTCTTCGGCGAATACCCGGTGGCGTGGGCTCAGATCGGACTCCCCGAAGTGAAGAGAGCTTCTGAGGATGGATTCGGCGAGAACATCATTCTTCGCTGGTACGCAACCCTCGGAACCCAGGCTCTTGAAGAGATGGACTTGACCACGGCGCAGGCGATCTCAACCTCTCTCGGAGGCATCGCCGTTGCGACAGGCTCGAGTCGATTCATTCACCGCGGGCTGTTCGTATAAGTTGGGTGCTTTCCTTTCTTAGACAAGTTCCTATCGGGGCGGGCTCGCCGAGTCCGCCCTTTTTTGCGAGAAAATATGATTCAAGCTTATAGGTGTTCTGCCGGACACGAAACGGAAAGAATCTTTCTTCCCAAGGTGAATCCTACTCGTAAGCCTCTGACAATCGCTTGTCCTACATGCGGAGCCCGCGCCGTCCGAAGTCAGGGCTGCATAGGATTCGCAAAGCAGACATACGGCCGGAAGTACGGATTTGCTACCGACTCCGATCGTCGGGATTGGTTGAAGAAGCCTGGTATAGATGGGTGGGTCGGAAAAGAAGGCGAACCACCCAAGAAACCAAAGAGAGTGCACATTCCGCCGCCGCGTCCAAAGAGATTGAAGGTAGCGTAGTTTATGCTGTATCTATTGCCATCCGAACTCGATATATTCGCCAGACAGGTCATCACCCAGGATGCTCTGTCGACGGAATTGGGACGTCAGGCGATGATACAGCAAGCTTCGAGCGGCGTAGACAGCGCCACAGGGCGTTCCGAATTCGGACTGGAAGTCAGGAACGTCATAGACGAACAGGTTAATCTCAGTCTCGCTCTGAGTGGGTATTTAAGTAACACTCCATTCATAGAATGGATAGGCTCATCTGCGACTCTGTTCTACTTTGGATACCCTGTTTCTGTTGGTACTCTCCTGCTTTCGGACTTTTCAGTCGAGAAGAAATCCGGCGTCATTCGAAATCTCACCCGGGTCAATCTCCAGGTTGGCGGTGAAAGTGGGTTGCGCTTCAGGGGTACGTCTCCTACGTTCCGACCTACGAGTCCATACGGAGTGGCAGGTCAAGCGGAAGAAGCGGCCAGCCCGTATCTCATGACCGTCAGCTATAAAGCCGGCTACTTCGCTGAGGCGTTAATCGATTCGTCTGGTGGGGTGAATGCAACCGAGATCATTGTCAATGATGTGACGAATCTCATGGTTGGTCATGAGTTTTACTTCTCTGCTGACCCCGTGAATGAGCCTACAGTCGATCATCGGTTCATCACGGCAATCAACACAAGCACGCGCGCGGTATCCTTCACGCCTGCGGTCAAGTATGCTCTGGATGATACTATGACTCTCCGGCAGATTGATAAAGCGGTGCGTTCGGCGACGGCCGATATTATATCGGATTTGTTGACTTTTCCTCCCAACACAAGAGATTTTTCCAAATCCTTTGGAAGAGGCGACCTGTCAAAACGATGGGTGCGAATGAACGATCAGTTTATTCCGATGATTGCAGCCGCCAAGCTTAACCGATATGTGAGGTAGGCTATGCCTGAATCTGGTCCTGCTGCTCTTGCTGAATATAAAGAGCTTTTTCAGGAGCTAGGTACACCTGAAGGGATGGTTACGCTCAGGCGAATCCATCGTGCGGCGACTGCCTACGCCCCGGCCGTCTCTGATGAGATCCCTCTGTATAAAGTCCTGGTAGACGATTCAGAAGATCGGCAGTCATTTGGGCTGATGGTATCTGATAGGCGTGTATTTCGAATTTGGGGAGGCGCCATAAGTCCTACCGGCATTCTGGAAGTCACGGAGAGTTCCTTGAATCAGGCTCGCCTTGCCGGAGGCGGGGTTTTGGAAAATGGAATTCTCTTTAACCTGATGGAATTCCACCGCGGATTCTCCGTTGGTGGGATTGTGATGCAGTACTTTCTCCTGTGCGATTCGCTTAAACTGGTTTTGTAATGGGTAACTTTAAGCAAAGTCAGGTGTTTAGGTCTTTGGGTGCGGCTGTGCTGTTGCAGTTGTCGAATGTCGATCCAGAGACCGACTACGATGTATGGGCGGCTCTCCCGGTGAGTCAGGGTCGCAAGTACATTCAACACGACAATCAGATCATGCCAATGGTTGCTGGTCCGCTCCAAACTCTATTAGTACCAGGAGTTGTGGTGGAAAGTGGTCGCGTGGCAGATTATCGCGGCAAGCGAGATTGTCCAGTAGTTGTGTCGATCGGGATGAACATTGAGGGTTCTCCTGATAGACAGCAGGCTATGTTATCTGAGCTTTGTGATAGGCTACACCCTTTTATTTTCACCAAGAAGTCGTGTCCAATCTATAAATTCGCTGATGATTCCGATACCATAACCGGAGTTGCGGGATTTCTGGATTGGCATGATGAACGTTATAACGACCCGCTACCGCGGGAAACCTTAGTAGGCGTCGTGGCTAATGGTGGATGGTATCGCAATGAGTACAGCTTTACTGTTCACTACACGATGGATGAGGGTGACACCAGTGATCTTATCTGAAGACACCCGCGAGAAGCTTCTCGAGCTACGAATTGCTCAAGAGCTTGAATGTCGAGTCTGTTCCAAATGCAGCCGGCAGTCGGCTACCGTTCCGGCTTCAGTTCCGCATCCCCTGGAGAAGCAACTCAGGGATGCCAAGATGAAGTTGAAGAAACGGCCGGGCGATTCTCTATACCAGGAACTCGTACACAGGCTGCAAAGCCAGCTACACCATACCTCCCGGTGTTGTGGAGTCCGGTTCGAGATCAGAAAGTTCGACAATCATTCAGCGCTTTACAACGATTGGCGCCGGCGCCAGGCATTGGTGTCGGTTTCTGTTCAGCGCTTGAGAGAAGAATTTGGCCCACAGGAACGAAGTCGTAGCGATGATTTTATCATTATGTGGGACTTATGGTCTTTGCCGGATCAAATGACAGGGCGTCTTGTTTCTATCTTTCAGGAAGAAGATCAATTTCAATCTGAGCCTTGCGTCTGCGCCACTATGGATTGGAGTGGAATCGATCAAACCCAAGAACATCACTCTCTGTGTCCAACTCAGCGATAACTTCTTTGCCTACGTGCGATTTGCAACGAGATGCGACAATCAAATTGAAGAGATCTCGCGACCAGGAGGTTAGTCGATGCCCGGTTATGCATATACTCAGGAGCAGAAGTATTCAACACGAGTACTGCACATTGCAGGAAGTCGTGTTCTAACGGCGGCCTCCCAAGCGGCGCTCCCGACTGTGGGACAAGTCCTTATCGGAGCGGAGCCTTCGGGCTATCTCGATCATGGTTCTATCGTAAGCGCCCTCGTTGAAATCAACCTGGAGTTGACGCGAGAATCAATCGACTTGGGCCGCGTTCCGACGCCTGCCCGATTCTACTTGTCAGCGCAGAAGGGCACGATCCGATTCAGGATGCAGGAGTACCAGCCGGAGTCGATCGACTTGGCGGGTGGTGGTACCGGTGTCTTGGAGTCGGGTACCGGATTCAAGCGATCCTACCTCGGAGGAAAGCTTGGAACTGAGCGGCGTATTCTTATCTTGGACGACTTCGATACGGTGGTTGGAGTGGATGCAGAACTGTGGTATCAGTTCTGGTTCACTAACCCGAATGCACAGTGCGGTGGCACCTTCGCCCGAGGCGAGGAAAAAGCTGCCTTCGTGGTGCCTATCGAGTACGATTTGCTGAGGTTCACTCAAGGAGGGTTCAACCGGCTTCTCGAATTCAGAGCGATTTCGACGCCGTAAGATCCTTCTCTTTAGTTGGGGGTTAAGGCTGGCGTGGTCAAGCGCCAGCCTCTTTTTCAAGAATCGGAGTCCTTCCGATTCGTTTAACGGGAATCCTTCCCGTCCGAAAGGTTAATATGGCTCAAAGAGGCAGACCACGTAAAGTCAATGGTGCGGCTGCGCCTGTTCCAGAGACGTCTGAGGCGAGACCCCCGGCCGGCGAAACTATGCCAGGGGAACCAACCAGAGAAGAAATCATCGATGCTATCTCGAACGAACCTTCCAGGGAGCTTTTTGTTGAATTGGCAGGGCAAAAGATTCCAATTGTAGAGTTGACTCAATCCAACTGGCTTCGCTATCTGGCTGTGTTCGCTCCAGAATTTGAAGCTCTGCTCAAGAACCTGCTTCCGATGTTGGGAGTCGCTACGCGGAGCTACACCATCCTTCGGCATTTCACTCCCGAGACTCGAGAGGATCTGCGCCAGGTGGCCCTCCTGGGCGATCTGGAGCTTCTCCAGGAAAGCATCAAGGCTTTGGGTGTATCGGAAGTATCGCTGGATGATTTGATCGGCTTGCAGCAAGCTGCGACCGATGGCGCCGGCATGGATTTCTTATTGTCTATGTCTCTGATCCTTTTACGGCCGTTGGGTGGAGAAGCGATGAGGGCTATGGAAGAACTGTCGTTCTCCAAGATCCTGCTTCGCATAAGCGATCGCTTGGCTGAGTTGGCCTTGGCCTCATTGAAGTCATCATTCATCCGTAGGGGCCTGCCTTACAAAGAAACCGAGCTTGTTGCGGCTATCGAACTCTGCGACGGCATGGATCTATTCGATATTGTGTACAAACAGTATGAGCATGACCGGGTGAAGATCCGCCGTTTTTTCGGGCAGGTGATGAGTTTGGCGATGAGGAATACGCCTACCGAGACGCCTTCGGTGTCGACGATAGAGGGAACCCCCTCTTAGGCGTAGCAGCTATTTGCCAAGCTACCCATTGGTCTTTTGAGCATGTCATGGGAATGACGGATACTCAGATCTCGATCATTTCTCATGCTTTTTGGGTGAATGCAGAACGAGAACAGAAGCGCCGCGACGCGGATATGACCTGTGAATATTGCGGAGAGAAACAGGTTTTCGATGGAACATGCGGCAACTGTAAACGACGTCAAATGCGTGCTGTTACACTAAATGTAAGGGAGGCAGGACCGAAAGCAGCGGCAGATGTAATTGAATGGCCTCCTGGGTCCGGACAAGTTTACAAGGGAGATCAGTTTGAGTCGGCGGCCAGGAAATTCCAGATCGCGTGTATGGAAAAGGGAGATATGCGCTCCTATATGGAATACTGTTCGCAGATAAACAGAGGCGATGACGTGCAAGAGTTTTTGAGAAGATAATGGCAAAAGTCACAGTCTCAGGCAATCTTGAACTTTTGTTTAACAGCTTGCGAAAGCTGGAGACCAACCTGGAGCTTGTCCGTGGACTGCCACCAATCAATGTTCGCAATTGGGCCCGGGACGAATCCGCGCGAAACCCGGCCCATAACATTTTTTACTTCGATGCTGTAGATAAAGGGCGTCGGGGATTTGCGGCGACCGCTGCAACAGAAGATGGTCAGCGCCCCATGTTGCACTACAAAGAGTCCGTAGAGAGATGGGTGGTCGTGGATTCAGTCGGTCCTTCAGAGCCACGAAGAATAAGAGAGACAGCTACCGCAACTATTCGGGATGGTTGGGCACCTTTATTTATAAGCGCTCTCGCTCAAATAACAGGAGGGAGACCACCAACAGCAGCGAATCTCAAGGCTCTTCGAAAGAGAATGACGAGATTCATTTTGAAGTCATGGAAAGAAGCAACAATCAAGAACACGGTGCTTCGCGATACCAAGAATAGATTCTATGGGTATCGCTTGTCCGAAACAGCAAGGGGTCCGATTATTCCTCTCGCTCAAGCTTTTAGAATCGACGGAGATGTTGTTAAAGAATAATGGCAGACGAGCTTCCACCATTATTACAAAGCTATGATATAGAGCCGAGGGTTAAACCTGGCGCTATTGATGCTGTTATTGCGGACGTCAAGAGATTGGCGACGCAAGTAACTAATATTCTTAACAAGCTCGATGTCGGTCCCATCAAAGTCAATACCAAGACTGGCGATACAGTCAAAGGTCAATTCACAGACATTGCCAAGTCTATCGAAGTCGGTTTCGACGGAGTTCAAAAGAGACTCGAATCCGGCATCGGCGCCGCTCTTGATGCTCTCATTCAAAAAGCTCTCGCCGCGCAGGGACAGATCAATAATCTTGGTGGTCCTGGCGGAGGCGGCGGAGGTGGCGGCCGGAGAACAAATCAGGATTTCTTTGGTCCTGGTGTACCAGAAAGACAGTCTCAGTCAGCGCGGTCTCAAGAATTAGAGAAGCAGCGAATCTTTGAGAACGCCGACAAGATAAATAGAGAGCTTAAGAAGAGGCAAGCAGCAGATGATGAAGCTGCCGCTAAGAAAGCGGAAGCTGATAATAATCGCATAGCTCAAAACAGAATTCGATTGCAGCAAGCGAGCGCTCTGCTTGAAAAAAGACAAAGAGAAGACGCAGCAAAAGATCAAGAGTCCATCGAACTCAGAAAGATCAGACTCGCCCAGAACAGCGCCGCTATCGCAAAAAGGGAAAGAGAAGCAGCCGAGAAAGAAGAAGCAGCGGCAGCGGATCGTAGAGCCAGACTCGCACAGAATAGTGCGGCTATTGAGAATCGACGATTAGAGACTGAAAGAAGATTTAGAGAGGCGCAGCCGGCAAGAGTCAGTGATGCGACGTCTGGAGGAACCGCTGCGATAAAACTCCAGACTCAGGCAGAAACCGCACTTGCTCAAGCAAGACGAGCTTCGGCTGAAGCTGCTAGAAGCGACGATCCTGCTCGTCGCACGGCGACTCTTCAAGCAGAACGAGCGGCAACTCAGGCCGTTACCGATGCGACTATCGCTCGACGAGCAGCCGAACAACGATTGCTCGTAACCAGAAATCCAGCATCGACTCAGAGAGAGATCGATAGTGCTAACCAACTGGCATCGGCTACAGCACGACAAGCAAGAGAATCGATCGGTCTTGCTAATGCATCAGGAAAAGCCGCTGAGGCTTTAAGACCTCTAGGCAGGAATGGTCGTGAAGCGCACGAGCAACTTCTTGCCCTTCTCGGTGTTAGTCGATTCTTGCCCGGGGCTTTGGGACAGGCTGTTAGCGGTGTGGCTTTGTTGTCGGGCGGCATGCAATCGGCTACGGGTATCTTCATCGGCGTAGCCGGCGCCATCGCAACTGTACTTATTCAGTTAGGACGCATGGGTGCTCAATTCAACGAAGAGTTGAATCGACAGCGCGCACAAGCTGAAGGTCTCGGATTAACCCTTACAGAAGTTAAAGCATTTCAATTGGTCTTGGGTCAGACAGGCGGAACAATTGAAAACTTTGCAGTTGGCATCAAGAAGATCAATGAAGCTGTTACTGGAATCGGTGATAGCGCGATAGAGACTAAGAATCTTCTCGAGTTGGTCTTTGCTGGAACTGGATTCGACTTCACCAAAGTTACAGCTTCAATCGAAAAAGGTTCAGCTTCAAAGCAGATTCTCTTAGAGCTCGCCAAGAACATGCGAACCCTGGAGAAGGCAGGACTCGGCTCCGCGGTTGCCGCACAGATCTTTGGTCGATCTTGGGATGAAGTTAAAGGACGACTCCAGGATATTGCCGACAAAGAAGAGCAATTTGAAAAAGCTCTCAAAGATTCAGGCATTACGGCTAAAGAAGCGGAAGAAAGCGCGAAGCGATACGCACAGGTTGTCGCCGAACTAGAACTAGCCTGGACAAAGTTTGCCGCCACTCTTGGTGGTCCTGTTACAGCCATTGTAAAAGGATTCCAAGTCACTCTGAACTTCCTGACAGAAGACGCCCAGACAACTCTAGATCGCATGAAGGGCTTTGCGAAGTCGCTGGAGATCTCTGGGTCAGAAGCGGCAGCGAAGTCTATTATCAATCTAAGCAAGCTGCGAGAAGCTGTAGCTCGTGGAGAAGAACTTCCAAAGGGTACTCTAGGAAAAGCAACAGGGACCGAAGATGAATTCGGGGTCTCTCAGGGATTGTTGGATCGAGCAAGCCAACAAACAAAACTGGACTTTCTTGCCGCTCAAATTGAACTCAATAAGCAATTCATAAGGAAGTCAGGGTTCGATCCCGATGCTTTGATTCAGCAGCAGAAAGATCGAGAAAGAGAACTTGCTGATGAAGAAGCTATCACAGAAAACCAGAAGAGACTCAAAGAAGAAAGACAAAAGCAATTAGAAGAAGCTGGCAAATCTGCTTCCATTACCGAACGCACAGCCACCCTGAAAGAGCATGAGCTTGCTGTTGCGCAGGACGAACAACAGCTTCTTCAAAAGCAAAGGCAGGAAGAAGAGAAGGCTCTTAAACTCGCTGAACTTGTGCTTAAGGGCGACATCAGCGATGAGAAGCGCGCGGATATAACAGAGAAGCGCAATGCAGCTAAGAATCGTTTGATCGGTCTGCGCATAGAAGAGAACCGACTCAGCAAGAGAATTGCTGCTCTTCGAAAAGAAGAAAGACCCACAGCAGCATTAGAGGCCGATGCTGAAGATATCACTGAAGCACTCCGATCTACGGATAGGAGTTCCACTCAGTTTCAACTCCTGGCTGATAAATTAATTAAGACTCGAGAGAAGATCCTAGCTCTTGCTAGAGATCCTGATGAGAGACGAAGATTCTCCAAACAGTTGTTCCGTGATTCGCAGTTCATAAAAGGTCAGACGCTTGAAGAACTGCAACAGCAGTTCGCCGCGGCGATGGTGGATATTCAAGAAAAGAGCGCTCAGGCTCTCGATACCATCGGACGTGCGCGTGAACGCGAACTAATAGAGACAGACAGGCTTCTTGAATCTGGATCTATCACAGTGACGGAAGCGGCACGGCGCGATGCGCAAGGGATTCTAGATGTCCTAAATATAGCTACAACGGAATTCGAGAAGAAGAGACGCGAGATCTTGTTACAGATCGATAAGGTTCAAGCCTTAAAAGCGGCCGGCAAGATCAAGCCCGATGAAGCTGATAAAGCGACAGATAGATTACAAGCGGATTTGTCAGCGGCTCGTATAGTACAAGCTAAAAAGGAAGCTGCTGCAACAAATGATGTCCTTAAAGTAGATGATAGAACTACAAAGCAACTTATTAAGAATCGTCAAGATCTGTTATCTATTGAAATCTCGACGCAAGAATCCATTAATCGACGACGACTTGAGCTTATCCGACGAGCGTCTCAAGATTCTATTGCTGTGCAAGAACGTGAAGCACAGGAAGTACATGACAATGATATTCGAATAAATGAACAGGAGCAGGCGAAACTGCTCACTTTCCTAAATGATCGCAAGAAATTAATAGTAAAGACTATTACTGATGCAGGACTACAAACTGCTGTGCGAGCTTCAACAAATGCGTTTATTAGAGGCTTGGCTGGTAGTGATGCAACAGAAGTCTTGAAGACATTTAAGAACTTAACTATCGAGAGCTTACAGGAACTTGAAGAAGCTCAACAGAAAGCCCTGTCTCAGGGAGCAGATATTAGTCCTGAGTTCCTAGCCTTCTTACGAGAAATCATCACTCTCAAACAGAAGGCATTGGATATAGATCAGACCAGAGACATTACCATTCAAGACTTGGCCATTAAGAAAGCCAATGAGCTTCTAGAAATTCACAGACAAGAAGCTGAGTTGGCTAATGATCTATTGAACTTCCAGCAAGAACGTCTTGGATTCCTGAAGCAAGAAGGTCTGATTGGAGTTCTGGAAGCCAACGAGCGCCAGATTGATATTGAAAAGCAGAGGCTTAGACTCATTCAGGATCAAATCCTGGAAATTCGCCGACGTGCACAGATTCGCACAGCGGAAGTAGAACAGAGAAATGAAGCTCTGCCTCCTGATCAGAGAAGAAGCATCACTGCTGTCATTGCCAGTGTCCAAGCTTCTCCGGAGATTTCAGAACTTCAGAAAGAGCTTCTACGTCTTGGCGAACAATCTATTGCTACATCTGATAAGATCCGACTATTAGATTCTGTTCTTGGTCGAGTCCGCACTGGTCTGGACATTCTCATCGACGCATTTGACCGGGCACCGGAGAGCTTTGATGACTTCAGCACAGCTATATTGAAGCGCTCCTTGAAGGGTCTGGCAGAGGCTGCGCGTGGAGTTCAGAAACTTGTAGACATCATTATTGGAAAGGACATCCAACGAAAAGATCCTGCAACAGAATTGAGCTTAGCTTCAGAGGCTCTTAAGAATGATGTTGTTAAAGCCGCCAATGATTTCAAGAGCATAATTCTCCAAGCTGCTGCCGACTTCAAATCTGGATCCGCAGCCCCGCCTTCGGGTGCGACAGCCGCAACGATTACCAGTGGTGCAACTGGCGCTGCTGTGAATCCCAAGATTAAGAGTCAGTTCGCGGAGAATGTTGGAAAGGCGGTATCTAAAGCTTTCGTTGTTGCTGGTGGCTTGATTGCAGGATTGTCGGCCGAAACTATCGGCGGTAAGATCGCCGGGTTCGGACAGATCGCTGGTGCCTTTGGTCCGATCGGTCAGGCTGTTGCCGCTGGCGCACAGATCGTAGGAGGTATCGCTGATTTCATTGGCGCCGGCTTCAGGAAGAAAGCAGAGAAGATTGCCAAAGACATTCAGACAAATATCGGTCTGATCAACGATAAGTTTAAGGATGGGGCTATCACTCTTGGACAGTCGATCAGCCAATTGAGCTCTCAACTGGCATCGGCCCGCAATCAATTGAGCGGCGGCAAGATTGGTAAGAAGGGAGGACGTGCAGCCCTCGCCGAACTAGAAAAGGACGTTAACAGTCAGATAGCTGATCTTCGACGCCAGGCGCGGGATACTCAGGAGAACTTCAAGAAGTCTCTCGAGCTTCTCAAGCTCCCGACTGATTTCCGAAGCCCGTTCACTACGCTGCAAGATGCCTTAAAGACAATCAAGGAGTTTCTGAACAGCTTTGAAAACGCCAATGATGCAGTAGCCCATTTTGCTGATGCTGAGGATTTCCTAACTCTGTCTGTTAAAGAATTGCAAGATGCGGCCAAGGCTCAGATTCAGGACATCATAAAACAGGAGCAGGCTGCGGCTGAAGCGTTTGAGAAATCCAGACGGGATCTTCTCAATCAAGGGCGAGTCAAAACCATATTCGATGAAGCCAAGGATCGACTCTCACAGTTGTTCGAGCTTGAACGGAAGCGCGCTGAAGAGCAACTCAAGGCTGAAAAGGATCTGGCGAATCAGAACAAGCTTCTGGACTTCATTAATAACATATTCAAGCAGTTCAAATCCGACTTGGATGCGTTATTCGCAACATTCAGAAGCCCGCAGCTTACGAGCAGTTTCGATAGTTTCTCTGACAATGTAAATCGAATGGTAGGTGCTGCTGGACGTATTGCTGATGCCGGAAATCCTGGCGCATTGGCTTTACAGTCACAACAACGCGCTCAAGTCAGTCTGTCAGGAGATATCAGCGTAAGTATTTCGGCTACTTCTCCAAGTGATGCGGTTCGCCAAATCACCGCTGGACTGCAATCGACTCTCTCGAAAGTAAATCCATTTGCCGGGTGGTTGCCAACCGCCCGTCCCGTTAATCCTTAACGGGTACTGAGGACTTATGGGCAGCTTTAGTTTGACCATCAATGCTGTTGATGTGACCGACATCGTGTGTGATGCGGTCGGGCAGAAACGAATGTCAATCACCCAGAATCAGGATGGGAATGAGGCGACGTTTCTTTTAGATTTGACCGATCTCGGAGTGCAGCCGGTTGGCGCGCGCTTTGTTGCCACTCTTCCTGGTGGACAGACTATTGTTCTGCAAACTATTACTTGTTCTTCGATCAGAGAGGTCTACCATGATCCATCTCTGCCCTTCTGGATTCATCAATTCAAATGTGTCGATCCTCTCACAGCTATCAAGAACAAGCGTCTTCCTGATCGTAAGCCATTCTTGAACACTACGACAGGCGCCATTCTACAAGCCCTTATCGCAGAGCTTGATCCAACCTTGACCCTGAGTCTGGCCGCGGGCAACACGGTAGCAGCCTTGAATCTACGTGAGTTCTCTTCATTCGGGGATGTGTTGCAATCGGAAATCATGGCCGATGGCTATGTCCTGCGAATGCAGGGCGGTCTGAATGTTCGTGGAGACTACGACACGAATATGGTGGCTCAATCTGATTGGGTCATAGATCAGGACGATCTCCGATACAGTCCGTACAGGTTCAGGGTCGAGCCTCCAAATGAATTGATCGATTCAGTAACGGTCACTCCCAATAAAGATATTCCGCTTGCCCGGGAATCGGAATTTACAGAGATCGATGGTCGTGTAATGCCTTCTTTCGCCCTGGACGGAAAGGTGTTTGGCTTGGAAGATTCAGAGCCTTTCAAGCTCACAGCCGGACAAGATATTACCGATGAAACTTTATGGGAGAGAACCGGGACAATTGTTATGAGCGGGTCCCATATCGAATTGGATGGAACCCTTGTCAGTCTCGATGCTCGTCCATTTGTATTCCCTTTCAAAGCTGCTTGGACTAGCATCATTCCCGATCTGGGGACCAGTTACGAGTTTGGATTTCAGGATGATTTAGGTAATTGGATCGTTTCTGTATCATCTGCTGACTTTCCGCTTGCACTGGATTCCGGCGATGATCAGCACACCTATGAAATCTTTACCAACCCTGTCGGCGATAGCGGAACCATTGAATTCTGGGGCGTTCATCTTCATCAGAACTTCACTGTAGATGTTGATGTAACGATCTCGACTGTAAGCGCTGCTAATTACGACACGAATGTATTAACTCTGGGCTCTGCTTGGTCTGTTGATAACAACTACGTTCGTATCAGAAGGGCCGGAGAGGACATTGGAAGCGCTCGTATTCTTCGATGGAATGGTTCGAAAACACAATTGACTTTGACAGAGATACCGGCCGGCGTGTTGCCAGGAGACGAAGTGACTCGCGGTGTCGGTGCCGATTCTATCCAGACCATTGAACTGATTAAGACAGTGACCCCTGCTGGTGGAGGCTATGGGTTGCCAGCCATATCAGGACTTGGCGTCCATTTGGGTGCGTTTATTATTCAACGCACTGGACAGGTCGAAGGTTATTTACTCAAAGAATTCAATTCAATGCCGCCCCAGGTTTATCCGCGGGCTCTCAGTCTCGATGTAGATCAGTTGGAATCTTCAGATGGTGTTGTTAGTGGGTCTGGTTCATCTTCGAACGTCACCTTCTCTCAGAAGTTCTCGACTGATAAGCAGATTCATTTGATCTTCAATTATGTAAAAGGCGGAAAGCATGATTTCGAATCTATCTGTGGAGCATCTGGCGCGCACGTAACAGTTCCGATCGACGGCGAGCAAGATCCTACTAAACTTCAGGCGATAGCCGACCGCATCTGTGACTTGGGTTCAAGGAATATTCCTCGAGTGACATCCGATATGCATTCGACGGAAATTGCCGGTAATCCTCTACCTTGGGATCCACTTCCATTGGATTTGCCTGCACACTATCAGGTCAGCGTTCCTTCGGTGCCGATGATTTCTAACACTATTACGTACAAAGGGTTTAAGGATCTGGCTGACGATGTTGTGTTGTTTGATATGGATGCCGGGGACAAGACTCCGACTGAGCGCGCGCAACAAGAAGCTTTGCGTGGGAATCCCCTATCGAAGTTTCCTATCAGACTGGCGACGATTGGCGGTGCAAGAATCACAGGTGTGTCATGGGATGACGTCACTCTGAGCGCTTCGATCTCGGGTGGCGGAACTGTCTTTGGCCCGCACGGACAGGTTGTGAATCTGGCAGGCGGAATAGATCCAGCTACCGAGGCCGGCGTAGCCGATAAACACCGGAATCCAGTAACACTGAGATGCACGACAGACGGGGGAAACTTTCAAAAGGATGTTCTGACCTTCACAGTCATCTATCCTCCTGCGGCTGTAAATCCAGATACGGTCACATGTAAGTATAACTCTCAGAACAATACTTTGAAGTTCAAATGGCCGAGAGCGAGCGGGGCTGTAGCTTACGACATTATGCATCTGATCGAGGCTCCAACGCCTCCAGGCGGCATCACCGATAGCGAATCCATTGTGGATCCAGACGGTTGTATGGGCGCCGAGGCGTCAGGTTTGCTGTGGGAGCGCGTAGCCCGTACAACGTCTCCAGAATATCTGTTACCTTATGAACCACTCTCTCGAGCGATTAAGATTCGATCTGTTGGTCTGTGCGATAAGGTCTCGCCTTATATAGAAGCATGTTGTGTGCTGCCTCCGCTGCCTGCGCCGACGACCTTTGATGTTCGTAAGGTCAAGAAGCAGGACAGAATTGTCTTCCGTGTCAGTGCACCGGATCAGACTGCCGCCTTCAAGGGGCGTGCTGAGTTCCTTCGAATCCTCGTTCTGCAAACCACCGATCCTGATTTGGTAATAACGGATCGAGAAGACTTTGTGGATACGGATCCAAATGTCACGATCTGGACTTTGCCGCTTGCTTCAAAGGACGAGCTAACTCATTACAAGATTTCTTTTGATGATACTGCGGCCGACGACATTGTATGGGTGACTGCGTGTTGGGTTGATCGCTTTCACGATGAAGGATTATTCACAGAGCCGTTTGATGCAACGCAGCCGCCGATGTCTCCACCAAGTTTGGTATTAGGAGATTTCTTCCAGTCTGCAAGCCAAGCGAATGGCGGCACTGTTGTTGACGACGACAATACAACAACGATTGTGGAGTTCACCGGGAAATTCAGAGTTCATCTCGGTCGCCACAATGAAACTCTTCAGCTTGTATTCCACAAGTCTGAAAGGACAACCAGCTACGCCTCGGTTGGAACCTGGCCGTATCTCACCGGGGGTGAATACAACCGTCTGCGTTCTCACTGGACAGACGTCACAGATGAAGATGTAGCTAATGGTTACATCGACATCGACATGCCGCAGGACTTTAAGGATTCAAAGAAAAAGCATTTCACCTATCGTCCGTACAAGATTAAGGTCCGTGGTCCGGCCGTCAGAGAACGAATTGATCCTGCCCTGGAAGAAGTATTCACGAAAGAGGTTCTTACAGTATGGGGCTTCGCTCCTGATCTGCCAGTGCTTCCGATTGTTCCACACGAAGTCGATGCTGTGTTCGACATGGTGCCGTTCTACTTCCATCCAGGAGTAACCGGGTTCGGGCACGACACTCCTGTAGTCGCCAACTTGAAAGTGAAGGCGCAAGAGAGCGGTGTCAAGGTTCGGTGGAAGCCAATCAATGATTCAAACATCTGGCGATATTTCGTCTTCTTCTCTTTGTCCAACTTCGGAGTCCGCGGCCCGGGCGATTACGCGCCTCTCAGCCTAACTGGCGATCCCGCCATCGCGGCGGCTCTGGATGCGATCGACGGCGACGGCGACATTACTCTTTATAACCAAGCGAACACCGTAAAGAACGTTGCTGCGGTTGCCATTGACATGGGTAAGGTCAAAGGACACAGATTCTATAATGGCGAAACTTATGGAAGTTTGACCCTGACTCAGGGTGTCACTTACTTTGTCGGAGTCATTGCTCAGACTAAATCAGGTAGATTCAGTGCTGTTATCAGCGATACTGATACCGATCTCAGCGGTGGTCCTGGTGGTGCGTCTGTCCCTGGAGCATTGGCATTTCCTGGATCCATTGCTACCAATACTGTTGATGGAGATCCAGATAAGAATCTGGCCAGAATTGAAGTGGTCGTGGCAACGGCTAATGCTGGAACTTTCGTTGCAAACAACATCGCTGAAGTCGGGGTGTTTGTTGTTGAGCGAAACGATAACAACACCTTGAATGTTGGTTCGCATCATTTCTTTTCTCGCAGTACGGCCTTTGCTACCTCGTCGGTTCCAATAGAGTTCTTCTTAAAGATTGGCCGAAAGTTTCAGATCACCGATGTTATCGCTATGAATGGCGATAAGAGAACTACTACATCTGGAACTATCAACTTCACGGCTGGTGCGATTCGCGGTGTTGATACCGGAGATGCGAAGGTGGTGCCGGCGCCGACCTTTGGTGCTATTACAAGATTGGATGGCTCTAACAAAGAAGATGATGTGCCTGTAACTCTCACCCAGGATGGTGTGGATATTGTCTGGTTCAAGCAATTGGTACTTGAGAAATCCACTAACGGTGGAGCGTTTAAGTTCGAGACTTCTATAAATCTAAAGCATGAAGATACGCTGTATTTGAGCGCGTCTGCTACCAAGACCTGGAACTTCGCAGTCAAAAGGAAAGCAGCGGTGACGGCTCAGTATCGAGTCTTTGCTGTCGCAGTAGGAGGCAAGTCCAGCACAATTACAGTGAGCGGCTCACAGTCCGCAACGCCTGTCGATACCTCTGCTCTGCCTGGGCAGCTTACTTTCCCTACGTCACTAAACGCCAATACTGTCGACGGAGATCCAGACAAGAATCTGGCCAGGATCGAAGTCGTTCTTTCGACATTGAATGGTCTCGGCTTTGACGTAAACAACATTCGAGAATTCGGCGTGTATGTAATAGAGCGCGACGAAGCGAACTTGAATAACGTCGCGCAGCCATTCCTGTTCACTCGCACTTCATTAAGCTCTCCGCTTACGTCCATTGCAATGGAGTTCTATTTGCGAATGGGTCGCAGATTCAGGATCCTGCAAGCTGTATCTCTGAATGGAGATAGAGAGAATGGAACTGCTGGAATTTTGGATTTCGTTGCTGGTGGAGTACGTCACGTTAATACAGGAGATTCCAAAGTAGTTCCGCCTCCGGTGTTCCAGGCCGGCCCAACAGCAAACGGAAATAAGAATGTATCTGTCACTGTGAGAGTCAATCAGGATGCAACAGAGATTATAATCTTCAAGAAGCTTTTGATTGAAAAATCAATGGGCGGCGGGCCGTTTGAAATTGAAACATCGATAGGACTGAAAGAAGAAGATGCACTCTATACTGCTGTATCTGTTTCGAAAGATTTTGTATTTGATTTCAAGCGCAAGCCTGGAGTAGCAGTTCAATTTCGAGCGACTGTTATTGCTGTCGGTGGTAAGGCTAGCAGCGTTGTAACCAGTTCGTCTCTCAGTGCTTCGGTATCGGATCAAAGCGAAGATCCGGTTGCCGTAGCTGCTGTAGGCGGCTTGAATCTCACATTCTCGAACAGAAAAGGATTCAAGAGTATATGGACTAAGCCTACATTGAATACTGACGGATCAACCACAAAGTCGTTGATTGGTTATAAGATTGCCTACTTCAACGACACGGCCGGCACTGTCTGGATGGATGCCGAGACTGGTCAAGTAGCGGCGAATCAGGCGGCAGCAACGATCTTCCGCGCGGATAATCATCACACAACCAACTTAAAGAAATCTCAGTTGGCTTCTCCATTCAGTGTGTCTGGATGCAAAGTGATAATTATCCCGGTCAATATCGTAGCGGGCGTTGAAACTAATGGAACATCTGCAACTAGCACCTTGATTCCGCCTGGGGATCCTGATGGTCTCGAGGAAGATGCTTCTTTCCCAGATCAGCCACCGACTCCCAATGTCGTTGAGTATGCTGGTAGCGTAATTGTAACTGCGGGACAACCCGCAAATAATTTCCAAACGATCAAACGCTACCAGAACGTTGAATCTAAGAGCGTCTCTCCGCCAACCAGCGCGCAGCAAGCTGATCCTCCGACCGGACCCGATGTACTTCTGGTCGATACCAGCAGAGCAGGAGTCACGCAATTCAGACAACCAAGACAGGAGAAGTCCCGTTGGTATTTCACTCGAGTCTTGAACAAGAACGGCTGGTCGATCTTTTCTCCACCAGGATCTATTGGGCAAACTTCGCGCCCACTCGAAGATGTGATTGGAACTGGAGTCCCTCAATTAGTTCGGCCAGGAACGGCTCCCTATCCAGCAGATCCGTTGGCTCCTAATGGATTCATAAACGTACAAGGAACTGTTTTGTCTGGATTCAAAGTAGGAGTCCACGTATGGGCTGACTCTTCAGATGGCATCAACACAGATATTGCAGTGATCGAGATCATTATGCCTACGGATCAAAATGCTATGTCAATTCAGTTGGTGCAAATGGAATCTTGGCGCGCGACTGCCGTTGGTGTGAAGAAGGACACACAAGTAATTAAACCAGGATTGAGTTGTGTATTCCGTACTCGCATTGTCAGTTCGCAGTATGTTGCAAGATACAGAATTCAAAATATGTGGAGAGGCACAACCATCTCTCCTTCTCCTGGTTGGAGTGTCTTCAGCGACTACTTTTTGCTACCTACATCGGCGGCTGCGGTTAATTATGATCCTGGAGCCAACCTTCCGCCTGAAAATGACTTCCAGAATTTGCCGAGCTATCCTGATCGGTATATACCTTTGTAAGGAGTTTTATGGATATCTTAGTGAAGCATTCAACTGAGCATACAATCACCTGCCAGACTTGTAATCAACCGGCGATGTATCGAGAAATCCAACTCACGGTCCCGGGATTACAAACCAGAATGATTGGATACTCTACTCATTCTGAAAGCATCACAGAAGAACAACACCATCAAGCAATGGGGCGCTTAGAAGCTTTCCATTCTAAGTTCTTTGATTTGATTGCTCAGATCAAAGAAGCAATGGGCACAGAAGGTATCAAGCTAAAGATTGGCCGTATCATTGATTTGGAATTGGGATCTGTCATTCCCACAGCTTGTGAGCCTCGAACTATGGTACAACCTGAAGCAACTGTGCGTGCTTATGGAAAGTCCAAGCATTTCATTTTTGAAGATGTTCCTATAGATGAAATAACTTTGGAGTCTCTGCTCGCTCTGGTAACGCCGGCTTGTGATTACGCAGCTTTGGAACTTCAAGAACAATACACCGCCAATCAGCATCCAGGGGATGAAGCGTGAAACGACTTCTATTTCGTTCATTGCTAGGATCAGCAGTTCCCGGGGAAGAAAAGATCACACCTTTGGGAATACGGTATCAAGCCAGCGGATTCGATCAACCATGTCGAGATCGCATCCAAGAATCGATCGAGTGGTTGAAGACTCAAGGTATAGATCCATCCAACTTTGAAACCTACGCCTTGAAACTCACAGAGGATTCCAAGGCTCTGCCTCTCTGGATAGACGTTTCTTATATGTACAGTCGAGGCAAATGGGAAGCGTGTGGCGGGGTGTGGGCTTGGACGGTGAAGACTTACAAGCCCTCTGCCTTCCTGATAACTCTGACAGACGAGCCAATCAAAGATGGAGAGTCTTTTCGATTGGCGCTATCCAAATGTCCAAAGCTTAGATACGAAGCTTTAAGAAGACGTTCGAACACGACCAATGCTGAAATCAGCGTCGTGGCCTGCGGAATGGAAGACGGACGCCTGAACCCCATAGACAATCTATTACAATGGGAGTGGGGTAATCTATTCGATCTGGCAATGGGTACCTACAGACTTCGTAGAAAAGTGGAGATCGGGAATCACAGTCCTTGCGCTCCCATTCCACAGAAACTTGGTTTCCAATGAGACGAGTCATTCTCGAGAGTCCCTACGTCGGCACCGGTCCACGTAATGACGCGACTATCAAAATCAATGTAAGCTACGCCAGAAAATGCCTAGCTGATTGTATAACTCGTGGTGAATCTCCCTATGCTTCCCATCTTCTTCTTCCTGAGATTTGCAATGATGGGATTCCAGCAGAGCGCATAGCTGGAATCGCGGCCGGCCACGAATGGACCAAGATCGCAGACGCCGTTGTTGTTTACACAGACTTGGGAATATCTCCAGGTATGCAGCAAGGGATTGACGCGGCAACCGCAGCGAACGTACCTGTTGAATACAGAGCTATAGGCTTCTCTCCTATGCCTACCTGGTCGAAATGCTATGGGAAAGTCTTTCAATCGGCAGATGAAATTTCTTTAATCATGCGGGAATCCCGGCTCGCACACTTCGTAGATTGCGACTTTTCCAAGCTGGATCTACGAGCCCTAAGCTTCGATAACTGCATATTCGATGCTTGTAAGATGGTTAGAACAAAGCTCGGCAGCGCCGTTAGAGCTCAATTCTATTCTGTAGATATGCGTCATATTGATCTGACCTGGGCAGATCTTCGCTGGACCTATGCCATCAATTGCGCGGCAGATCACGCCAAGATGATCGGATGTCAGTTCACATTAGATTGTGATTTCATGGCGGGGCTGATCGCCAGAGAAGAAGACGGGTGGCGTTTGATTAGGTGGGCGGCGCTTGTTGCTAGTCCGGCCGCGGATCTGGTTCGATCGCTAATCCCGAAGCGCTACCATCTTTTGTTGAAGTTACAGGATGAACAACCTCAACCTAGAACTAGACTGACCCCGGAACTGGACAGGTCTAGATATAATAAACATGGGTAACTTATGAGACTAGCACGCGACGTATTCTTCGCCGGGTACAGAAACAAATTTCATGGATTGAGTCAGGAACAGGTGGACGGACTCAATACTCTGCTCGATCTCATCGAAGATGATACCTCTTGGGATGAAGAAGTCCTACAGATCAGTATCCGACAATTAAGCTACTTCCTGGCAACGATCAAACACGAGTGCGCCGATCGATGGCATCCTATCGAAGAGTTCGCCAGCGGGGCGGCTTACGAAGGCAGGAAGGATTTAGGGAACACAGAGACAGGAGATGGTAAGAGATTCAAGGGTCGTGGGTATGTTCAAATCACAGGACGTCGCAACTATGGCGTCTTCCGAGATCTGCTCAATGAGCCTCTTGTGACAACTCCTGACTTGGCCCTTCAACCAACAATCAGCTATCGGATAGCCACTCTTGGTATGCGATTGGGCTTGTTTACCAGTCACAAACTTTCGCAATACTTCGATGACTCGAAGACAGATTATGTCAACGCGCGGCGAATCATTAACGGATTGGACAAAGCCAATCTAATTGCTGGCTACGCTAAGAACTTCGAATCCATTCTAAGAGATGCGACTAAAAACGAGACTCCGCAAGATGAAGCGGTTCTACCAGAGACACAAGAACCTAAACCGGTGGAGGCTGATCCGGAAGTCCACACCGAAAATCCAACCGACAAACCGGTGAAGGATAAACCGCCTGATGTGCATGTTCAACAAGGACTTCCTATAGTCACATCTGAGGTTGTAACTCAGGCCAGTCAGGGCGGCTTCAAGTCTTGGATTTCTTCGGTAATTGCCTGGGCAACTGGCGCCGGCGCAGGCTTGATCGCTCTCTTGAAAGAGAATCCATTCCTGCTCTACATGGCCATTGGTGTAATCGTTCTGGCAGTAATATTGGTCTACATCCGGCAGACCATTTTGGATTCCGCGAGAATGAAGGCGGCAGCGGATCCAACCAAGTTTAATGTGAAATAGAGATGCTGGCGGCACTCCTGTCAAAGGTCGCCTGCTAGAGGGATGGGAGTTTATAGGGGGCTGGAACTCCCGTCCCTCGCCCAAATTATGATGCGTATTATTCTTTATATACTCGGTGGCGTTGCGGTTCTGGTATTGATCTCTTGGGGTGTTTCATCCTGGCGAGTATCTAATATCGAGAAGCAACGAGATGAACAGAAACAAATAGCGGCGCAGGCTGCGGCCGAAGCAGAGCTTCATCGAAAGAACGAAGCTGAACTCGAGAAGAAGATTGCGGCTCGAGACCTGGTGATTGCGGCGAAGGATGAATTGATAGCCGCGAACTCTAAACAGTCTCAAAAGGTCAATGATGAAATTCAATCAGAGAATGCGCGGTTTGAAGCAGAGCGCGATTCTGGTGATGATCTCAATATCGATGAACTCCGTGCTCGTATCTGTGCCCGTCTACGGGCAAGCAAGATCAACGCCCCAGAATTCTGCGCAGGACAGCAAAGATAAGCAGATCGAGGAACTATCCCGGCTTCTCGACAAAACCCAAATAGAACGTGATCATCTTGTTCGCGAAATTCAGCTTCGAGATCAGAAAGAAAAACTAGATGCCGAAGCCATCAAGCTCAGAGATGATAAGATCGATCTTTTAGATTTACAGCTTAAAGATGCCAAGACTGCAATAGATGAACTCAAAGCGGCTGGCACTGCCGATCAAACTCAGATCAAGGCTGTCAAAGAAGATCTTCGTCTTGCGAACAAAGAGATCAAGTCTCTTAAAGCAACAAATTGGCTTACAGGGCGAATAAGTATATTCTTGATTTTTGCTGCCGCTGCTATCGGTTACTTCCTGAGAGGATCTTCCAACTAATGCGACTGCTTTTATCCCCGCACAATGATGATGAAGGTCTATTCGCCAGCATTATCATTCAGCGAATGCGCCCTCTCCTATTAGTCATTGTCACAGATTCCTTCATTCAGGAACGCCGTGGCGATCTCATCACATGGCAACAGCGCCGACAAGAAAGCATGGATGCCGCCAAGATCCTAGAAGTGCCTATCTGCTTTCTAGGATTGCCGGATGCCGAACTCACATCTGAAATGATGTTGGAATCTCTGAAGATCTTTCATCCGAATGATGACGTCATTGCGCCGGCTATCCAGGGCGGTAATATGAATCATGATGTCGTGGCCGAAGCCGCGCAGAAATACTTCTCTCGTGTTTGGCAGTACGCGACCTACGCCAAAGGCGAATGCTTCACTCCGATCGCTGCAACGTCTTATCATCCAACGGAACATGAAACTGCCGTGAAGTCTCGGGTCTTGGACTGTTACACCACACAGCTAGCTCTCAGATCTACTAGGCCACACTTCGATGCAGTCAGAGATCAGCCGGAATACATTTCCTTCTCTGCTCAATCTTCTTTTGACAGACATGACGCGGAATCTACGCAGCCCGCTATTTGGTCTTAATATGCTGAGAAAATTGTTTGTTTGCCCCTGGTTCGGTCCGCTACCACCCTGGTTTGATCGCTACCTGGAACACATAGAGAAGCTCAAACCCTTGGGTTATGACTGGCTGATCACTACCGACTTGGACGACTTTAGCAAGCGAGTCAAAGATAGATTGGGTCTGGACTGCCCAATCGTTCCCGGCACCGGAAAGCTGCACGACTACCGCGCGTCCCTCGGTGTGCTCTATGAAGAAGAGATTCGAGGGTACGACTATTGGGGACATACTGATTTCGATTGTTGTTACGGTCGCATCGATCAATTCATGCCCGACGAGAAGCTGAGTGCCTGGGACATCTGGTCAAATCATGTCGACTATATCTGCGGTCCTTGGACGCTCTACAAGACCACTCCATTCCTAGCTGAACTGTTCACGCGCTACGATCGATGGAGGGAGATCCTCTCCGATCCAACCGGAACAGGATGGGTGGAATTTCAAGACGGATTCACAGGAGTTGTAGATGCAGCGCACGATGCGCACGAGCTTCAAAGACTCTACACTTTTTGGCAGACCAAGAACCTCGATGACTTTTCAAGCTTACGATTAGACGGAGATGTGCTGTACGAGAATGATCAGGAAGTTATGATGGCGCATTTTAGACGCCGAAAGATTTGGCCGCTATGTTAGAACTCGATAGTTTTCATGGTCTGAATATGTTCTATAGATATGGATCTCAGGATTTAATGATTCTGAAAGCTATCTTGCTCTACAATCACTATCAAATTCCAGACGTTGTGTCTGGCACAATGATTGACATTGGTGCTCACATTGGAGCGGCCTCTGTTCTGTGCTCAAGTCGCGGCGCTCGCGTCTTTGCTTACGAACCAACAACTGAAAGTTTTTCAATACTCAACAAGAACATCGATGAGAATAATCTCTCAATCAAAGCCTTTAAGAAAGCCGTGGGTTTGCCGGGTGTTCGAAAGATTTATATGGATCCGGCCAACACAGGATCCAATGGTGAATATCTGGTAGTCGGCAATCCGACACTGATTGAAAACGAAGTGCCTTTCGAAGAAGTTGAATGGGTGTCTTTGCAGAACATCTTTCAAGACAACAATATAGAGCATTGTAGTATTCTTAAATTGGATTGCGAAGGCTCGGAGGCTGATGTTCTACCACAGATTGCGTCGCTCCACGAAAGAATTGATACGATCGTCGGAGAGATACATACCGGTATGTGGGCTACAGGCACTCCGGAGCTTAATCAGAAGATTACAAATGGCGTTGATGCATTAAGCGAATTCTATACAAAGGAAAGCCTGTCTTTGCATGAGTTCATCTGGACACACAAATAACGCATACGACTCAGTAAGAGACTTCGAAGCGCGGGTGGCTGAATGGGCCGGCGCTAAGTTTGGCGTTGCGGTCGAATCCTGTACTGCGGCTTTATTTCTGTCCTGCATCTATTTGAAGGTTGGCTACACTGTCATTCCAAAGAGAACGTATCCAAGCGTTCCTTGCTCGATCTTGAACGCTGGCGGTACCGTGGGCTTCTCTGACGAGGATTGGTCTGGAGTTTACGAACTGAAGCCTTACGGTATCATCGACGGAGCGCTGCGATTCTGTCGTGGAATGTACCAGGGCGGGCTGCATTGTCTGTCGTTTCATGTAAAGAAACAACTTCCGATCGGTCGCGGCGGAATGATCTTGACCGATGACGAAGCCGCTGCTCAATGGTTCAAGAGGGCTCGATTCGATGGCAGGGCGGAATTACCCCTGCTGCAAGATGAATACACAATGACTGGTTACAACATGTATATGACTCCGGAGCAAGCATCCAGAGGCTTACAGTTGTTCGAACTTCTAAAGAATAAGGAGCTACCAGACTTGAATACCAAGGATCAAGACTACCCCGACTTGTCGCAATTCCCAATCTACGGCGCCGGTCTCATCACTCTTCGGAACGTAACGATGGATGATGCTGAAGATCTACTGAGATGGAAAAATGAAATAGATACGAGACACAATTCTCTTAAACCTGGAGTGATCATTAAGATGGAAGATCACTTGCGGTGGCTTGAAAAGACCCTTGCTGATCCTACTATACAGTTCTTCATTATAGAGAAAGATGGACAGTCTGTAGGAGATCTGCGATTGAATGAAGGTCGAAAAGAAACTGAAGTCAGCATCCGTCTGGACAAGAAATATCGCGGACAGGGATTAGCAACTCGGGTAGTAAGCATGGTTCCTCGTGGGAAACCCTTGATGGCTAAGATAGTGCCTCACAACCTGGCATCTATGCGAGTCTTTATAGCTAATGGCTACAGGCCATCCGAGATTCGTTATGGACAACATTCCTACGACACTCACTACATTTTCAGGAAGCCCCAATGAAAGTCATTCTCTCTGGCTATGAAGGCAGCAAATCAATTCTTAAGGCCAGTTCGTTTCTGGTCGCTCAGTATCTCAACATCGATGGATTCGAATTCTATTGGATGAACTATGGAGATCCGGTCCCTCTCTACACAGGTCTGTACGTCAAGTTGGCCGATAAGCAACTCCACGTAAAGTCCTGGGCTGCGGATATACGAAACTACTTGTCATCTGTTCAGGATGACTTGATCATATTCGCTTTGGATGATTACCTGATTGCTGGCAGTCTCAATTGGAATCAATATTTGAAGCTAATCCATAAGCTGAACACCAATCCAGCCATTGTGAGTGCCCGGCTCTGTATCAGCGATTTCTACAAATCATCTGAGATCGACCGGATCGAATCTGATTCATTTGGCGAGATCATTCAGTTGAGCGCCAGTGCAGAATATTCTGTTACTACACAGTACTGCATTTGGAAAAGACATGCTCTTATGGATGTCCTTTCTGAAGTAGAGACTCCATGGGAATTCGAAACCCAAGGATCCAACTATTTGAATTCCACTGGTATGCAGGTGATCGGTTACAGACCGAACCCGCCTCTGATCTACAACTGTTCGAGCTCTCTTTCGACTCGCTGGCCAGGAATTAACATAAGTGGCAGTAGTCTTGAAGACATAGAGTATCTTGTCTCGGTAGGAGACTTGAATCGAAGCGACCTTACAAACCGAGGACATGCCGTTCAATGGGGTAGCACCCATTCAATAGCGGAGGCCATGTGATTACTATTCAAGGCAATAAAGTTGTTTTGTTCGGCGGTAGCGGATTTCTCGCCGGCGCCCTGATTCCGCGACTGCAAGCGGCCGGCGCCAGTGATATTCTCTGTGTGGCTCGCAACGAAGGAAACCTCATTAAAACTCAGCAGCAATACGGAGTTGAGATCCTAAGCGGCGACGTCGCCGATCGGTGTATTGCAGCCAGGGCGATAGATACTGGAGACATTGTGATGAACTTGGCTGCGTTCAAGCATGTTGGATTAGCCGAGACTTCCAGCTTCCAATGTGCCAGGAGCAACGTTATGGGTTTAATGACGTTGCTAACAGAAACAATGCTGCCTGAACTCGAGATCAAGGCATTTCTTTTTATCTCGACGGACAAGGCAGCGGCTCCTGTGAAAGGTGTGTATGGTGCTACAAAGTTCCTCGGGGAGCGTCTGGTGCAGGAAGCAGCACATACTAATCCTCAAACAGCTTATCGTATTGTCCGCTATGGTAACATCCTCTATTCCACAGGTTCAGTTCTGTGTAAATGGAAAGACGCCCTGGCGCGCGGTCAGGCTCTAACTATCACCGATCCTGATGCAACCAGGTTCTACTGGACTGCGGATCAAGCGGTTGATTTAATCTTTGAATGCTTTGAGAAAGCCATCGATTGCTCGCCTTACATAGGCGAAATGAAAGCCATTAGAATGGGCGATCTGCTCGAAGCAATGATTCAGAAGTATGGTAATGGAACAAGGCCAGCAATTGTTCAAAGCGGATTGCAGCCAGGTGAAAGTAAACATGAGATTTTGGTCGAGTCTGGGTTGAATTCACAAGAAGCCGAACAGTATACTCCCGAAGAAGTTCTGGCTCTTATATGAACATCACGGCTTGTTTAATAACTTACAAACGCCCCAATAACATTGGGCCGATCGTATCTCATTTACTCCAACAACCATTCATCGATACGGTGGTTGTTCGAGACAACGCCAAGAACAATTCCAACGTCTACGGGCGATATGAACTAGCCAGACAAGCACCTTCTGATATTGTTTATGTCCAGGATGATGACTGCATTGTGCACGATATTGAACAGATCTATCAAACTTTTGTGAATGATCCAGAGCGCATCGCTTTTGGATTAGCTCCTACCCACCATCCGGTTTGGCATTTATATACATTTCCTGAGACTCAACTTGCTATGGTTGGATGGGGCGCATTCTTTAAGCGAGACTGGATTGATCTAGCCTTCAATAGGTACTTTCAACATCATGAGCTCGACGCATTTTCCCGGCGAGAGGCTGACAGGATTTTTTCCCTGATGCTTGCGCGTCAACACAATTCGATTCTGTCCTCCAATCTCGAGCATCTTCCTGGTTGTTCTGATGGAGATGCAATGTCCAAAGAAGCCGATCATTTTAATTCGCGCGCCCGGGCAATCGAACAATGTCTTGCCATTCTAAGGAATCAATGAGAGTCGATCTTCTATATTTGGCAAAGAACCGGCTAGAATTCACGAAAGAATCATTCTCAGCTTTACTGTCCAACACCGATTGGGATCTCGTTAAGTCTTTCTATGTCTACGATGATGGCTCAACGGATGGAACCGCTGAATACCTGACCGATACTATCATTGCCAACCGTGAGATCCTTCCAGACAAAACGGTTCTCAGACAGACGGACTTCGGCTCTCCTGTCAGAATTACCAATGATTTTGTGGTTCAGGTTGATTCGCCTCTGTTAGCCAAGATCGACAATGATATAGTTGTTCCGGAGAAGTGGTTGACTCGATGCGTTCAAGTGATGGATGGCAGTCCAGAGCTTCAATGTTTGGGCATCGAGGCGTTCTATGAAATCGAACCAGATGTAACAGTATGTCGTGGATGGATACGAGCCATTCACACTGGCGGCATTGGTCTCTTTCGAAGAGCGCCGTTTGAAGAAGTGTTGCCTATTGCATACGGAACCTATTTCGGATTCGGCAACTGGCAGCAACGCGGAGACGGACTCATGTGCGGCTGGATTAAACCGTCTCTTCCTGTATTCTTATTAGACCGGCTCCCTTTTGAGCCCTTCCGATCTTTGACTCTTTCGTACATAGAGAAGGGCTGGCAGCGAGATTGGGGGCCTTACGATTCATCACAACAAGATCTTTGGACCTGGAGATTCCCGAACGAAAGGGGGTGATGAAAGTGGACAACCGACAGCCAGAGTTGGGCGAAGTTGTGAAATGGCACGATCCAACTGGTGTGGAGCATACGGCCCTCGTAACAGCCGTGTGGACTCCAACCTGTATCAATCTTGTCGTCGTCAGTCATGACGAAAAGAAGAAGGATGAATACGGTCGCCAGATCGAGCGCTACACTTCACAGCAGCACAAGTCTGTCATGAATGTGCATGGCTTCTATTGGCGGTTTATCGATGAAGAACCGAACGGCTACACCGCTCCGCTTGCGAACTAACCTTTAACCCGGCGCCGGAACCGACCAGGAACCACAAAGACGCCGGCCGTAGATACTATGACAAGTTTACAGGAATTGTTGGATAGGTCTGAGCCATTTTGCTTGAATTGTGGTAGTCCACTTCAATGTAGTTGTGGATTTCAACTCACAGAAGAAGTATCTTGGTATAAGACAACTGCCGCATTGTATCATCGGAGAAGCCCTCTGTATTTCGAGAGGCTAGTTGCTGAGGCTGAGTCTCAATTAGCTAAGGCTAGGGCTCAGTTACCTAGACTTCCCGATTCCGAACCACTTATTGGCAATCGAAAAATCAGATTCGCACCAGAAGAGATGGAGCCGACTTATGAGAGAACGAACTGTTTGCCAGATGCGAATCAAGAATGAAGAACGGTGGATTCGCCGATCTTTAGAGCGCACTTGGAAGGTTTGCCAAACAGTGGTTATCTTCGATGATGGCTCGGAAGATAAAACACAGGAAGAAGCGTATGCAAGCTTTACTGTGAACCATACATTGCATACACGTTCTGGTGTTCGCATTTTCCAAGGCGAGTCAGAACGCGGTCCTTGCGAACTTCATTATATCCATTCACCTTTTACTCAAGCTGTTCGTCCTAAAGAACGTGTCAATGAGAACCGGGACAAGAACATCTTGAATTCGTACTGCAAAAGCACGATCGACTATGATTATGTTCTATGTTTAGATGGCGACGAGATGCTCAGTAATTCCGCTGTCCGGCAATTCCCTGACGTCTGGAACTTCCTCGACAACCATTGCGACATCGTTGTTCTAACGTTTGTTTATCTGTGGGATGCAGAGAATCTAAGACGAGTCGACGGAATATACGGCCCACCAAGCGGTATTTCTCAGCTTCGATTCCCTCGAGTCTATACAATCAAGAGGCTTGAGGAATATGATCTGTTCAATCTCAGCTTTGCTTGGGGAGGCGCAAGGGGTGGTGGCTTCCACTGTGGTTCTATTCCCACCCAAAACTTCACGACTTCATTGGGTGGCGCGTCCAAAACCATTGATGCTCCAGTAGTTCACTTCGGATACATCGACAATCCTCTCCGGCAAAGAAAGTATGTCTGGTACAACACTATAGATCCCGGTAATGAACACGAAGGCTGTTACAGGCATATCATTGGCGAGGCAGATCAGTGGGCACCGGGACCAGTCGAACTTCAGCCCTGGGAAGATTCATGATTTCTATAGTCATTCCTTCTTGCACAAACGAGCACCTTGCACGATTGTTGGAATCCATTGAGGTTAGCTCCCCTGGTCTTGGAACTTCCAAGATTCAACAAGTGATGGCCTCGCCAAATTATCGCGCAGTGTTCCCCTGGGTGTATAACGCGGTGCCTTCTATTGTCATAGGAGATAACGGTCTTTCAGATTCTTTTCGTGAAGAATATGCTCCTAAAGGAATCTCTTTTGTCACTGTACATGAACCTTTCATCTTTGCTCGCGCGATAAATTCTTGCGTAGCAACCCTTCCTCCAGAACACGATATTCTTATTCTCAATGATGATGCGATCATAACCAGTCCTAATTTCGAAGAAGATCTTACCCGTCTCTTGTCCAAGCCGCGGACTCGGCGCTTCGGAATTGTCAGTCTTAAATTGAGCGGAGGCGTGGCCGGCAACAGGGAACAAATGGAAGATGTCGCAGCCGATGACATTGTATTGACTCGACGCACAGTTTGTTTCATTGCCGTAGTGATTCGCCGTGAAGTATGGAATCAAATAGGCGGCATGGATGAATCGTTTGTTGGGTATGGATTTGAGGACACAGATTATTGTCGCCGTGCCGTTAATGCTGGTTGGCTCTTAGGTATTACAGGAGCGGCCTCTATCGAGCATGGGTTTGGAACTTCCGTGATGAGTAGCACGTTCAGACGAAAACATGGAACGGATGGGCATTCTCACCTGTATATTCAAAACCATAACATCTTCAAAGATAAATGGGGCGAAGGGCCTCAGCTAGGAGATTACGAAACTATGCCTATAGTATGTGACGATAGCGAAGAACCTCTTAGCTCGGGGACTTCGTTTGGTCTCAAAGAACTAAGAAGCCGAGAGCAGTTTACAGCCCAAGCTCCTATGCCAGACAAGACCCTCGGTCTTGAATCTGATCTCGAGGCTGATGCTGAATTGCTATGGGCGATTACAAGCCTTGTCAAACCTCAGACGCTTATTGAACTCGGCACTCGTGAGGGTGTGAGTACTCGTATTCTTGTACTGGCCGCACAACAAGCAAGAGAAGAAGCGAAGATCATAACTATTGATCCTGATTCAACCTGTGCAGACTTTATTCAAGATCTGGATTGTGAGTTCTATTCAATGAAAGCTGAAGACTTCCTTGCCGGCCTATCTCCGGAAAAGCGTGAAGCTCTCAAGGCGGATATGTTGTTCATCGACACCGACCCGCACGACTACCAGCAGACTCTCATGTGGTTGAACACCTGGGTGTCAACCATGCTTCGTCCTGGTGGCTGCGCGCTGTTTCATGATGTGGTCAGCAATCGGCCGGAGATACAGGTACGCGCGGCCGTTGAGTCTTGGGTGCACGATCACACTGATTGGGAATGGATTGTGTTCCCGGTGCCGGAGAAGGAATACAAGTGGGCCCAAGGAGGTCTAGGACTTCTCTGGGCCCCAGAATAGTTACAGCAAGGGTATGCCCCTAAAGAGTTTGCCATCGGCCGAGGGATGAACCGCCAAAGCGGTCTTCTGATTTCCAATATCAGGTTCTACGAACGCTTCGCAAGTAATCCCTCGAAGCTTCAGTTCTTCTTCCCACAACAACAGATCGGCCTCAGTAACTCCTAGAAGCACGAGTGTTTGATGTTCTACTGCCCACTCTCGGATCTACGGATCGGTTCCGTGAATGAGCATAAGGTTAGCCAAAGCATGACACGATTGGACCGCTCGCTGTGCGCAGGAAAGATCCTGTCGTACCAGGATAAAGAGCTTAAGCGGTCTTGGCATTTTCACTTACCTCTTTGAAATGCTCGGACAGTTTCACCCATGTCTCTGTGTCGACAAACTTCTCAGGATGCTTCGTGAGGCGATTGTCTAACTTCCGGAGATATCGGTGGGCCGCACGGACGTGCGACTTCGGATTCTTGCCGGCGTGACAAAATATTCTCTGTGCATTGGCTGTATAGGGACGCAGTGATTGCGGTCCTAGAAGCAATTCAATCTGTTCGGAATCTGGTACAGCATCATCGCTTAGCTTCAGTAGGACTCTTGCTGTAAGCAGCGCTGAGACTTGTCTCTTTTCATCCTGATAGCGCCTCCAGTCAGGATGTTTGGGTGAGATAGTCTCAACGACTTTTTCAGTTTCGACTTTGCTTGGGGTGTAGCTCGGGATTCTCGACTCGGTGACGGTCTTGCCATCAGGAGAAGTATATATGATCTTACTTTCCTTTTTGGTCTTCCGTGCGCCGACTTTGATTGAGAAGATCCGATCGGCGTGAACGCGGATCGCATGCTGGACTACTTGCGTAATTGTAACCATCGTTGTCTCCTTAGTTTCGAGTTAGTAGATTGAACCGAATAGACAGCGATGGGTTTACGGCGGTCGTTTGGTCTATAACATCTGTCTCTCCTTTCAATCTAAGATCATACAATACGTCGTTCGGGATTCGAACCCGAATCCAGGGTTTTAGAGACCCCGTGCTCTAACCATTGAGCTAACGACGCACAACTGCGTGCGGCGAACCCGGTTGGGATAAGACTCGCAATCCCTGTCATCTAAGGCTCCGGTAGGTTATGCCATTCACCTAGCCGCACGCATGCTCGTTACTTCTTGGCCGTTGCTGCTTTCTCGAGGACGCCGAGAATCTCTTCCTCTCGCAAGATCAGGAAGTCCGTGCCTTCGATCTTGATGTCGGCGCCGCCGTATTTGGCGAACAGCACGCGATCTCCTACCTTGACGTCGACCGGGACAACCACGCCCGATTCTGTCAAGAAGCCTTTGCCCACAGCTACAACTTCGCCTTGCTGTGGTTTCTCTTTTGCGTTGTCGGGAATATGAATCAGCCCGACCTGATCTGCCTGCTCAATCCTCCGGATCACTATCCGGTTTCCCAAGGGACGAATGTTCATCTGGATCCTCCAAAACTTTCAAGTGGTAGTCGCCGATATGTTGCAGCCCACAGCGACAAGGGTAATTGTATCGCGCGGTCTTGAACATCGTATCTGTTATTGTATTTTCACAAACCGCGCACTGCCAGACTTTCATTTGAAACCAAGTTTCTTCTGTACATGTGTCGGTGCGTGCCCTTGATGATAGAAGCCGCAATGAGGACATTTGTAGGCATTCACTTTGAGTCCGACTCGTCTGCTGGTTCTACCAGCTTTGATAAGTGCAGCTTCTTTTCCGAGTCTTTGCTTGCCGACACAAGCTTTGCGTCTCTTGCCTCTCTTGCTGGCCATACCAGTCTCTACGCTCTCTGTCGAAGACTCTGGTAGCAGACAGCCCCGAACCCGTGCTTCTCTGCGGTTCTCTTTGCCGCCCTCACCGAACCATACTGCTTCTTGAGAATCGGATCAGGCACATCTTTCTGTCCCGCCAATCGGATACCTTTTGTCTTGGCGTTATTGATTGTTGTATCTGTAAGATTCTCTTTTGGATTCAGCCACACAGATCCTTTGCGGCCGACTACGACTAAGTATTTTGTCATTTCTTTCCCTCAGTTAATTCATTGTAACGTTGCATAAGTTGATCGTGCAGCGACACCAGAGAAGGATGATCGGTGGATTGCAATCCTCGAATGGCATTAGCTAAAGATCCAGGATCGTCTCTATTACAAGATAATGCCTGATCTCTTCTGATGCGATCATGCAAACTCATTGGCTCTCCATCTACAATGATTCCTTCTTTAGGCAGGGCTGCTTCGTCTGCAAGAATATCATAGATCTTTTCTTTTGTGAGAAGATAAGCCTGTGCTGCACCCATCGCTGACTCCGCGCTTTCAGGATTTTTTCGAATCCGTTCTATTTGTTCATCGAGCCAGAGCATGATTTTTTCGGGCATCATATCAATTCACTCCAGTGAGAGACTTTGTATTTCTGACACAGATACGTGTTCATAAATTCCAAATCGTCATGACCTTTGGCATCGGGAATGGAACGAACTGTCCCTCCCATTTCATGTTCAATTACCAGGTCTGGCACAACCATAAAACTCCAGCCGCGCTCTCTGGCGGCGAAGCAGAATTGAATATCCACGCCATAGCCTTTTAGATTTTCATCGAACCCGCCTACTTCCTTCCAGGCTTCTATGCTGACCAAGGGAGCGACCCAATCAATATGGCGCTCATACCGCGGTGCTCCGAAGCTCTGCTTCATTGATTGATGTGGTGTCGGAGTGACGGCCGGCGACACCGCCGCGAGCTTCGGAGAGGATTTCAATGTAACCGCCAGCTTATTCAGCATGTCGAAACTCAGCCCTTTGACGTCGTTGTTCAACATGAATGCAGCCTTATACGCTTTGAGTCTTGGATGCTGCATTGCTTTGTTCACCGATTTGAGATACCCGACATTGGAAGGCCACCGTAGAATTTCAATGCCGGGTTCCTCAAATGGAATATCACTGCCGTCATCAACAACAATGATATTGTTGCGAGGCTGATCTCGTAATTGTTGAAGCACACTACGAGTCAGATCCTCTCTCTGGTAATGAAAAATCAACGTCGCGATCCGCATAATCCTTCACCGAATCTAGGAACTGATCCCGGTGCCGAAGATCGGCGAGAGTCGGCACAGAGAATATTTTATCCGAATGACAGAGCAAGCAACGTGGGCGCCGGCATCCTCGAGCCTTTGTCTTTCGAAACCGTCCTGCTTGAAAATCGCAGATACAATCTACTGGACGTTGCGGCCAGCCGTGAACTTGCTTTAAGTGAATGCGATGCTCTCGCTGTGTTCGATTCCGTTCCTGGTGATACCTCTTCATAGCTACCAACTTTCCGGACATGACTCAGGGAAGCCATGCCCTTCGTAATGATAAAACTATGAAGAGTTCTTAGATTATTCATGCTGTCCTTGCTGCGATTAACTCCATTACAGCTTCTTTCCTGTCTGGAGTTGTTAGAGCCTTGCGTTTGTCCCCGATGATGACAATGACATCCATGACTTGTACGATCTTGTTCAGAAGCTCTCCCATCTCTCCTTCTTGAAAAGCATTGGGTCTGGCAGGATCGACATTGGCTATCAATCGGGTTTGATCCAGAGTCGAGCTCATGACGACATGGCTCTTGTCCGGTCTCAATTCTTCGGGCCATGCTTCATCGAACAACCACAGACATTCAAACTCCTGACAGGTCGGAGGTCTCTCACTATAGATGTTACAGCCTTTCCCTATGTCGCAATGTTGGCACCACTGTGTAGCGGGCTTGGACAGTTCTGTCACGCCCATGACTTTGCAGCACATCGTACAGCTTCCGCATTGTCTTGGCATATCAGTCCTCTACTACAACCCAATTGGTTTCCTTGAAATCATGAAGATAGGGATTCCAAAAATCTTCTCGTGCGCAGGATATTGATAGGCCACGCTCAGATTGTGTTCTGACTTCAGGCTTAACAAGAAGGATGCGTCTTGCATAATGAGCCGGTCCCTCTCCAACCAGTCGATGCGGTTCTGCTACAAGATATGAAGTCCAGTTGTCTCGCCACGATCGAGGATCATCATCTGGATAAACTACGCGAACTTTCTTTCCCTCTTCCAATTGCTTGAGTGCCCACTCCCACGTTCCTTCTATCATTTTGGTATTTCTCCATCTTGTGAGGCGCCTTCGCCGGTCAACGGATTGCCTGGGTCATCGAGATGTTCGGCCGTAATGCTGTGATCGATCCACCAGCGGCCGAAGCCATTCAGATATGCATCAGAAGCATAAGCCGGATCTTCAGAAAGTGCGGTCTCCGGATTCTCTCTTGAAGCTCCGAATCTGAAGGCCAGAGTGCTGAATAGATCGCGGCGGATCAGACAGTAACCGCATGTGCCGTGTCCAACTTCCCATACTCCTGGTCTGTCCGGTACTTCAAACTGCGGCCAGAATTCATAATCGACATGCGAGTGCGCTCCGCGCCCGGGGACTAATCCACCACATAGAGGCCGGTCCAGATCGAGCAGCCTCTTCAAACCATCCGGCTTGATAATGACATCGGCATCTACGAACAAGATATGGGATGCGTCATTGTGGAGCGCAAAGGCTCTGGCTTCATTGCGCGCACGGACGATACCGATTAATCGCGCCTGATCTTGATCGTACTTAGGCTTAGGGATCCAGGGCGAAGCCATGTGGCACACATCTAATGTGTGTGGGATAGGACAATCATAGTCCAGATAATTCAATAGAGGCCGAAACAAAGAATGGATGTTGGGCAATCCCACATTCGTTTCCAAATGAACGTAGTAGTGCAGATCTGGATAATCAGTCAGGGCCGCAGCCGGGATTGCTTGTAACTGAGAGTAGGCTTTTCGATCACACAGAATGGTCGCCAGAACAATCATTCGCCCTCCAGTAATTTGTGAATCGCTTCGGCATCTTCTCTGTCAATGACTATGTGGGTTTTATCATAGATAAGCTCGTTTATCCTGATGCCGTCCCATTCTTCAGCAAGAGTATCTTCATCTTTGTCTATTTGTTCTTTCAGGGTATCTGCTAATTCCTGTCGCGTTTTCATCGAATCCTCTTTTTCAGTAATAGATTCAAGTCGTAGGCTCTCAGATATGTCTTGAACAACTCCCAGGCTTCGGGCAATTTTCCAAAGTACCGATGCTCGAAATCATCATCGTTCTTGCTGAACCGGCAGATGTGGTAGCCTCCAGTCAGTAGTTCTCCTGGACGATTCTCTTCCCACAACGCTTTGTATGCGGCGACCTGGATTGCGTAATCCATATAGATGCCGTTGCTGGATTTCCAGTCGAGCAAGCAGAGCAAACCATCGAGCAATCCGATCGCGTCTAGAGTCCCGCCGAATCTGTATCTCTCCGACACCAGCGAGACTTCGGTATGCATAATCTTGAGGCGGCTATGACGTTCCCAGGTTCGATATGCTTCGAATGCCGATCTCCCTTTCTCTTCGACTTCTGGAGGAACATTCAAACTGCCCCACTCTCCTAACGGCTCATTCTTGATGTGGCGTTCGACAAGAGTATGAGCCACAGTACCGGAGTTCGCCGCGCGATCTCTTGTCTCGCGGTAGTCGAGGCCGGCTTTGCCCTGCTTCCAAGCCCAATTGATCAGGGCGCCGGACTCTTTGAATCGAGATAGAATAGTCGTCACGCTTGGGACGCCAGTTCCATCTCTTAATTTGTATTCGTGCAAGGCCATTTACGCGTGAACTTGTCCACATTCAGGGCACGGCGAAGACGAAACAGGATATGCAGCTATGAGCTTCACAGCCAAATCCATCACAGCTTCTATCTCTTCTTCTGTGCAGTTTGCTGCTGTTAATCTAGCACTGCATGTTTCCACTAAATGCTTGGCGGTTATTTCAAGCTTCGCTTTCATTTCTTCCAGACTGAACGTGGATTCAGCCAGAAGGTGAAGGGTGGATCCCAAGACATACATATCAAGTGCTGATAAAACGCGAATCGCTTCTGCTCCTTCTACCATACTAACCTCCCCAACTATCGGCTATTTTTGTTTCTGCTATGACAGGAACTTTCCAGATGTATTCCTTCATGCAGTTTACCATTTCTTTTTCTAGAATCACCGCCACTTCTGGCGCTGCTGCTTCATCACACTCCACTACGATTTCATCAAACGGGGACAATACAATCCTTGCCCAATAAGGCTTATTCCAAAAGATTCTAGCCAGACGTCCTAATGCTTTCTTCGCTCCGCTCACTTCGAGCAATGCTGCTACAAAGTTGACGGCCTCTCCCTTTGGAACTGCCCCTTCCTTGAAGAGGGTAGCCCGACCACCGCGGACTTGGACTTTTCCTTCTCGTTCGGCTTTCTTGTGCTGAAGATTGTGATAGATCTTGACTCCACGGTATCTCTTAAAATATCTCTTGATGAACAAATCACATTCTTCATAGGTCTTGTTGATACCGAGACCTTTCAGAAAGGTTTCTCGCAAGCGTTCTGGTCCGCATTCAAACGCCACAGCGAAGTTCGTTGTCTTGGCCAGGTATCTCTCTGCTTTACTGACTTGTGCTTCTGGCTTTCCAAGAATGACTTCTGCGGTCTGGCGATGAAGATCAAGACCATTGAGATAAGCCTTGAGCATGACAGGATCGCCTGATTCCTGTGCGATAGCTCTAAGCTGAAGCTGTGAATAGTCGCTTATGACAAACTTGCGGCCGGGACCGGGCTTAAAGCAACTGCGGAAATCTCTCTTACTCCGCATGATCGAGTCTTCTTTTGGAACGCCGGGGCCGTAGCTGTCTGGCCTCTCAACGTTCAAAAGAATCGGCCGACTGGAAGCATAGCGATGTTGTGGGCTTCCTAATTGCCTGAAGTCTGAATGAATCCGTCCGGTAATTGAATCAATCGACTCCCCAAATGCCTTAGCATGATCTGAGGCCGTCTTGAGCGATGCTCGATCAACGAATAGATCTACGAGTTCTGGATCCCGATCTCGGTATTTAAGCAGCACTCCACCGGATGTAGTGTTCTTCTCGTATTGATCCTTGAGTTCAACACCCCATCGTTTCTTGAAGGCTTCCCATACCTGAACGTGACTTCCAAGGTTGATTGCTTCGGCAGGCCCATCCGAGAATAGCGCCGGCTGCATATTGGAAAACTCAGGATATTTTCCAATCTTGACTGTTGCATCATGCCGCTTCTGATCTATCTCGTCTTGTAATTCTTTGAGCAAGACTGGATCAGCATAAATCCCCTCGTATCCCATCAAGGCTGTTGCAAGGATACAAGAGTTCTCGGTCATGAACGCTTCATCCATGCCGTGGAACAGAATTCGTTCGACTAGAACATCAGCCAGTTCGTATAGCCACTCTACGTCTTGCGCTGCATACTCTAACTGTTCTTCAGTCAGAACTGGAGCATCCCAATTACTGACTTGCTGTTCTTTGGAGATCTTTATATTGCATTCGCGTTCAAGACAAGTTTGAAGAGTGAAGTCTCCCTTCTTAATAGTCAGGGCGCCTTCATACTCTCTGAGTAGAAGGGCGGCAAGAAACAGATCGAGAGGATAGGATATGTAGACGCCAAAGTTGTGAATGACGAAGGTGGTATCAAAGTCAGCGTTGAAGCACAGCTTCGCAATGTCGTAATTCATCAGAACGGACTTGAGCGGTCCGAAGTTCTGAATCTTAAAACAATCAATCAGGAAGGTGGTGCCGAGATCCTCGACGGCTATTTGCACTAAGCGCAACTTAGACCGCCGAGGATCTAACCCGGTTGTTTCTGTGTCGAAGCCGACAACCAGAGTCTTCTGGCTGATCTGCTTCTGCACGATCTGATCACAGCACTCGGCGAGCGCTGCATCAGATTCAATTAATTTCCGGGTTAGCTTAGGCACTTAGAGTTTAGACTTCTTCTGGTAACTTGAATTTCTCGTTGGCGACCGGACGAACTCGCGCAACAAAGCGCCGTTCTATGAACGCTTCCAACGCAAACTCTGTGCGCCGATACATCTCTAACTGTTCGTTACGAGAATCAACAGAAATCTTTATGAGCCATTCTCGCAGAGCGATAGCTGCTTCATCGCCTTCACCGTATCGACCGGAACTGAGAACGTCACAGAACCTCGAGAGTTGTTCTCGGTTGACAGAGTAGCTCGCTCTCGCAACAACTGCGCGCGTGCCTGCTTTCGCTCCCGGGGTTCGGCGCGGTAATAAATCCAGCGAGAGCTTGATCGCCTCTCTGTGTTTGACATAGAACGCAACGCATTCTGTTCTCGTTACGTTTGGTTTCTGCTGATCGATGGAAGCAATCATTCGAGCGGCTACGGCGGTAGCGGCGCTCTCTACAGGATGACCTGTTGCCAATGTTGCAACGTCAGCAATGGATCGAGACTTCCCCTGGTCGATCGCCATCCCTGTGTCTTCCGGTAAATTGATTGTGACTTGACTCGGAAACATTCCGTTGCAGCGAACGCAAGCCAGCAATCTGTGTTGTCCGTCCAGCAAGTGCCCTTTCCGGTCAAAGGCGATACCCTGATGGGTATACGGCCAGTGGCCGGCTGCCATGTCTGCGCTGTAGCGTTCGACTGTTACTTCTGAAACTTTTCGATTGTACCGATTTCGCGAAAGCCATTTGCGGGCTGTCTCTGCGTCAATCATAACGTCGAGGATCTCTCCGATCTCTGCGATGTCTTCACCTTGAACAGACCGCTGAATCAACTCTTCGGCTTCAATGCCGCTCCAGAATTGGCGCGTGTCCTTTGATGGTTCTGTTGGCTTCTTGACCAGAGCAACCATTCTGGACGCTCGCCGTACTCCCCTGTCCCTTTTGTCCTTCTGTTGTTCTGGTTGCTTTGATGCCTTCATAGACACTCCTTTGTTTTACGAGTAGAACAGATCTTATAGTAAGTCAGATCCGGAATCAATCCTTTCTTTCCATTTAGAGCCCTCTATCTTTTCGATCCATTCCCAACCGTCAGTATTCAATATGGCATCATCGAATCCATTGCCTAAAGTCGGGTTCCATTGCAGCACCCACACAGTTACATTCCGTGATAGTAGCTGCGTGACGAGAGAGACTAAAGCCTGTCTGACCCCTTCATTGGTTCGCCAGTCCGCGTCGAAGGCCAAAGTAATGCTGGCGGCGCCCAATGCCAAACCCAATACTTCTCCGTGGCAGGTGCCGACTCCTGGCATTCCGACTATCGTTTCCGGTCCTTCCCATAGAGACGCTACAAGATCTGATTTCAACCGTCCTTCGACTACCAGATATTCAAATGTTGTGAATAGGTCACTTCGCATCCAGCGATTAGCAAAGTGTAGATGCGGTGTCGCTTTGGTTCCGGTTCTCCGTCTGACATAGTTTATGCCCTCTTCCGAGACGGCTGGTTCCGGAGCCGAAGTCAACCAACAATATTTCAATACTTTAGGCTGTTCTTCAAGTGGTTCGTTGTGGCTTTTTCGCACTCGAGCCTTAAAAGCCTGAGTGATTGCGTCGTCTGTATTGATAACACAGCCGCTTATAGTTCCATCGGCGTTCCGAACTGGTAACAAGATCCCGCCAGGACCGCTCAGGTGCCACTCTCTGCGGCCGTCAGCGGAATGGGTGTACCAGAAACCCGGCACTCCTTCTAAGCTCTCCTGAGCAGCCAGGGCTTCAGCAATCATATCCCTATCGCTGATTTTGGCTGGCAGGGTTGTATATTTGGCGTCCTTTATGAAATCACCCTCGAATCCGCGCGAGTACAAATAGACTCGATGGCTGTTAGAAAGCACGCCAGTCAATAGTCTGTAATATGCAGAATGCGTGATTACGGGGGTAGCGGCGTAGACTGGAGCGATTGCCGCTCCGGGCTGATCATTCAACAAATGGATGTAGCCGGTGCCGAATCCCTGAATTGTTCGGCTTCCCCGGCTACCAGAGCTCTCGCGAATGCAGGTGACCCATATTGTTCCTGGCTCTTTGGCGCTTTCAATCCAAGTGCAGCCACTAAGACCGGAGCAGATCGGGCATGGTTTATTCTTCCGTGCTCTGAACCACATTAGCTTGTCCTGTAGAGCGCACCCACTCTATGTACCCTCTGAAAAATGTGTTTATTGCAATGCGTTTTCCCTCGTGTTGAATCAGAACTTCAAGGATGGCTACACAGGCAGAGAAGAATAATGGGTCAGTCTCTCCAGCAAATATGATTTCCCATATCGCTTCCGGTTTTTCTCGCCCGCATAATAGAGAGACGGCTTCTATCCCGGTTCGCCCGCTCAATGTTAGTGCTCGATCGATGTCAAGTGCCTCCCGTCCTATCCAGACACAAGCTGTTGGGTGTTGTTCGCTATCACTATGACCAGAGCAGGACTGAAAGGTGCGGATGTTCGCTTTCCAAAGTTGCTCTATGAGAGGCGCAATTGCTGGATCGAGTTCACTCAGTTCTGGTTTCATTCTCTTGGATCTCCATATTTGGCCTTGAACATATCTGCCGCCATTAGAAACAGCGCCAGTGTAGTTTCGGCAAAGACGTAGGATCCGTCTTCGAGAGGAATGACGAATGCGACAGAAGGATTGCCGGCTTGTGTTCCACTAGGGAGGGCTGTCAACTTCACATAGTCAACTTGATGGATCCTTTTGCCTATCAGTTCCGGCGCCGACCCATCTCCATCCATGATTAGATCGAACTGAGCCATGTTGCCTCCTACCAGGAGTTATAGAATCGAATAGTCTTGACGCCCTTCGGAAGGGAGTCGATGTCGATCTCATATCCTTGTCGCATATCATCCTGCCATTCCCTGGGTGTGAGTTTAACTTCGACGCCGGCCGGATCTGGTCCTTCGCCATCAAAGAAGTCATCTACTTCTGATGGGATTGGCACGCCTGCCACTTCACAAGCGTCGTAGATAGCTTTCATCTTATTCCACTTCTCGTCTGGCGGTTTGAATCCGATTACATGTGTGCTCATGCTCATAGTAAGTTCTCCTATCTTATTTTGAAGGCTAGCTCACGCAGTTTGTGAACGAAATCAACGCGATGGATTTCAATCTCTTCTTCTTGAAAGTCTGGTGAATTCACATCCCTTGACATAGTTATGTTTCCTTCGGGATGCAGTTCAAATACCAGATCGTGTCCGTTCTCGCTATCCCAATAGTTCAACCATACTTTTGACCCATTTCGGGCTAACTCCATATTGTTCTGACTCACAGGGCCTCCTATGAAAAGAAGGAATCATCTTCTGGTGGTGCGGCTTGTTGTGGTTGTTGTTCGCCATTAGGTCTAGCCTCTTCCAACGTCATGTAAGTCCCGTTGAATAGAAGAGGCACATACCATCCCGCTCTGGTATTACGAGATCCTTCCACAGTCCAGCGACCGCGGCGTTGTGGGTTTAGCAATCTTACGAATGGATCCCGACCTGCGGCTTCGCAGTCAGGACAGATATTATTCACCGGACGTGAATCCCATCGTTCGACCTTGAAGGTCTTCAAAGAATTGCCGACCATGACTTCTCGGGCGATCTTTTGTTCCGGACAATCGCATTCGAATCGTTCGGGTTCCATACTAATCGTGGTTTTATACGTTGCATCTTTATTTGGCTGTTTGGATCCATAAGCGAATTGATTCGATGCTGTTCCATAGATGCGTTGGAATCTGGCGCCTTCGTCGTTGTGTTGCACGACAACGATCATGCCGACATCGAGATAGTTGTATCTCAGACAAATATTAGCTAATTGCTTGCTGAAGTTCGAAAGTATCTCTTCTTGTTTTCCTTCGCCCTCAACCTTCTGAAAATAATCAATCAAGAATAGACGAACCCCGAATCGGCGAATGTACCGTTCGATAGTCGGAATAATCTCCCGCGCTGTATTGAGTTCATCGCAAATGTATAGAGGATCTTTGGCTATAGAGTCCCATACTTCCAAGGCCATTCTTCGTTCGTATGGCGTCATACGATCGCGCGCACCAATGAGTTTGTTGAAAGGCACAGTCTCGCCAGAGTTCATGGAAATCCGTCGCATATTAATTAGATCGCGCGACATTTCCATACTGATGATCGCGGCGGGGTATCCGAATCTTGCTGATGCATTAACTAGACTCAAACCCAACTGACTTTTGCATTGTTTGTCGACGGCACCGATGACGATGTAATCGTTTCCCTTAATGCCGCCAGTTTCTTCATCGAACTGTGAAAATCCTGTAGGAATTCCTATGCGTTCATTGGAACTAAGGCGATTGATTCGATCTACCACTCTCTCATAGTCATCCATACCGCTGCGCCCTGGCATGTCTGACTGCATAGTCTCAGAACTGGAAACCGTTTCTGCTAGCTCGAGCAGAACATTCGCACTGGTCGTTGTGCCTTTGGCGAGATCTCCTACAAGCTTCTGCAACTTCTCATTCAGTACTCGCCGATTGGTTCGTTCCTTAACGATGATGGCTATCTCTGTAGCCGGCGCCGCGAAGACTTTATCGTCGGTTTCTCTAAAAGTGATCAGACCTTCCTTGACCTGAAAAGTCTTTGTGATCTTATAGAGTCCCTTTTCCCCTCCGATCTTTTCCAGAGCGTTTGTCGCACCAGGGCTGGACGTTCGCTCCAGTCTGTCACGCAGGGACATATAGGTAATAGTTTGTCCCTCTAAGAGTAGCGTTTCGGCCGCTGCAACGATGAGCCGCAAGCCTCCGTCATAGGACACGAAATCCTTGGAAGTGATGCGTTCCAGTATCAGGCGAGCGTTCTCTTCCCCTGACAGTAAGAATGCTATGGAAGCCAGTTCGGCTAATTCGTCTTGGATTTCGAAGTCCATTTCAGAGCTTGGGTGATTCTATCGAAACGGCTTTCAGTCGGCTTAAAGAAGATGCTTACCGAATGACTCCCTCGCTCGCACTTCAAACACAACCAGAATCGTTCATCGGATTCCCGGTAGTGTGCTGGAGAGTCACAAATGCGACAAACATACCCATCAACGGGTATGAACTCTTCATCTTGTTTCATTGAACTACACCCGGGGTTGTAAAGAAGGAACCTCTACAATTGCCCCGTTGCCCGAAGGATGAATAGGATGCAGGTAGAACTTTCTGAAATGTCTTGCGAAGAGTGTGATCTCGTGTCCGCTCAACCAATCTCCGGTCGACATCTGAAAGTTCTTGATGACTCGCTCTAGAAATATTTCGTTTGCCTGTGGAAAGGCGGAACGAAACTGAGGAAGCATTTGTCGGAGTGCCGCGCGGTCTTGCTGCGAAGGCAGTCCATAGTTAGGGAAATAAATCGGCCAGATCCGATAGAAAGCAATCTCAAAAGAATCTTGTTTCTTGATAGTCGGCGCTTGTACTTTTGCCAGATCTACCAGATGTACACGACTGACTGTATCTAATCGGAGGATCTCAGACTTGAGGATCTCTGCGGCTTTTTCGTGTCCTTCGAGGATCAAAAGTTCGTGGGCTTTGTAGAGTTTTTTCGTCGCGGCGGTAATTAGAGCTGATATCTCATTCATAGAAACCTCGTTCTGCGCTCCTACAGTTTACCGTCGCGTAACTAATTCTCTAACTTTTTAGGTTCTACTCTTTTGAATTCAGCATTAGATTCGACTCGTTTGAATTCTTCGACTGTTTCATCATCGAAGAACTCTCGATCGAGGGACCACGCTTCGAATAGCATGTCAGCGATGATGCTTCGATCGGATCTGTTTTCGAATTCAGGTTCTTTCTTGCGCCACCATCTACAGAAACCAGCAATCGCCCACGAATCCCATAGTTCTGGTGGGGCTATCTCCGGTTCCGTCGCCGATACAGTATTGATCCAGTCCGCGATTTTCTCGCCCTCGGGTCTGGTGTCTCCCAACTCGGTAGTTCTCTTGTCGAAGTCGTCCAGAATTTCTATGGCCGACTGTGATGCCTGCAAGAACTTGACCTTCTTTGGCTCTACAAAGACCCGGCGTTTAAGCGACTCAACCAGAGCTTCGAATTCCTGAATGTTCTTTGTTGTCTGCGCTTCTTTGAGAAGCTGTGTCCGCATTTCCCGATCTATGTATCGGATGCAGTAACTCATTTTCAGTAGATAACGGAATGGAATATCTTTAACTTGTTCGAATCCCCACTGTTCTTCGATCAGCATCACCAGAATATTTGCCTGCTGTGATGCTGTCTTCTGAGATCGGTTGATAGAGAACGATGCTCGTAGGAATCTATAGAGCGCCGTGATCGGATTGGGATCGTCCCATATCTTATAGTCATCACTTTTCCACGGCTTCTGTTCCAAGCATTCATAGGCAAAGGGAATCGCCGTACGATAGAAGGACTCAATTGTTTTCTGGAGAGACGCTTCCAGTCTCTCGCTTATGATCCGCCCCTGAACAAATAGCTCACGAGCAGATTTCAAAGTTTCGACTGGTACGGACTCTGGTTCAGACGCAGACTCCGCCGCTGGCTCTGGAATTAATTGTGTACCTTCCATAGAAACCAAGTTTCCAACGCCCCGCTACCAGGATAGCAGCGGGGCGGTTTGAGTCAGATTACTCAAAAAGGAATTTCTTCGTCGTCTGCCGCACTCACCGTTGCCGCCATTGCTGCTATTGGCGCAGGTGGTTGCCGAGATTCAGATCCCCGGGTTGTTCGAGATTGGGCTGCGCTGGCTGGAGCCGCTTGCTGCTTTAGATTATCGGCTTCCAGTTTCAGGTGGTCGATCAATATGCTCGCCCCTGCTTGCGTCAGGTTAAAGATCGTTGAATCATCGGTGCCGCCTTTGAGTTGCCCGGCCCCGCGCAACACGGCCAATTCAACATCGGGATCCTGATCGACCTTCTCGGCCAACTCTTTGATGCGTTCCATCTGTGCATCGGTTGCGAGTTTATCAGCATCTTCTGTGAAGTGTCCGGCTTCGGCGGCTTTGCTGCTGGACAATTCCTTGACCATGCCGCCATACGTATCGATCCATTCTACGATCGTTTTGATTCGTTCGCTCCCGTCGTTCTTCTTTGGGATGTAGAGCTTCTTCAACTCATCAAGGTTGTCCGCAAACATCTTGAGAGTCGATACGCCCGTTCGACCGTCCTTTGTTGTTCGCAGGCCGCGTTCTTCCAGATCTTGAACAGGACACGCCCACGAAACGTCAGGAGATTTCCCAACCAGCATCGGTCTATGCTTCACCGGGAGCAGAAATTGATTATAGGAAAGCGACTTTGCAGTCGGATTCTTCCTCTTGTGTTCGGCGGTCGCAGCGCCGACAACATAGCGCAGAAAGTTCCGAACGTGAGCACACATCCGATATCCATTCGACTTGCCGCTGTACTTGATCCTGAATGGCTTCGATGGCGACCAGAACTGCCAGATACCGGCTATGAGATAGAACGCAACCTTTCCCGATTGCTCGCTTGTCCACGCGACCGGACCCCGATCATCGTGGTCGAAGGCGACCACGGTCAGATGGTAGTTCGGTAGAATCCATCCTTCTTGTCGCTTGAATCCCCCCGGCGAGTCTTCATCCAGATGATCTATGACGAGTCTCTTTGCGTACTTCTCGTCAATTATCGCATCATCGGGAACCTGACTGTCCGGAATGAAAAGTCCTCCGTTTTCGCCTTTGGAGTCCTTGTCGTTGTGAATGTAAATGATCGGCAGTTCCAGTCTGGCTTCTACAGCCGCTTTGTCGTGCCGACCTTCGTCTCCGAAGTAGCTATCAACGCCAGAGGCGTCATCTCTAGGTTCGTCCATGGGTTTGTCTACCTTTCGTCACAATTTTCGTCACCAAATTTTGTCACTAATAGATCCCATCTTGAACCTACTACAGTCCGCTGTCAATTCTTTTAATCCTGCTCACTACGAAGCAGTTAGTAATCGCAGCTATACACTTCGCCAGTCATGAAGTTCCAAAAGATACAGAACGATCTGTTCTTTAACTCGCTGCGTTCATCGACTTCATACTCACAATACAACTCGACATCGAATGGACTATTGCCACACTCGGCGTGCGCTTTCCGACTCGGACTTCCAAACACCAACATCAACACTGCTGCAATCAGCACCAGCTTCCTCAAGGTATTCTTCATGAGTTTCCTTTCTCTTCACTACGAAGCATTCGTCTAATATTCTCAGTTATCTCGTGTTGAATTCTGAGAACCTCTTTGTCTTTCAGGAAGTCTGCGGTTGGACCTCCCTCAATGGGCATCACTCTGCAACCGATAGCGCAGGCGAGGCGTGCATGACGAGGGCAGAATGGATAGTGACTTCCGGTCTCGTAATACACAGCCTCTTCCCCGCAATCATCCCAATTCTTATGCTCGATTAGCCACGAACAGGTCACTACTTCCCTTTCTTGCTGTGCTCGTCGTCTTCAAGCATCTCTCTCTGTACTTGGCTGTATTGAAGATCCGCAGCGTTGCTGCTCTTTCGATACGAGGCCACGTTTGCCGATGCGACTTTCATAGCCGTAGCTCCTTGCGCTCTAGAGAAGTTGGCGGCTGCTGCTGCGGGGATCCCGATGTCGGCTGCGGCCGCAAATGCGTCCTGGCTGGCGCCGAGATACACAAACTGCCATTTATACACGTCATGCTGATGGGCGGTCATCTCTCGAATTTGTATCGCGGTGAATTCTCGACTGTGATTCTCCAGCCCATCGGTGTAGATGCAGAACACAACCTTATCGGGTCTGTCCTGTTCCGGTATCGCGGACAATCGAGCCCCGGTCTTGATAATGGTTTGACCCAAGGCGTCTCGAAGAGGCGTCATAGCACCGGGAATGAAGGTGTCGGGTGTGAGCAGCTTGGCGTCCTTGATTGGGACGGCATCCTGTACAGTATCAATCGACTGGCTGTCGAACTGGACCAGGGTGAAGACAGCGTTGTCTCCGATCTCCTGTTGCTGCTTGACGAATTGATTGAATCCTCCAATGACGTCAGTCTTGATGTCATTCATAGATCCAGAGCGGTCAAGTAAGACCGTTATGTCGGTTGAGTCTTTGGCCATGTTTCTCCTATAGCGGTTGAGTGGTGACTATGCGCTGTCCGAGCCATCGGACTTCTGTGATGCCGAAACAGGCCCCTCGAGATTCAGCATCGAAGGCGAAGACTTTATCTCCCGACCCCCAATTACTGACTACCTCCCGGTTCCCGTCTCTATTAACCTTGATCCTGAAATTGCTGAAGTGAAGCTGCGCTCCAATCAAGCCCATAGTAGCAAACAACAAAGCGTGATAAGAAGCACCACAGACTGTACACCGAAGCCAAGTATCCAGCTTCGCTGGTTGGTCCGGATCCCAATCCAGTACTCCCTCACAGTCGATGTGTGGACCATCTATGAGACTCGGATTGTATTCAGGGTTATCAAAGTCGGGGGCCCCTTCCCGTGTCAGGGCGAGAGACCCCTCCACTCGCAGTGACATGCGAGTTACCGGATATTTGCGGTGCCTCAAAAAGCAGGGAATGTACCGTCGCTGATTCGCTTTCGGACATCGCGCATTTCGACACACCACAAAGAAACTTTTGTCAGTACGAACAAACAGAGAGAGTTCACCACAACCATCGCAAAGCCTGCCGAGGTCGAATGGAACAGTGTGTTCTGTTTTTAATAGCGGCGCGAACATGTTTTACGAGTGAGACAATAAATCAAACCTTGATCGGAGTCAAGGGAAATCTAAAGGATGGATATAAAAAGGCATCTTCCGTGCTCTGGCCTTTCTGATGATGTCGTATGTTCCGTCAGACGTCAGCTTAGGGTGCGGAATTGCGATAAGCGCTTCACCGGCCTTAATCATTTCCGCGTTGCGAATTGGGCCGGCGCGCTTGCCGTATTTAGTCCAGTCGGCGGGATGTGGTTCGACAGGGATACCTCTCGATTCAGCCCATTCTCTTGCGGTTAAATCGATTCCCCAATACTCACCTTCAATGAGTAAAGTGATCTGAAAGCCAGAGGCCCGAACAGCATCATCAACGATCTGTTCGTCCGCAATGAATCTCGAGCCTGCGATTATGACTTTGATTTCGATTCCTCGTCGGGTCTGAGTTGTCTGTGCTGCTTGAATATCAAGTTGGCCTGCTCAGTTCTTAACGAAGCTGAGATCATAAAGCCTTTACCACAAAGTCGGCATAGATATTCAGGCGCTTTGAACTCCCAGGATGGGCGTCCACCTACTCTGCGATTCGGATCTTCGTGATCCTTGCGGTACAAATCTCGTTCAAGCGTTTCCGTTCCGCACCAGGGACACCACGTTGCCCCGGTGTATGTTTTGTTGCCCATTAGCAGGTAAAAGCTGGTCCTGTTCCGAAAGCAGTCGCAAGTGCGAGAGCCTTTTCTTCGGCTTGGCTCTTAGCTTCCTCCAGCGTCTCTGCTTGATGTGTGTCGCCTACGAATGTGAGATCAGCGATATAGAATCCCAAGTCGATACAGTACTCCCATCCCACTTCGGCTTCTTGTACTCTTAAAAAGATCGTGACTTTCGACTCGCCAAACGTAGTCCCCGATACAGGATCATACGCGTGAACAACCTGTCCGATATTTATCTCGGCGGCATGAAATGGAGTATCGCCCAGGGAGCCTCCAACATATACCGATTTTGCTTCTATGCCAGCATTAGCCCACGCCTGTTCGATTCCTTCTTTTATTGCTTCTGCACTATATTCCGGTGATGTCGGATCAACGTAATGCCAATCTATAGCAATTGTATTCAAGTGGCTCCTGTGTATTCAATCTTGGACGGCCCGATGCCCGATTCTCCGCGGGCGCCTCCCGCTCCGAGGATCGCTATCATACCCCGGTATTATCGACGTTGCCACGGGTGTGCTAATTTCAGCCGGGTTCGAAGTGGCTGGACCGAAGTCTTAATCGTGTCTACCAAGGGTGGTTAGCCCTCTGTATCTACACCACGTCCAAGATCGAGACCGTTACTTCGAGGTTTTGTACTTCGTGCCCCAGACCGGTTCATTGGAGAAATTAACAATGACGGCGATCTGTGGTCCTGCGGTCGGAACCTGGGGTGCGTTGTCTCTTATGTGAGAGGCAAGATAATGCAACCCAATGTCCGCAATGGCCAGCGAGGCCAGTATCGTCGTTTTCTGGCTGGCGGTCAGTTGATTGATGTCTTCATTCACAATACTAGAGAATGTAGGAATCAACTGAGAGAGCAGGGCTACTGCTTCGGTGGTCTGGCTTGCGGCGACCGCATCCTTCAGCTTTGTGGCTATCGTAATAGCCTGATCGAACTTCACTCCCGATCTCGGTAGAAGCTGATTGATCAAGGGGCGCGCGGCCGTGAGTGCTGTCAGAACATCATTGGCATTGCTAACAAGACTCTGTTTCGAACACGTCGCGGCGACGGTGCTCAGAAGAAGAACTGCGCTGAGAACTATTGAGGTACTTCTTTTCATATATCTCCCTTAAAGTTCGCTTACTCGAACTCTCTTTCCCTGCATTTTCTTTATGGTGGCGGTATCGGTCCCGATGTCTCGAGAAATCAGAATGCTTCCGCCCATCTTCACTTTGTCCAGAACACCAGTAAAAGACGCCTTATCCGGTGTGGGAGGTTCGGGCTTTGGCGGCTCCGGCTTTGGTGGTTCTGGTTTCGGCGGCTCCGGCTTTGGTGGCTCCGGCTGCGGTACTACTTTCTCGGCGGTGAGAACTCGCCCTTCCCAGAATGGACCATTCTGCATCTGGAAGTATTCGAAGGGGACTGCAAAGTCGCCGGGTCGCATCTGGAATCCGAACTGTGCGGCATCAGCAGACCAGCCGGTACTCCAGGAGTTGGCACATAATACGAACCCAGGAACTACAGCCCATGCCAGAAACGCGTGGCCTGCGGATGTGAACTGTCGAATACCAGCAGGTAGTTTCCCACCTTTGGGATTGAACCAGGCATCCGGCCAGGCGCTTGCCAGGGCAACAGCTTTATTTTGATTGATCGCATTCCAGATGTGTTCAAGGAATGTTCCACCCGAAGGATAGAAAGGCAAATGGGAGAACTCATAGTCTGCTCCCTCATCCCATTTGTAATTATCATACGCGTAGGTTGCGCTATCGACATAGCCGGTCTCAGCCGTCAATAACGGTGATCCCAATAGAAGCTGATCGAGATTATCAGCTAGATAGGATCCACTATCTTGCGGAAACCAGCCCTGCTTGATTCTGGATTGTGCGTAGAGCGGCCCGGGATTGATTGTCTTGGCCACTCGACCGGGATTCGCAGCGTTGTATACCAGTTCGACACCTGACTTTGAAGTACAAGAAGCGCAGCTTCCGATGCCACCTTGATAGAAGATGGCAGGGCGCGGATCGAAGTCGGGACGCACCATAGATGTTGCTATGTTCAGATCGGCGATAGCCGGTGGAGGGGCGAAGAGGGACCATTTGTATTTGTCTTCAGATTCCGTCCTGGGGCGAACATTCGCTCCCAGACAAAGAACTAAGCCGTCCTGATTCCTCTTGTCTAGTTCCATTGCTATCCCCTCATAGCTAAGGCTTCTTCGTGAGCCGTTGGCACGTCAACAATTTTTCGCAGGGCATCTGCCCATTGATGAACATTACTTCTTAGATCAAAATTCGTTTTTACATATTGATCTGCGGCTGTCAAGTACTTCGCTCTCTTTTCTGAATCATAGATCAGATCGTAGAGTCCGCGTGAGAACTGTTCGGGTGTTCTCGCCTTGACTGCGCAATCATCCGGAATCGAACTGAATGGTCCTGTGTCGGTCAGAACACAAGCGGCGCCGGCGACAGTGGATTCAATGTACTTGATCGGAGACTTGGACAGATTGAATTCCAGATTCGGATCGAGCGGACAGATGCAAATGTCCGGTTGTAGAGTAATCAATGTATCGTGAAATAGATGAACATCAACGCCTTTGATGTAGCGAATGTTCTCACGACCTTTGACTATAAACTCTGCCGCTCTGATCTTCATTGAGGGGTCGCCGTTCAGATAAAGCTCCGGCGCGCGGCGCAGATCGGCCTCGGTGTACTTCTCAGCCCTTGCCAGGACTCCCATTGACATATAAGGATCCAGGAATTTCGGAATGTATCCCATGAATCCTAAGACTATGGTCTTGCCAATCTTTTCTTCCAGCTTTGCTTTTTTGTTAGTGATGAAATCGGCCAGAGTCTTTGCAGTCCAATTTATGTCGACGTCATGAGTCTCTCCACCGTGCCAGAGGACGAACAAGAAAGACGACTCTTCTCTCTTCGGAATCGTGAACTTATTAATGTCTATGGCGTTGGGGAGTACGAACGTCTTTTCAGGGAAACCAAGTTTCTGCGCGAGGTAATCGTTGGATACAAAAATGGCGTCGCTAATATCTCTGAGCCAGGAGACGAATCGACGTTGGGATGCAGTGTAAACGAAGCGAGCGGCATTGCCGGTTGGCATTCCATCCAGGTCGTCATCAATCTCATAGACTATCTTTGTGCCACCCTGCTTGAGTTTGTTCACTACAGATTGAACGATCGGGCAAATGTCGTTGCCGTCTCCATAGTTGCCGGCTCCGAACAATCCTCTCTGGACTACAACTATATCGTAGGCTCGCATGGCCTCGTAGTTCAGTTCTGAACTGGCTTCGGCCAATATTTCATCTGGATATGTTTCGTTCAGAATGCGAGCCGGTTCAAGACAACGCCAGAAAGCGCAACCACTTGTCCCGTTCTGTAGGAAATAAGCGGTGATGCGTTTTTCATTCAGAGTTTTGTATATAGCAGCGTCAAGAAAGTCGGAGCATCGAAGGATCGCTTCTGAATCTAGAATGCCGTAGCCTTGTGGAGTTGCGAACGCCTGTCGGCCGTGCTGTACTAGAGGCTGTACATATTGATCGTAAATCGTGGCATCTATAACAGACGTAGCTCCACAGTTTGTGATCTCGATCATTCCATCGCAGCGGCGTAAGACTTGAGCTCCGGAGAGGATTCTAAGAGCGGCTTGCTTTGCTTCCCGCAATCGGATCGTTGCTCGATCTATGCTCAGTTCGGAATTCATTTCCGGCAGTATACCACAATTAAGTCAAACCTGTTCCACTGATAATCCATTCAGTGTCGGCGATCTTCATGGCTGTGGCTATGCCGTTCGCGGCAAGAGATCTGTTTCCTGTTGAGCCGGTACCTGCCATAGTCAGAATGTCTGAGACAATCGCAATGGTAACGGTGTTGATCTTGTTGACGAAGATAATAGTTGTTCCCAGAGGATAGGCAAGATTGACATTATCGGCAATCGTAAACGTTCTAGGATTGTTATCCGATGCCGGATGGAACACGTGCCCACCAGAATCTAAAATCGTTGTGGTGTAATCAGCTATCTGTGAGTTTTGTTGTCTGGCTATATTCTGCTTGGCATTCAACGCCAGGTTCAAATCTGTTTGGCTGAAAAGAGTGCCGACGATCTGTCCCCAGGTTGGCGGGCCTCCTGTCGGCGGCGTGAAGTACTCGAGAACTGGTTCGTCTATCTTAACTCGAATCTGCTGAAGGGGAGTCCCGATATCAGCAATCTCTTGTAAATGCTGAGAGAACGGCTGGACGCTGACATTGACCTGCCCGGGTGGATCCGAATCCGCGGTGGCGCCTTCAAAGTTTATGATTGTGGCGGATTCATCTAATACAGTGCCATCCACCTTAATCATTATGCTGCGAGGAACTATCACGGTCGCAAATCCTGGAGGATCATTGACGGTTTGCAGCAACATGAGGGTTGCAGCCCCGGCATCGGGGATCTCTACCGGCGTTCCACCAGCCACATTAAAGCCTTCAATCACAGCTTCGATGTAGGCAAGACAGTTCGGCCCGCGCGGAACTGTGAATGTGAATGAGCCATCAGCTAAAGTGCGTGTCAGGCTTGGAGAAGCCGCAGTCAGAAGCTGGTCTTTTAGGACGCGAACAATACGAATCTCAACACCCGGCTTGGGTTGGTTGTTCGGTTTGAAGACATATCCAGTGACTACACAGTTTGCCACGTCTTCATTCTAGCACCGACGCTCAATTTTGATTCGAGCGTTGGTAGACCAAATCGAGGAATGGTTCGACCTGGGACCGTGCCTTGAGGTATCGGTCTCTGGTCTTCGCGAGTCTCTGATCGAACCGAGAGCCGCTCTCGTCCGAACCGATCATCTTGTTCAGTTCAGACAGGAGACCGGCAGCTTCATCGATCTGTGCTTGCTGTTCGGGGTTGAATTCGTGTGTCATTTCGACCTCCGCACTATCAGTATCAATGGATTGCAGAAGAAATTCAACGTCTTCAGTCAGTTCCCGCAACATCTTGACGGTGACCTGGAGAAGATTCTTACCTTCTTCCCGTTCCCACTTCTTTGCTAAATGCGGTCTGAGTCGTTTTGGATCTGGCGAGATTGTGTGAGCCCTGTTGATGGCACCCAGGGCAGTACGGATCTCTTCGTAGAATCTTTCTGCCTTCGTTAACACTAGTTGACACTCGAATGCAAATGCTGTGCGTCGGTCCTTTCAGAGCAATTTGCATCATAAACTCGAAGGATGCGGGCGACGTTGGTCATCTTTTCCGGCCCTCGAACTCCCAGGACGTGACACATAAAGGCAACCATATTACATCGTTCGGTCCAACATATTGAACCCTGATGGTCTTCATTGGCCTCGTGTTTCTCGACAACTTGCAGGATAGCTTTCTTCAGTTCCTGCATGTTCGCATCGTTTTCGCTGATGTTTGGTTTGTCCATACCTTCTCCTATTGTCTCAATTCTTTTCGTACTTCCATCAATAATTTGCCAAGCATGTTTTCGCCGTAGCCGTGAGCAGGACAGATGCAGACGCCAAAGAAGACGTCGTGCCAGGTGTTGCCTTCGATCAGTTCTCGCTCGCCGGTCTGTTGCAGACGGAGCCAGAAGTCGCCCTGACTAAACTTCTTCATAAGCAACTCCTTCATTATCCCTAGCTTGATCTCATCCCACCCCGCCCTGAGTGTAACCGCATGTCGGCCCATCCATTTGGCCAGCCCTGGCCCTGCGGCCGTTCGGATCTTTTCTCGCTGTTTAGGGTTCAGCGTCTTTGCAGCCTGAAATGCAGCCTCAAGTGTTGGATAGATGGCCCCTTCATACTCGATTTCGCAAGGCTCGAAGTTGGATAAAAATTTGTATTCACCCTTGAAGCGATCAATCGGCGGAAGAGTATCGAAAAGCATTATTTGATTTCCTTCATCCAGATCCAAGGTGTTCGTTGCACTATAAGACCGGCGCCAGCGAGCATGCTTTCCATCCGCGCGCTCCCTACCGGATTCAGAGAATGAATAAAGAAGGTGGTCTTCTTGAACAGTTCTGTGTGCTCGATAATCCAGGCCACAAGCGCTGTGCCAGAAGCATCCTTGTTGTCCTTCTCATAGTGTTCCTCAGCGAGATCGTGATCGAGACAGATCAAATCGTACGGACCTTTCAACTCGGTTGCTAAAAGAGCCGCCATTCCGGACGCGAAAGAAAATGCGAACTCCAGTTCATGAGTCCAGTTGCGCTCTCTGAAATCTTTGGCCCTGTGTTCGCCGTCATCAACGAATAGGATTTTCATTTACAGCCTCGTATTGATCTCGCAGTCGAATGGCAGCGCCGACATCAACGCCATTCATTTTTCTCTCTATGAGAACGTATCTCACTGCTAATTCAGATGGAATCACACGCGCATCCCGGCACAGAGCACAACACACAACAGCAGGATTTCCGAAACAACGTGGGCATTCTGTCAGTTTGGATTCACTCATCTCTAGCCTCTTTAACCACCAACTCAGTCCGCGGCCCGTCTTGATCTTCCCATCGCTTTTCAACCAGGTCGTAGCGACAGATCATGGAATCGCTTTGCGGCCAGAGAGCATCTTCAATAGCTTTTATGCAGTTGGCTGTATCTGGTTTTGATGTGTGCAGCCGGCCACGCATCTGCTCGCGTTTCTTCTTAGACCAACTCTCCGGCATTCTAATGAATATTTTGGCGCTCAGACATATCGGACCAGTCTGAAGAAGATTCAGCGGGCGAATTTGATTTGCGATGTCGCACCAGTCTCGGTAGCGAGCTACAGGTGGTCGAAGGTTCCACTTATCCGAACGAGTCATCCGAGGTTTAGGCACAGGATCGCCTGGGATCGTAAACTCCCAGGTGCCTATCTGATTCGGAGATCTCTTTATTATCAGTTCAACGCTCCGAGGATCTCTTCAATGGATTCGTCTCCAGGCCATTTATTCCAGATCTCTTTTAATGGCGCTGCGCGCAGATTACCTTCCACGACATATACGACCAGGTTATCTGGCCTTGGTGGAGCTAAAGCCGAAGCCCAATCCTTTTCCCATCCCAAGGTTTTAACTGCGCTACCCCAAACCAAGTCGGCTGCAACACTGTCTCCTAGATTGCGAACAATCTGATCGAACAGGGCATTAACAATGAATGGTTCACATTTCATCTCTTCACCCACATTTCTACGATCTTTGAATCGTCTTTTGGATCTCTGCCTATGTTTCTTCGATCTTTGGGAATAGATTCCCTTGCTTCTTTGAGGGTATCAGCCAGTACAATGTCAGAGCCGGGGACTGGTGTGCTGATTCCATGAGCGATAGCCCATTCCCTAACGACAAAGTACTCAGGGTAATCTGCGGGATGATCGTAGATTACGTGAACAGTGAGAATGAGATCTCCGCGTTTGAGGTTCATACTAGACAGGTTTGACTTCTCGCTGTAAAGAATTTGCGATGTGTACCGATACGATTGGTTTGTGACACGTACCGCATCCGATCGACAAGATGCCGGATCCAACAAGATACTTCACTTCCATGCCTGATCGCATGTGACATTGAGCATGGACGTACATTTCGCCGTGATCTTCTGTGCAGCCCTCAGCTTGACAGCCGCCGCTCATTACTCGATCCAGTTCTTCCTTGTACAACGGCATAGTTACACCTTCTTTGTTTTGTATTTTTTCTTGATGTGTTCTTTCAGGTAGATTCCCTTGCTTGGGGCGGCCATTAGTTCTCTGAAGACTCGTTCGGGAACATCGTAGTATTCGTAGATCGAGCCGTTCAGGAAGGAGATGGTGAGAACTGAGTCCTCGTAGCCAATCGCTTCTATGTGAGACGATTCAACAGGAGTAAGTTTCATGGCCGCATTGTACCAAACAATCTTATTGATTGCTGGCCTTTTGAAGTATGTGTGGAAGTTCGAGATCCGCTCTGAGTAGATCTGTGGTGAAGGGATTGAGTGCCTTCTCTATCAATTCTTGAGCGATCTTAGCTGTGAGATAGTTAGTCTCTTCGAGAGATCCGTCTGTGTATTCCATGATGATCTGATCCACCAGGGTTACAGAGATTTCAACCAGACGTTGACGCTTGAAGTCCTTGGCTTTCATATCTGTATCGAACTGAATCTCTTCGATCTCTTTAGACAGTTCCTCCAGTTCCGGAATCATTTGTTTGCTCCTTGTCACCGCCATGATCGTGGACAACCCGACTAATTAGAGCGGCGAGTTTGTTCAATGCATTCTGAGAATCGACATGGTAGCTTCCAACAGATAATCCCCTGTACCAAAATAGGGGCGGGCGGCATGCACAATCGCCAGCGACTCGCGCTTCGGTGCCGCATTCGTCGTAGAATGGCTGTGCGTAGCTCATTGGGATTCCTGGCCCATCTGCAATCCAATAACACCATGCTCGCTTGAACGACCAGCCATATAACGTACCCATAACAATCGTCCGCATTTCCGGGTGTCGATCTCGAGTAAACTCAGGGAGTTTCACTACTTCAATTCCAGCCTCGGAGAGCTCTGCGGCGATAGCGTCATCGGCGTCGACCACTCCCGCATAGTTCTTCATTAATTGACATCCTCTTCGGTGCTCCAGGTTCCATCCTTTTTGAAGCGTCCGATCTCGAAAGGAACACCGTCCAGGGCCGGAAATATATTCTTGATGATCTTCTCGCCTTCTTCTACATTGACATTAGGAGCGGACAGCAACATAAAGAAAGGACTGGCGCCGCCATGTTCCGTATCTATCTGCCGCATAAGATCGGCAATCTTTTTGAGATCGTCTTCAGTGAACTCGCCCTTCAGTAACACGTCCATAAATCTCCTTAAGGAATACCTCTTGTCCCAGTTTCTCGCGACAATCCTTACACAGAAAAGCCTGGATTATGGTATCTATTTGATTCTTTTCTGCAAAATTCTTAGTCCCTTCCAGATCAGTCAGGCATTCCCACCCTGTCTGCTTGCACATCTCGCAGAGGCGGTCCTGACACAAATCGCAATGCTTCTCTGGATAGAGACCAACAATGTTCAGCATTGATTTCTTCATACAGTCCCGGGTCTCGGCAAGCCACAGCTACTCACATAAGCCGAGAACTCATAGCTATGAGTTTGTCCTCCCATTCCTCCGCTCATGTCGTATGCTAGGAACTCAACAAAGATGGCATGATCGCTGCGCCCTGCATTGATTACATTGGTTATGTGCCCGTTCTCGTCGACTCCAAATCTTCTTAGGGCTGTCTTATATGCTGTATCGCATGCTTTGTCGAATCCAGTTTCTTGTCTATCAACCGTAAAGCGAATTCTTTCTCCTAATTTGTATTGTGGTGTCATAGTGTCCTTCTTAGCTTCTTCTACTCTTTTGAACCACGCATCCATTCTCTTTATTTTCTCTCTTGTTGGTGGATTCATCTTGCCATTGCCCTTTTCTTTAATCTGTTGAGCAGATCTCCTACAACATCACCGCTCAATACTCCCTCGGAAGCAACACCATCAACAATTTGAGATGCCATCTCCATCTTTCTCTCTATGATCTCCATCAGATCATCATCAATTGTGTTCGAAGCCAACAGAAACCACGCGGTTAGTCCGTGTGGATCGATCAGCCGGCCGTAGGCGCGGTCGAGAACTTGATCGAGAGTTTTGGCTGTGTTAGGAAGTTCTAGAATGATGCAGTTGTAGGCAGCGGTTAAGTCCAACCCTTCGCCTCCAGCTTCCATAGAGACCAGAGCGACGCGCGGACCCTTCGGCGCCTGAAAGAGTTGTTTTGAACGATCTCTCTCTGCTGCTGTTTGCCCACCGATGATGGACACGGCTTCAGGGATTTTAGCCAGAATAGCTTCTTGAACATCTCGGTGATGGGCGAAGACTAAGAGCTTCTCGTCCGGAGAATCAACAAGAAAGTCTTTGATCCATTCGATAGCTGTTGCTACTTTACCCATGCCGGCCAGATGTCGAAGCACTCCGAGTCGAACTAGCGCCTGGGCTCGCTCGGCTGTACGAGTCTTTGACCTGGCCCATTCTTCTCTAAGAATCTGTCGCATCTTCTTGACGCGATCCTGATATGGAAAGGCTTCGAATTCCTTTAGAAGATCCGGCTCCATCTTCTCGCACAGTTCTTGATAAGACATTTGTCGAAGACTTTCATTGAATTTCACATCTCGCAGAGCTACTTCCTTGAGATATGCTATGAGATCGTCTTCGGCTGCATCGTACTCTCGGCTATTGCTGAGAGCGACTGGCACCAGAATCTTCTGTTTTGGAGGGAGATCGGGCAGCGCTTCTTGCTTACTCTTGGACCACATGCAAGTGACTTTCAATCGCATGTGAAGCTCGTCTAAGTTCGAAGATCCGCTGTAGTCGTAAAAGACTTTCTTCTTCCCGTTCTTTAATTTGATCTCTTTCTTTTGTAGATTACAGAATCTGCTTGTATATCCCTTCCAACCTCCGAACAGAGGCAGCTTGCTTAATATCTTGAGAATCCCGATCAGATCTGCGGGTTGATTGACAATAGGAGTACCGGATAATCCGAATATGTATTGAGATTCGTTAACTTTCTGAAGTCGTTCAGCGAGAAAATTACAAGCGAGATGTTGATATGTTGAAGAATCCTTGCAGCGGTGGACTTCATCCAGGATCAAGACTCTATTCTTGCGCATGGCTATGGCCTGCGCCCAGTTCCAAACAATAGAGTAATTGACGATAACAACGTCAGCGGAGAGGTCGTTGATTGGTATAGAGACTCTGCCCCGACCGCGCACCGTAATGACTAGGGATTCGCCGAGTGGGATATTCTTTTTGCCTTGAAGTATCGAGACAGTTTTACCTTCTTGTAGCCAACACAGAACTTCTCCGGCCCACTGCATGGAGACTGATGCAGGACAGACTATGACAGCCGGATATAGTTTGGCTGTATCCATCGCGGCGATAGCCATGACAGATTTACCAAGTCCCCGGGAGGCCGCATTAATGCTGCGCTTAGTGGCGAGCATGTATTCAATCCCATCGTACTGGAACGGCCTCAATCCTTGGACTGTGATTTGTTCGCGCATTGTTAGTAGCCAGCGTGTGGTTTTCTTCTAAACTCAAAGGTCTCGTCGTAAGTTTCGTTGTACGACGGGCTGTCATAGGTGACGAGCCATCCTGCGGCGCTGTAGGCCGGCTCGATGTCAAGCCAATGATTGTCAAAGATTTCCTGACTGAGAACGCCTACTGCCTTGTCCTCTGAATTCGGCATAACTGCCACTATCGCCAAGACGATATCTTTCTGTTTGATGATAGCGGAACGCCCATTCCATTTTTTCTTTATCAGGTTATTGACGCATTCGATTACAAACTCAGGTAGTTCCTTGACTTTGTACTCGTGTACTTCTTCTGGTGTGATCGGTTTCATTGTTTTACCAATGTCCTGTAAGATCCGGCACCGCTGCCGCGAAGCCGCGCTGCTCGAATTCTCCTGGTGTATAGAATGGACCACCGAGTTTGGATGTGCGATCCCAAAGTATGGCGGTCGCCGCGGTTGCCAGATTCAAGCAATGCTTCGTTGGAATTACGACGAAGCGGTGACAGTGCCGAATGAGAGATGTTGGTATGCTTCCGTCTTCAGGTCCGAAGACGTACACCGCATTCTCCGGATGTTCGAACTGATGGAGAAGCTCTGCCTGTGGGCGCACTTCGATTGCGATAGGGATGACGTCAGGACCGAACGCATCGAAAGGATAATCGTAATTGATGATGTCCACTTCTTTGTATCCCTTCATCCGTTCTTCTCGAGGAAGCCTCTTGGATACTTCCAGGTCTTCCGTGATGCGATTGCCGGTGAACCATACCTGTTTGAAGCCAAAACAAGACGCCAATCTTACTACCATTCCGGCGTTATGTGCATGTTTTGGATTCACTAAGATAATGGAGGGAGTGACTCCCTTGGGAGGCTGATACTGAATGCGCTCGACCATTTGATCTTTAATCGGTCTTCTCATTGCTTGTCCTTCTGGCTGCGCGAACTTCTTCCGCACTCCATATTTCCGTGCTTTGCATATCTGGTGCTATACCGCACTTCGGACATTGGTATCCTCCGTGGAGTCCCACCAGCGGAGTGCCGTGACAATCTCCACCATCAGCATGTACTAATACTCCGTTGTGCTTGCTTACTATCGGTTGCTCGGGCTGACTCTTATTCTCTTTCTTTGCCCAGAATGTTTCATTCTGGGGCGGAGTCTCAGTAGTGAACAGAGTGCGCGGCCGAAGTTGGACAATAACTTCGTAGTCTTCTTCTCCGTGCGAAATGAAGTATCTGATACAGCTTGAATGGACTAACGCCATCTGCTCAACAGCCACATTCAACAAAGAATGTAGCGCTTCACTCTGTTTCCCCATTGTTAAATCTCCTGATAGCATTATCGAGATCAGCCAGAATCACATCCAATTCTTTTGCGGCGCCTGGATCTTCCAGTTCATGTTTGACCTTATTCAGTTGCAGTCGCTTAGTGATAACTTTTATATGCTCACAGAATTCCTGCTCTGCCGCAGTCCGAGGCATATCAAGAAGCACGTCATCTCGGGTGTCTCGATCTTGGAGCACCCTTGATAAGAAGACACCCCAAAGATTACTCAGTCTATTCTTCATCTTCGTCTTCCTCTGGCATACCGCCGATCTCACAGTAATCGTCTTGAGGATCATCTACCATGCGTAGACACAAACCGCCATCGTCTACGCCAACGTAGGCCCCGGCAGGTAGACTTTCCAACCAATTGATAATCTCTTCTTTTGGTTTAGCCATGAACCTCCTAAGTTAACTGAATGGTCCGGTCGGCAGGCAGATTCTTGTGAGAGACAAGTATGACCTGCTGGACCGAATTCTCGGCGAGTTTCTTCAAACAATCATACGTAGCTGTCGCTCGTTCTTCGTCCATCGACGCATCGAGTTCGTCTCCTAGAAACACCGAGAAGACTTTATTGGTCAACACCTGGCCGAGTCCTATTCGCAGAGCCAGATTAGCAACAGCTTTGGTCGATCCTGAAAGGGTGGCCAATGGTTGCTGATCGACCATGACGTCGAAGTCTTCGTCTACTGCAACCTGAGTATGTGTGCCGGATGTCATTTGAGATACGAGGGCCGAGGCTGCGGATGAAAGACTCGGAATAAGGTAGGATTTAATTCTGCTCTTAAGATCCTTGACTGCGGCTTTGGCTTTCCCAAACTGTTCTATCTTGTTTTTGTAGCTGTCTAGCTCTGCCATCGCAACTTCATACGCCTGCTTTGCTGCCTTGTAGATCTCAACTTGCTGTTCATAAGCCATCGCGCCGCGTATCCTGGTGTCGAGTGCTGCGATCTTCTCTTCAGTGTTTGATAGTTCAGCGGCTCGTTTGGACTTCTCTTCTTTCTCGATTAGATACGCTTTGTACGCTCCAACAGACAGGATGTAATTCTTCATCTCGAGTTCGAATCGTTGCCGTTCCTGTAGATCTTTTCTGAGATCCGGCGTCTGCGCCAACTGAGCTTCTAGTTCCTTTGTTTGTGCTATCAACCGATCTATTTCTTCCTTGCGTCCAAGGTTGTCCTTAAAGAATTCAATATCTTTGCGAGGCAGATTAGGCTTTTTGACTTCCTTAACTGTCTGATACTTTGCATGATCGATTGCATTCCAGCGGCCGAGGATGTATTCCAGCTTATCGAGATCCCGGGAAGTCACTTGGGGTTGTGGTATCTCAACAACATCATCAAACTCTTTGAGTGCTTCTTTTGCCAACGGATATTCAGTCCCGCATTTTGGACAGATTGTTGTGCCCTGATCGAGCAAAGACTTCTTTAACTGCCACCGTTGATACGAGACTAGTTGTTGTCGTACTTCTTCTATCTGTTCTTTCGTGAAGGTTGGCTCTGTCTCGCGCTTATAGACTTCACATTTCTCCAGCCAGAGATCATAAGCGGTCCATTGCTTCTCTAATGCTTTAAGTTGTCTGAGCGTGAGTGAAGGTCCGTAGGCCATCTCCTGTTGAAATCCAGCATAGACAGGATTGAGAGCCAACTGAGATTTGATCCTGAGAAGCTCTTGTTCCAGAGTCGACCGTGCCGTGCACGCCTCTTCCAGCAATTTAAGAGGCTGCATGACCGTAGTCTTGGGTTCGATTGGCTCTTCCAGAACGTGGGAGAGCCAGCCCTTCAAGATCAGATATTCTTCAAGGAGCGCCAGCAAAGGTTTCTTTTCGAGATCGAGACTGGAAGAAGACTGATAGCCTTCTGGTTCTGTCGGCGGTGCCGGCTCCACGATGCCCCGCGCGAGGACGTCATATATCTTTGTTGTGCTTCCGGCCTGCTCTGTGAACCAAGCAATAAGGGTATCCATAGCAGACAGCCCTATTGTTTGTTCAATCATCGCTCGGCGCTCGGCTGGCTTCATCTGAGACAGAGCTTCGACTTCGCCCTGGCCGCAACAGTTAGCAGAGTCAAAGACGTTCAAGCCATAGCCAAACAGATTCTTGATGCGGAGATTGACCGCGGTAGTTCCTGAAGCGAGGTTTTTGCCTGTTGAATCGGATAGGAGGACTCTGGATCCTGCGCGACGAACGCGATAAGTTTCACCGTTTATTTCGAAGTCCAGTTCGATGACGAGCTTTTTGTAATCGTCTGCTTTGCCACGAAGAGCGGCGGAACCGAATAAGCCGGCACGACACATTTCAAGCAGCAGAGATTTCCCGGCTTCATTCTCTCCGGTAATCACAGTCAATCCCGGCTGGAATAAGAATTCAGCCTGATGATGCTTGAAGGCATTTTCTAGGTAGAGACGACGAAGCATAGACAGGTTGTATCACAACTGAGACAACAAATCTAGGAATTCTTTCGTTTCTGATGTTGTCTTTCCAAGTAGATGTTTACCAGTTGTCGCTCGTCCTCGAGCAGTTTTTCTATCTGATCTGGCATTGATCCGTATACAGGACTATCAGGGAGATTCTCTAAAGAGAACAGGTGGGGATGATCTCCGGTCGGGAAGAACTTAGAGCCTTCGCTGGAGATAACTAGCGGGATACCATTTGCTATTCGCAATCCACATGCTGCGGCATGCTCGGTGACAAGCGCTTTATCTTCCCACGGAGTCAGGAAGACAAAGTATGGCAAGTCATCGAACATACAGCAGAACATCTTGAAGAGGGAGTTGCGCGGAGTCTCCGGCTTATAGTGTGTGTATTCCAGTGTGGTTGAGAACTGCATGACTCCTGGCCGGTATTGGCCG
>Ga0068859_100000119_pt1 | contig 74778 bp, 63 predicted proteins | sample KBSSwiS22_FD_66585 | JGI IMG/M metagenome (GOLD analysis project Ga0068859, IMG submission 66585) | Switchgrass rhizosphere microbial communities from Kellogg Biological Station, Michigan, USA - KBS Switchgrass S2-2 | ecosystem: Host-associated > Plants > Roots > Rhizosphere > Soil ...
ACCGAGCTGGGTGCGTAGGCGTGCCTCCGCGGAGGCCCGGCCCACGAGCGAAGCGACGTGGGTTGGGCCGCAGCGGAGGTCGCCGGAGCACCCGTCCGCGGAGGAGGACGCCGCGCGGAGGTCCCTTCCCGAAGCGAAGCGAGGGAAGGGACCGGAGCGCGGCGCCCGGACGGAGCGGACCAATGTCACAGCAAACCGGTCTGTTACGGCTGACCTGCCGGGCAGATTGCGTTGAGAGCGCTGCAGTCACGCCGGTTCGGGTCTCGTTAACTTGATAGTTACATAACGGTCATTATGTGGCAAGCGGGAAACGTTTCCTCAGCACTTCATAACATCCGCTATCCAGTGTGGCCCGGTAACGCTACCGTGCGTTGACTTTCGTGCTTCGGGGGGAACGTTTACTTTCGCCTGCCCTGGAGGTGGTTCGTGGCGGTGCCGGTACAGGTGGAGCCAACCGACCTGACGCCAGGGCCGTCGCCGGCCAAACCGGTAGCCGGGCGTTCGCTCTGGCGGATCGCCTGGTCGCGGTTGCGCAGAGACAAGATCGCTCTGGCCAGCGCGGCCTTCGTCGTACTCGTCGTGCTGGTCGCCGTGCTCGCGCCCGCGCTGACCGCGATCGTCGGAACGAACCCTGACGAGCCGAACTACGGCCTGCTGGACCCGGACACAGCCATGCCGGCGGGGTCATTCGGCGGTATGAGTGCCCATCACCCCTTCGGCGTCGAGCCGCTCAGCGGGCGCGACGTCTTCGCCCGGGTCGTGTACGGCGCCCGCATCTCGCTGCTGGTCGCGTCGCTGGCGACCCTGCTCTCGGTCGTCCTCGGCACCGTTATGGGCCTGATCTCCGGCTATGTGGGCGGCTGGGTCGGCGGGCTCATCGCCCGGCTGATGGACCTGCTACTCGCCTTCCCGCTGCTGCTGTTCGCGATCGCGATCGTCGCGGTCATCCCGGACAGCGCCTTCGGGCTCAATGGCAACACGCTGCGGCTGTTCATCCTGGTGTTCATCATCGGGTTCTTCAGCTGGCCGTACATCGGCCGGATCGTCCGGGGCCAGGTGCTGTCGCTGAAGGAGAAGGACTTCGTCGCCGCCGCGCGGGGCACCGGTGCCGGGCCAATCCGGATCATGGCGCAGGAGCTGCTGCCGAACCTCGTCGCGCCGATCCTCGTCTACACCACTCTGCTGATCCCCACGAACATCCTCTTCGAGGCTGCGCTGTCCTACCTCGGCGTGGGCGTGAAGCCGCCGACCTCGTCCTGGGGCGACATGCTCTCGACCGCCGCGGGCGGCCTGTTCAGGGTCGATCCCACGTTCATGGTCGTGCCGGGCGTGGCGATCTTCCTGACCGTGCTGGCCTTCAACCTGCTCGGCGACGCACTGCGGGACGCCTTCGACCCCCGTGGCGGCGGCTGACCGCTCCGAAGGCGGCTATCTGGGGCCCTCCAGCCGGGTCCAGCACATCGACTACCCGGCGCTGCGGCGAGACCCGCCATACCCGCCATACGACCGGATCCTCCCGCATCGGCGCGGGCCGGCTCCGCGCGAAGCACCAACCTCGGACACCACCCCGGGGCAGCACCGCACACGAAGAGGGGAACCGGATGAGAAAACACTCGGTCTGGATAAAGGCCGGCGTGCTCGTCGCGGCCGCCGGCCTGGTCCTCGCTGCCTGCGGCGGCGGCGATGACGACGGCACCACCGCTGGTGGGAGCAGCTCCCCGGCAGCCTCGGGCCTGCCGACGACGACGGACCAGCTGTTCTACCCGTCGGAGAAGAAGGGCGGCACGCTCAACGCGCTGTCGGGCAGCGACTGCGACTCCTGGGACCCGGCGCGGATCTACTACGCGTCCTGCTGGGACCAGCAGCGCTGGTTCTCCCGCACGCTGCTGACGTACGAGTCCAAGCCGAACTCGGCCAAGCTCGTGCCGGACCTCGCGACCGAGGTTCCCACGTCCCCCGACGGCGGGAAGACCTGGACCTACAAGCTCAAGAGCGGCCTGAAGTTCGAGGACGGGTCCCCGATCACGTCCAAGGACATCAAGTACGGCATCGAGCGTTTCTTCGCCCAGGACATCATCAACGGCGGCCCGACGTTCGTCATTGACTACCTGCAGACCGATCCGGAGTACAAAGGCCCGTACACGGACCCGTCCCCCGACAAGCTTGGCCTGACCTCGGTCGAGACGCCGGATGACAGCACGCTGATCTTCCACCTGAACAAGGCGTTCTCGGACTGGAACTACATCATGGCCCAGCCGGGCGCGTCGCCCGTCCCGCAGGCCAAGGACACGGGTGACAAGTACACGTCGCACCCCGTGGCGTCCGGCCCGTACAAGTTCGACAAGTACGTGCCGAACCAGTCACTGACCCTGGTCCGCAACGACCAGTGGGACCAGTCGACCGACGACGTCAACAAGGCCCTGCCGGACAAGATCGTGATCACCATGGGCCTGGAGGCGGCCGAGATTGACAACCGCCTCCTGTCCGGTGACGCCGACGTCTTCCTCGACCAGACCGGCACGGACATCGCGGCACGCACCAAGCTGCTCGCCGACCCCGCGCTGCGCAAGGCCCGCACCACGGTCGACCTGACGGGCTTCCTGCGCTACCTGAGCATCGCCACCACCGTGAAGCCGTTCGACAACGTCCACTGCCGGCTCGCCGTCGCCTACGCGGTCAACAAGCAGGGCCAGGTGGCCGCGCGCGGCGGCCCGACGGCCGGCCAGCCCGCGACGACGATGCTCCCGCCGACCGTGGCCTACTACGCCCCGTTCGACATCCTCCCGACGCCGAACAACGCGGGCGACATCGCCAAGGCCAAGGACGAGCTGAAGGCCTGTGGCCAGCCGAACGGGTTCTCCACGAAGATCACCGTCCGCAGCAACCGGCCGCTCGAGGTCAACCAGGCGACCGCGCTCCAGGCGGACCTGAAGAAGATCGGCATCAACGCCTCGGTGGAGAAGTTCGACTCGTCGCAGTACTTCTCGGCTGTGATCGGCATTCCGAAGAACGTGCAGGAGAAGGGCTACGGCCTGCACATCACCGGGTGGGGCCCGGACTGGCCCTCGGCCTACGGCTTCTTCAGCTCGATCGTGGACGGCCGGAAGATCCTTCCGCAGGGCAACAGCAACTACGCGGAGCTCAATGACCCGACGGTGAACAAGGGCATCGACGACGGCCTCGCCGCCAAGGACGACGGCGCCGCGCAGGCGGCGTGGACCACGGTCGACAAGGCCGTCGTCCAGTCGGGTGCCTACGTCCCGCTGATCTACGACAAGTCGATGAACCTGTACAGCGACCGGGTGACGAACGTCTTCTACACGCCCGGCTACAACATGATCAGCTTTGCCGCGCTGGGCGTGGTGAGATAGCCGGCGGCCGGCCGCGGCCGGCCGCGGGGAACACCTGAGGGCCGCCGGGTGCGCGACGCTTCGACACCGTCATTGTCGCGCACCCTTCGGCCCAAGCCGTCAGCCCGGCCGCCGGGTGGGCTCAGTCCACCCGGCGGCCGGGCCCGCACGGCGAAGCGCCCGCGCGGCGACGCAAGGCCCCCGAAACGCTGACAGAAGCGGAGACCACCAGACATGGCTGGATTCGTGATCCGCCGGGCGCTCGGCGGGATCGTGATCCTCTGGCTCATCAGCGTCGTCACGTTCCTGCTGTTCTTCCTGGTGCCCAAGGTGCTGGGATCAAACCCGGCGATCCTGTTCGCCGGCCGGTCCCCGAGCGAGGCGGCCGTCGCCGGCGTGACGAAGAAGCTGGGCCTGGACCAGCCGATCGTCGTGCAGTATTGGCACTTCCTCGCGGGGATCTTCGTCGGCCGGCACTTCGACGCCGGGCCGGACACGACCTGGTGCCCGCCGCCCTGCTTCGGCTACTCGTTCAAGAACAGCGAGCCGGTCTGGACGGAGATCACCCGGGCGCTGCCGGTCACCGTCTCGCTGGCACTCGGCGCCGCGGTGCTGTTCCTCGTCACGGGCGTGAGCATCGGGGTCGTGACGGCGCTCAACCGCGGCCGGTTCCTCGACCGGGCGGCCATGACCGTCGCCCTCGGCGCCGTCTCACTGCCCGTCTACTTCACCGGCCTGGTCCTGCTGCTTCTCGTCAGCTACCAGTGGAGGCTGTTCCCGAACATCCACTACGTGAGCTTCCTGGACAACCCGCTGCTGTGGGCGCGTAACCTGCTGCCGGCGTGGATCGTGCTCGCGTTCCTCTACTCGGCGATGTACGCGCGGCTGACCCGGGCGAGCATGCTCGACGTTCTCGGCGAGGACTATGTCCGTACCGCCCGGGCCAAGGGCCTGCCGGAGCGCACCGTCGTCGGGAAGCACGCGCTGCGCGCCGCGCTGACACCCGTGGTGACGATCTTCGGCCTCGACCTCGGCTCGCTGCTCGGCGGCGCGGTGCTGACGGAGACCACCTTCGGCTTCCGCGGGCTCGGGAAGACATCCATCGAGGCCATCTCGACCGGCGACCTGCCGACCATTCTCGGCGTCACCATCTTCGCCGCCGGCTTCGTGGTCCTCGCGAACATCCTCGTCGACGTGTTCTACGCGGTGGTCGACCCCCGGGTACGCCCGACATGACTGTGTTTCTGGTTCGCTCCGTCCGGACGCGGCGCTCCGGCCCCGTACTCGCTTCGCTCCCACGGGACCTCCGCGCCGCGTCCTCCTCCGCTCACGGGCGCTCCGGCGACCTGCGCTGCGGCCCAACCCACGTCGCTTCGCTCGTGGGCCGGGCCTCCGCGCAGGCGCGCCTCCGCGCCCAGCGCGGTTGCGCTGCGCTGGAAGGTTGTGAGCGCGTTGAAGCTGTCGTCGTGGGGTCCACGTCGCTTCGCTCGTGGGGGGCGGTCGCCTCTGATCGGAGCGAAAGACTCCGGTCACCACTCCAGACGATCCACGAGCGAAGCGAAGTCGCTCCGCGACAAGGGCGGTTCGGTTTGCTGACGTGTAGCGGCAGGCGACCGAGCTGGGTGCGCAGGCGCGCCTCCGCGGAGGCCTGCCCACGGAGCGAAGCGAGCGTGGGCGGAGGTCCCGTGGGAGCGAAGCGAGTACGGGGCCGGAGCGCGGTGCCCGGACGGAGCGAACCAGAAATACAGGGAGTGAGATGACCGAGCAGCCGGAGCGCGAGCCCACGCCCGACCAGCCCGCGAGCGGCCCTACCGCCCAGGCCGACCGGCCCTATCTCGACGTCCGTGACCTGAAGGTCATGTTCCGTACCGACGACGGCGACGTGCACGCCGTCAACGGGCTGTCGTTCGCCCTCGAGCGTGGCAGGACGCTCGGCATCGTCGGGGAGTCCGGCTCGGGCAAGAGCGCGGCGAGCCTGGCCGTGATGGGCCTGCAGCGCGGCCGGCGCACCACGGTGTCCGGTGAGATCTGGCTCGACGGCGAGAACCTGGTGACCGCCTCGGCCGAGCGGGTCCGCTCGCTGCGCGGCCGGGAGATGGCGATGATCTTCCAGGACCCGCTGTCGGCCATGCATCCGTACTTCAAGATCGGTGACCAGATCATCGAGGCCTACCGGGTGCACCACGACGTCTCCAAGAAGGCGGCGAAGGTACGGGCCGTCGAGCTGCTCGACCGGGTCGGCATCCCGGACGCGCGCCGCCGGGTTGACAGCTACCCGCACGAGTTCTCCGGTGGCATGCGCCAGCGCGCCATGATCGCTATGGCGCTGTCGTGCGACCCGTCGCTGCTCATCGCCGACGAGCCGACTACGGCCCTCGACGTGACCGTCCAGGCCCAGATCCTCGACCTGCTGAACGACCTGCAGAAGGAGTTCAACTCGGCGATCATCATCATCACCCACGACCTTGGGGTGGTCGCCGAGATCGCCGACGAGGTGCTGGTGATGTACGCGGGCAACGCCGTCGAGCACGGGGGAGTGCAGGAGATCTTCAGCGCGCCGCAGCATCCCTACACCTGGGGGCTGCTGTCGTCGATCACCCGGCTCGACCGGACCCGTGCCGACCGGCTGCGCGCCGTGCCGGGCAACCCGCCGAGCCTCATCGCCGTGCCGGCCGGCTGCCCGTTCCACCCCCGCTGCCAGTACGCCGACCTCGCCGGGCCGGCGACGCGCACCGAGCGGCCTACGCTGGAGACGGTGGCGCCCGGCCACCGGGTGGCCTGTCACCTGCCGGTCGAAGCCCGCGTCCGGATCTTCCGTGAGGAGGTGGCACCGAGCCTGTGAACAGCCACGAGGTAGCGAAGCCCGCCGCCGCGGAGCCCGCCGGGGCCGACGCCGAAGCTGAGGCGGCCGTGCTGTCCACGGTGAGATCCGAGCCCGGTCGGCCGGCCACGCTGACCAAGGACGACCGGGCAGCCGAGGCGGCTGAGGCGGCCGACCCGGGCGGCGCGGTCGAGGCGGCCGACCCGGACGCGCTGGTGCGGGTCACCGATCTGCAGGTCCACTTCCCGGTGACGAGTGGCGCGCTGGTGGCGCGCAAGATCGGCGCGGTGCGCGCCGTCGACGGGCTGGACTTCGCGATCCGCCGCGGCGAGACGCTGGGCCTGGTCGGCGAGAGCGGCAGCGGCAAGAGCACCACCGGCCGGGCGATCGCGCGGCTGCTGGAGCCGACCGGTGGCAAGGTCGAGTTCGACGGGCGTGACATCACCCACCTGTCCGCCAGGTCGATGCGGCCGCTGCGCCGGGACATCCAGATGATCTTCCAGGATCCGTACACGTCACTGAACCCGCGGCACACCGTCGGATCGATCATCGCTGCACCGCTGAAGATCGTCGGCGACCTGTCAGGTGACGCCCTGCGGGCCCGCGTCCGGGAGCTCCTGGAGCTCGTCGGCCTGTCTCCCGAGCACCTCAACCGCTACCCACACGAGTTCTCCGGCGGCCAACGCCAGCGCATCGGCATCGCGCGGGCGCTCGCCACCGACCCCAAGCTGGTGATCGCCGACGAGCCGGTCTCCGCGCTCGACGTGTCCGTGCGCGCCCAGGTCGTGAACCTGCTCGGCGACCTGCAGTCCGAGCTCGGCCTGACCTACCTGTTCATCGCCCACGATCTGTCGGTGGTGCGCCATATCAGCGACCGGGTCGCCGTGATGTACCTTGGCACGATCGTAGAGATGGCCGACCGGGCCGGCATGTACGAGCATCCGCTGCACCCGTACACGCATGCCCTGCTGTCGGCCGTCCCGGTACCAGACCCGGCGAAGCAACACCGGCGGGAGCGGATCCTGCTGCGGGGTGACCCACCGACCCCGCTCAACCCGCCCGCCGCGTGCCGGTTCAACCCACGTTGTTGGAAGGCCGAGGACGTGTGCAGGACGGTGGAGCCGCCGCTGGTCGAAATCCAGCCGGGCCACCAGGTCGCCTGCCACTTCCCCGAGGAGCGGGAGCTGGTCTAGATGGAGATCGCGCTGTCCATCGTCGTGATCATCACGAGTGTGATCCTCGTGTTGCTGGTGCTGCTGCACCGGGCGAAGGGCGGCGGCCTGTCGACGCTGTTCGGCGGCGGTGTCTCGTCTTCGCTCGGCGGTTCGTCGGTGGTCGAGAAGAACCTCGACCGGCTGACCATCGCCGTCGGGTCGATATGGATCATCGGCATCATCGGGCTCGGTCTGCTGCTGAAGAGTTGAGCCTGCGCCGCGCCGCCGGCCGGTTGGTCCACCGGCCGGCCGCCCGTCTCGTCCCCGCCCTCGCCGCGGCGCTGGCCGCCGTCCTGTCCGTGGCGGGCTGCAGCGGCTCCTCCGGCCAGCCGGTCACGCTGGCGTCGGTGAGCCCGTCGACGGCCACGACCACGAAGCCCGCCGACAAGCCGGGCGGCACCCTGCAGCTGGTGACCGCCACCATGCCCACCGGCGACCCGGGCTGGGCGACGACGACCGCGGACCGGGCGCTGGCCCGGCTGCTCAGCCGGACGCTGTACGCCTACCCGTCCGACGCGGACGTCGACAACGCCATCGTCCCGCGCCCCGACCTCGCGAGCGGGGCGCCGGAGGTCACCGAGGACCGCACCGTCTACCGGGTGCGGCTGCGTTCGTCGGCGCGCTGGGACACGCCGGTGCCGCGACGGATCACGGCCTCAGACGTGGCCCGCGGGATCAAACGGCTGTGCGCCCCGCCGGCCCCGTCCCCGCTGCGCGGCTACTTCGCGGCGACCATCGTCGGGTTCAACGACTACTGCACTGCGCTGTTCACCAAGCCGATCGACCAGGTGAAGGATTTCATCGAGAGCGAGTCGCCGGCCGGCATCCAGGTGATCAACGACACCGACATCGCGTTCCACCTCATCGAGCCGTCCAACGACTTCGTCGACGTCCTCGCGCTGCCCGCGACGGCACCGGTGCCCTACGAGGCGCTGGACTACCTGCCGAACTCGGCCGACTACCTGGCCAACCTGGTCTCCGACGGGCCCTACCGGATCGAGTCGACCAGCAACGGGACGTACCACCTGTCCGTCAACAGCGAGTGGAACTCCTCGATCGACTTCATCCGCCGCGGGCTGCCAGACCACATCGAGATCCACACCGGGGTGGACGCCGCGACCGCGCAGGCCGAGATCGAGGCCGGCAAGGCGGACATGACGCTGGACGCCACCGTACGGCTGGATCGCGCCATCGCCCTGAAGCAGGCGAACGACCCCAGGCTGGCGGTGCCGACGACCGGGTCGACGGTGCTGCTGGCCGTCGCCCGGCACGGCCCGGCGGCGGCCGCCCTCGACGACCAGGCCGTCCGGGAGGCCCTGGCGACCTGCATCGACCGGATCTCGGTGGTCAGGGCGCTCGGCGGGCCGCCGTTCGCCACAGCCGCGACCCAGCTCCTCCAGCCGACGATGACGGGCTACAGCCCGCTGGACCCCTTCCCGACCCCGTCCGGCGCGGGCGACGCCACCCGATGCGGCCAGGGCCTCGCGAACGCCCCGGGCGGCCCGGTGAGCTCGCTGTCCCTGCTCACCTCCGACAGCCCGCGCGACGCGGTCGTCACCTCGGCGCTGGTCGAGACGTTCGCCAAGGTCGGCGTGAGGCTGGACGTCCAGGCGCGTGCGGCGGCCGACTTCCCGACGGCCGCCGTCAGCCCGCAGGCGCAGACCTGGGACCTGGCGCTGACGACCATCACGCCGCTGTGGTTCCGCGACGCGGGACGGACGGTGTTCCAGCCACTGCTCGACCCGAACTGGGTCGGTCAGCGGCCGGCCGACGGCGGCTACGACGCGACCGACGTGCTGGCGACCATGGGGCTCGCGCTGCGGACGACCAGCGAGACGGTACGCGCCGGGGCATGGGCCGACCTCGAGTCGACGATGCTGCGCGACGTCGCCGTCATCCCGCTGGCCACCGTCGTCGAGCCGCGTTTCCACAGCACCGCGGCGCTGTCGTTCACGCTTGTCCCGTCGATTGGCACTGGCGACCCGGGGAACATTTCTCTCGGCCGTGCCTGAATCCCGTCCGGTCCCGCCAGGCCAGGAGGGCCCCGGACCGGCCCCGTTCGGGGCCCTGCCTGGGCCATCCGGGCGGGCCGGTGGGTCGCGGAATCCCCCGGTGCGTCACGTGGTGGCCACCGCGTCCTACACTCGCCCCAGAGCGAACCGGGTTATACCTGGTCCGACGTCTGACACATCTGAGGTCGGTTCGATGGCTGGCGCCGGACTGGCCTGGCTGGTACTGACTGGCCGACCGGCGCCGGCTTGACCGGCGCCGAGCAGTTGGCTGGCACTGAGCAGAAGGAGTACGCGGACCGTGGCAGGTGGCAACGCCATCCGGGGGAGCCGGGTCGGGGCGGGACCGATGGGAGAGACCGAGCGAGGCGAGACGGCCCCGCGGCAGCGGATCTCCTTCTGGTGCGCGAACCAGCACGAGACGCGTCCGTCGTTCGCCGCGGATGCCGCGGTCCCCGATACGTGGGACTGCCCGAGCTGCGGCTACCCGGCCGGTCGGGACCGGGACAACACCCCGGCGCCGCCGAAGATCGAGCCGTACAAGACCCACCTCGCCTACGTCCGCGAGCGGCGCAACGAGAAGGACGGCGAGGCGATCCTCGCCGAGGCGCTCGCCAAGCTCCGGGGATCCGCCACCTCGTCCTGACAGGGCCCTGAGACCGACAGGGTCCTTGGACTGTCGCAGTCCTGAGACGAACCCGCCGCCGCCGCGGCGACGGCTGCGGCGGCGGCCCATACCCGGCGCCGAGGCGATTTGGGGATGTCCCGGAACCCATCGGGCCAACCGGCTACGCTTCGCTCAACCTGGGCCACGGCCCGTGCGTTGCGTGAGAGCGGATCGACGGGCAGGCGGGATGGGGAGCGAAGCCAGCGCCGCGGCCGGTGGGCGCGGACAGGCCGCGGGCCAGTCCGGGCAGGCGGGGTTCGTCGGCCGGCTGATCGCGGGGCGGTACCGGCTGGCGGGGCTCATCGGCGTCGGCGCGATGGGGGCCGTGTGGCTCGCCCGCGACGAGCTGCTGGACGTGGACGTCGCCGTCAAGGAGATCAGGCCGCCGTTCGCGCCCGACCCGGCTGCCGGAGCCGGCGGGCCCGCGGGGACCGCTGCGCCCGTCAGCGAGGACGCCGACGGCTGGGTGCGCTCGTCCGCCGTCTGGGTGGCGCAGGCGCTGCGTGAGGCGCGCAACGCCGCCCGGCTGCGGGCCAACCCGCATGTGGTGACGGTCCACGACGCCGTCGTCGACGGCGGCGCGCCGTGGATCATCATGGAAGCGGTGGCCGCCCGCTCGCTGCAGGAGGCGGTCGAGGACGACGGCCCGCGCCCCCTCGCCGAGGTCGCCCGGATCGGGCTGGCGGTGCTCGACGCGCTGGTCGCCGCGCAGCGGCTCGGCGTCGTCCACCGGGACGTCAAACCGTCCAACATCCTGCTCGCGCACGACGGCCGGGTGCTGCTGACCGACTTCGGGATCGCGGCCTCGGATGCCGATCCGACACTGACCCAGCCCGCCGACGGGGACCTGCCCAGCGGCACGCCCGCCTACATGGCACCCGAACGGCTGCGCGGCGGCCCGACGACGCTCACCGCCGACCTGTTCGCCCTCGGTGCCACCCTGCTGTTCGCGGCGGACGGGGTCGCGCCCTTCCACCGGGACTCGGTCGTCGCGTCGCTGCACGCCGTCCTGTACGCCCAGCCGGAGCCGGCCCGGGACCTCGGGCCGCTCACACCGGTGATCGCGGGCCTGCTCGCGAAGGACCCGGTCGCCCGCCTCCGGGCGGACGGCGCGGCCGCCCTGCTCAGCCGCGCCCTGCGCGCTCTCGACAGATCCGCCGCCTTGGCGATCCTGCCCTCGCTGCCCCCGTCGCCCCCGTCGCCCGCCCCGGCGGCGCTGCCCCCGTCACCGTCCGACGGCCCCGCCGACAGCCCCCCGTCGCCCGACGGGCCCGGTCCTGTTCCGGCAGCCGGGCTTCCACCGGCGGTGGCCATCCCTCCTTCGCCGGTATCCCAGCGACCGCGGCGAGCCGCACGGACGTCGCCACGGCCTCAGCCGGGGCCTGTCGGATCCGGGCGGCCGGGCGGCACCTCGCAGACGGCTGCCCAGCAGGTGGAAGGGCAGACCAGGCCAGGAGGCACCTCGTCGCCGTCCCGGCCGAGGCCGACGGCGCGCCCGGTCGCCCGGCCGGCCGAGGCCTCGACCGCCACGCCTGTCCTGTTGGGCCAGCTGGACGCGCGTGCCACCGAGTTCGGCAGCCTCGGCGAGCCAGGCGGGCCTGACAGCCTCGGCGATGACGCCGAGATCGGCGGAGACGGCAGGGACGGCAGGGACGGAGGGGGTGCCCGCTGGGTGGGCGGCGGGCGGTCATCGCCCGTTCCGATGCCGCTCGGCGTCGTGGCGGTGGTCGTCCTCCTGCTCGCGGGCGTGGCCGCCTGGGCGATCGGCGCGGCGGGTGGCGGCGGGAACCACGCGCCGCCACTGTCCTCGCCTTCGTCCATCTCCTCGCCGTCGTCCACGTCGCCTGCTGTCCTGGCGCCGTTCGGCACCGGGGCGGCCGGTGCCGGCACCGCCGGCAGCGGTGGGACCACCGCTGCCGGCGGTGCCGGCGCGGTCCCGGCGGCCATGCTGGGCCGCTGGCACGGCACCGTCACCCAGGGCACGGACCTGACGGGCATCGGGCTCGACGGCACGATCTACACCGTGCCGCCGGCCCGCTTCGAGGTGACGCTGGACATCCGCGGGGGCGAGGCCGACGCGGCCGTCGGCACGTCGAGCACCTCGGAGGGCTGCGTGGCCGACCTCCTCCTGCGGGAGGTCGGCATGCGGGAGATCCAGGTCCAGGAGGTGCTCACCCGCAGCAATGTGCGATGTACCGGCGCGTACCGCCTGCAGCTCACCCTCAACGACGACGGCACCCTCGGCTATTTCTACGACGCCACTCTGATCTACTCGGCCGGCCTCGCCACCCTGACCCGGATGTAGACCGAGGCCCGGATGTAGACCGAGATCGTCAGTAGTCGTCCCACGCCGGCGGCCAGTGGATGTGCTCCGTGGTGAGCCGTGGGCGCTCGCCGGCGGGCCACGGCGCGGCGAGGTCCTCCGCCACGATCTCGAAGAGGCCGTGGTCGAACGGGGTGCCCGGGGCGGGGGTGACCTGGACCAGTCGTTCGCGGGTGCCCGCGCGCTGGTGGGTGAGTGCCCGGTGGTGGCAGTAGGGGTTGTTGCCCGCCCGGCCGAAGAAGGTGTGCGCGGTCCAGGTACAGCCGCCCCGGCACACGTCCGCGTAGTCGCAGGACCGGCAGAATCCCCACGTGCCCTCGGCCGCCGCCGGCGTACCGGCCGCCATGTTGATGGCCAGCGCCGGCGCGTCCCGCAGCAGGTCGGCCAGTGGGCGCTCACGGATGTCGCCGGCCGCGTAGTCCTGGGTCGGCAGCGAGGGGCAGCCCTTGATGGTGCCGTCCGCTTCGATGCCGAGTGTGGAGAGCCCGGCCTGGCACCCCGTCCAGAAGGCGTTGCCGTCCGGGTCGCCGTTCGGCGAGCGCAGCAGCCGCTCGTAGGGACCGTAGTACCCGACGTTGTTCCCGGCGTGGATGTGGATGCCGTCCGCCGCGGCCCGGCGTGCCACCCGCGCGAGCATCGGGAAGACGTCGAGGAGCTCGACCGGCTGGAGCAGGATCTCCGGGCGGTCGGCCGCGTTCCCCATGGGAACGGTCAGCTGCCACTGCCAGGCGGCGATCCCGGCGGCGCGCAGCGCGAGGTACAGCTCGGGCAGGTCCGGCGTGGTGAGCCGGTTGATCTGGGTGTTGCACGTGGCGGTGACGCCGGCGGCGCGCAGACGCTCCATCGTGACGAAGCAGGAACGCCACGAGCCGTCGCGGCCACGAAGCCGGTCGTGGGTGTCCGCCATGCCGTCGACCGACACGGAGCACTGCTCGACGCCGGCCTCCCGCAGGCCCCGGGCCATCGCCGCGCTCAGGCGATAGCCGCCGGTGGTGACGGTGCAGGCCATGCCGCGACGGGTGATCTCGGCCGCGATCGTCAGCCAGTCCCGCCGGAGGAACGCCTCGCCGCCGATGAGCGTCACCTCGTCCACCGCCGCCGCCGCGAGCTGGGCGACGAGGTCGAGCGCCTGCGCCGTGGTGAGCTCCGCCTGCCGCGCCTTGCCTGCTCGGGAACCGCAGTGGCCGCAGGCCAGGTTGCACGCCAGCGTCAGCTCCCAGACCGCGTAGGTGCGGCGTGGGGTGGTCCTCGGCGTCGAGGTGGATGTCGGCATCGTGGTCGTCGTCGGAGTGGTCATCGGCAGAGTGGTCCTTGGCAGCGTGGTCATCGGCGCAGGAGACGGTCCAGCAGACGCCGCCACGCTGAACCTGAACGGCGTTCCGGTGCCGGTGGGCGGGAGCCCCGACTGGCCCACAGCGGCGGTGCGCCGTAGACGGGTGCGGGCGACGGTGGCAGTGGTGGGCTGTGGTCCGGCGCCGGAGGCTGGGGCGGGGAGCCGTGGTACGGCGGCGGAGGTCCGGGCGGGGCGCTGTAATACGGCGGCGGTGGCGGCGGAGAAGGTGGTAGCGGTCGTGGCGGTGGCGCGCCGTAGAGCGGTGCGGGTGGGATCGGCGGTGGAACCGGTGGGTTGCCCCAGCGCGGATCGCGCGGTGGTCCGCCGTAGACCGGCGCCGGCGCGGAATTCGACTCGCTGACCCGGCTGGGGCCGGGTGACGGCGGCAAGGACGTTGACGCGCTCGAAGAGGACTGGCCGGGAGCAAAGCGGATCGTGTCGCCGCTCTCGGCTGTCTTGGCTGCCTTCGTCTTGGCTGCCTTCGTCTCCTCCGTCCCCTCCGTCCCTGCCCCCGCCTCCGCCTCTCGCGTCGCCGTCTCCTCGGCGGCGAGTCGCCGGATGATGGCGGCATCCCGCTCGCGGCTGGTCTGCTCGTCTCGTCCGGGGCCTCGTGGCAGGCGCGGCCCGGATGACTCGTCTGGCATGGCCGTCACGTCCCTGTCTCGTCGGCAGGACTGATCCACAACGGTCGATCCCTCCCAGGATGGCAGGTAAATCCGGACGTGAGCCCGCTCCCGCGCGCGTAGGTGGGCGAAGCGCACGCGCTGGCGTGGTCACGATGGTCAGGTTGTCGTTGGCTCCTGGCCGAGGATGAAATGTGGAGATCTGGGCGGTCCGCAGCAGAGAGCGGCGCGACCGGAAAGAATTCGTCATGCTGCGGGCGCGTGCGTTGGTGACTCCGGTCTGCGTGACGTTGATTTTCGCTCTGGTTGAGCCGGTGAGGTCCGGTCGGTCCCGTTCAATGTGGTCGACGGCGCGATCAGGGGTCACGGCCGGCGTGGCCGTGCATTGCGTGGTCAGCGCGAATTCGGCACCTTGTCTCCAAAGGAGAATACGTGTTTGTGCTGGTGGGCGACTATGATCGTCGTCAATTACTCGCGCCCGCGACGTTTGTTTTGGGGGTGGTGCTTCCGCTGCCCCCTCCAACGAGAATGGAGGGGGCGGCGAGGCCGCCTACCGCGTTTACCTGGGTGATTCGAGCTGCCTCCAGCATTTGCCGAATACGACGAAATCGTCTAGCGTGAACACATGTTCGAAAATGAGTCTGGTCGAGGGTCGTCGCCGCGAGCCTCGACCCCTCTGACTCTTCCAACCCCACGAACTCTTCCAACCCCACGGACTCTTCCAACCCCACGGGCCAGGGCGGCGGGTGCCGCGCCGCGGCGGGCCGCCGCCCGCCGGTTGCCCCGGCCGGCCGCGCGCCGCCGGCCGGCGTCCTCGCGGGAAGCGCCAGCCGCTGGATCGCCGGCTGCGCAGGCGGGTGCCGTGGCGGCAGCCCAGGCCGGGGCCGCCCCGGTGACGCGGCTCGCGCTCGTAGATGCAATCTACGACCGGACGGTTGCCGAGCTGTCCACCTGTTCCGCAGACGAGGCGTTCGACCTGGTCGTCGCGTTGCTGGGCCGGCAGGCGGCCCGGCTGCAGGCGCTGACGATCCGGGCTCTGGTCCGGCTCGCCGAGCTGCGCCCGGCACCGCCTGCCGACCTCGACGAGGACGACGAGCCCGAGCCGTACTCGCCCTTCCTGCATGACGAGCTGGCCCCCGAGCTCCGGCAGTCTCCGCGGACGGTGGCGAACAAGCTGTCGCGGGCCTGGGAGGTGGCCCACCGGCTGCCGGACGCGTTGGACGCGATGGCGAGTGGCGAGCTGGACCAGGCGAGGCTTCTGGCCCTGTTCGACGTGACCAGGAGCCTCTCGGACGGGCAGCGGGCGGTCGTCGAGGCGCAGATGCTCGCCGGCAGCCAGCTGGGTTCGCCGTCCCTGTGGCGGCGCAAGGCCCGCCGGCTGGTACAGCGGGTCGACCCGGAAGGCGCGGCGCGACGGCACCGGGAGGCGCGGGGGCTACGTAACGTGACCATCGCGCCCCTGGAGGACGGCATGGGCATGCTGTCGGCGACGCTGTCCGCCCAGGATGCCCGGGCGATCTACGACCGGATCGACCAGGTCGCGAGGACCGACGCGCGGACGGACGGGGACGACCGTCCTCTCGACGCGCGACGCGCCGACGTGCTGGCGGCCCTGTTGCTGGGCAATCGGCGCGAGCTGGTGAAGGTCGAGATCCAGGTGATCGCATCGATCGGGACGTTGGCCGGCCTGGACGACAACCCGGCCGAGCTGGCCGGCTATGGGCCTATCCCGGCGGCCGTCGGCCGGGCGCTTGCCGCGGATGCCGCCTGGCGGCGTGTTCTCACCGATCCCGACACGGGAACGGTTGTCGACCTGGGCCATCGGCGAGTCCCGACGCCGGCACTGGCGCGGCTGGTGCGCCATCGAGATGTTCGCTGTCTGTTCCCGGGCTGTGGCGTACCGGCCACGCGCTGCGACCTCGACCACACCCGCCCCCATGTCCACGGCGGCCACACTGCGCTCGACAATCTAGGCCTGTTGTGTAGTCGGCATCATGGCTGCAAGCACAATGGCGGTTGGACGCTTGATCAGCCGCAGCCCGGCGTGTTCGCGTGGACAAGCCCGGCCGGGCGGATCTACCGGGTGGACAGCAACTCCAACGAAGAAGAAGGGCTTCTCCCGGAGGAGGACCACCGGACCTGGAAGACATCTGGCTGCTCCGACTCGACGACGCTAAAGACGCTACTGAGACTTAATCCCGAGGGTCACGGTTCTCGATCATTGAAACCCCTGCGGCAGCAAGGTCAATCAAGATCAATATGTGACCTCGTCGATAAAACCTCAGTAAAACAGCCCGCCCATGTTTGATCCGGCCGCCGGCGGGAGCCCACGGTTCTTGGGTTTAGATCTTGGATTTCAGGTGTTCCGCAGGGCGGCCCGGACGTCCATGAGAGCGAAACCGAGCAGGTTCAGGCCGGGCCAGGCAGCGGGCTGGCGGGCGCGGTCGTCGGCGGCCGCCAGCCCGATGCCCCAGATCGCGTCGAGCGGGCTGGCCTCCACGAGGAGGTCGTCACCGGTGCCCAGCAGGAAGGCGCGCAGGCGACCGTGCTGGCCGAACTTGGCGATGTTGCCGGCGACGACGATGTCGTAGCGGTGCCGTTCCCAGCCCGCGTCGTCGTAGCCGCGAACCCGGCGGCCGAGCGACTTGGCCCTCCCCGGATCCGGGGCGGCCAGGACCTTCTCGGCCATTTCCTCGTCACCGAAGAGCCGCGCCTTGCGTTCCATCATGAAATGCTCGGCGCTCGTGTACCGCCTGCCCTCGACGGTGAACACGACCGGCCACCACTGGCTCAGGCAGCCCGGCCCCACTCCGCCACCCGCGGGCGGCCGGTGCCCCCAGAAGAATCGGAAGGAGGGCGCCTTCCCGGCCGCCTCGGCCTGGACGAGCTCCGCCACCGACCGTGGATGCGTCATCGGTCTGCTTCTCCCGTCGGTCCTCATATCGGTCCGCGCATGGGCGTGACGCGAGGCAGTTGATACGACCTGCGGCCCACTTCGCGCGGATGGGCTGCCCACGTAGGCGACGGGGATGGCCGGGTTCGGACGCTAACGCCGACCGCTCCGCCCGCGCCCGCGACCATGGCCGGCGGATCCGCGGCCGGCGGTTCGGTGACGGTTTACGGACCCCACGGGAGCCGGTTCCGCGGGGACGTCCCAGTCCAACGGCAGCTCGCCGCCCGGCGGGAGTTCCCGCCAGCGGTCACGCAGCTCCCGCAACCGTCGCACGGCCACGTGGCCGCCGGCCGGGTCGAACGGCGGCTCGCCGGTGCCCACGCCGCGCCAGGCGGCGCGCAGCGCCGCCTCGACCGCCTGGTCCTCGTCGTCGACCGCCCGGTGCACCGTGCCGGCCACCAGTTCGGCCAGCAGGATGTGCCGCTGGTTCGCGGCCAGGATCGCCTCGGACCGTGCCGCCGCGTCGTGCCGCGGCCGGCCGGAGATGACCCGCATGCTGGCGAACACCGCTCCGGAGGTGACGCTGCCCCAGAAGCCGCGCCCCATCCGGAACTCGCGCTCGGCGACGAAGTGGGCGAGGTCGTGGGGTACGGAGTACTTCCGGTCGTAGGACGTGAGCCGAAGGCTCACACCGTCCGGCCGCGCGATCGACGCAACGGACCCGCCACTTCGCGCCTCGTCCGGCGAGAAGGTCACCAACACGAGATCGAAGTCTGCGCGCCGTCCCGCCGGGCCGCAACGCGATTTCGCCGGTGGCGCGCCCGCACGGCCCTCGCTGCCAAGAATCTTTCCGCGGCGATTTTCCGTCAGCGAGCTTCCGGCCGTCGGCGCCTCAACCGACGCGCGACCCGGCGGCGCGGTCGACGAGCCAGAGGGTGCGGTCCAGGCCGCGCGCGCCCGCCGCGGGCAGGTCCAGCGGGTCGGCGCTCGCCGCGGCGGCGACGGCGTCCGCCTTCTCCTCGCCGGCGGCGATCACCCACACCTCCCGTGCGGCCTGGATCGCAGGGAAGGTGAGCGAGACCCGGATGGGCGGCGGCTTGGGGGAGTCGCGGACGGCGACGACGGGCTCCTTCGCGACCGCCGCGGGGGAGTGCGGGAAGATCGACGCGACGTGGCCCTCGGGGCCGATCCCGAGCAGCAGCACGTCGAACGCCGGCACCGCCGCGCCCGCCGGCGCCCGCGAGGCGAGCGCCGCCGCATACTCGGCCGCCGCCTGCTCGGGCTGCGCATAGCCGCCGCCGACCTCCGGCGCGGCCCCCACCGGGGCGAGGGCGCCCATCTCGAACACCCGCTTCTCGTCGACCGGCACATGGTCCAGCAGCGCCTCACGGGCTTGCAGAGCGTTGCGGTCCGCCGAGTCGGCAGGCACGAACCGCTCGTCACCCCACCAGACGTCCACCTTCGACCAGGCGACCGCGTCCAGCGCGGGGCTGGTACGCACGGCGCGCAACAGCGCGATGCCGATACCGCCACCGGTCAGCACCAGCGACGCCTCGCCACGCCGTGCCTGGGCGTCGACCAGTGCGGTGACGAGCCGGGCGGCGGTGGCCTTCGCGAGCAGGCCGGCGTCCGGATGCACGATCAGCTCCATCAGTCGCCGCCTCCGGCCACCGGCCCGCTCTTGGCCGCCGCGGATGCCGGCCCGCTTTCGGCCGCGGCGGATGCCGGCCCGGTCTCGGCGGACACCGGTGCCGCAGCCGCCGTGGGCCGCTGCTCCATGGGGTCCTGCCAGATGTGCTCGCGGTGGCCCGAGCGCCGGGTCAGGTCGGGGACGCCGCTCCAGGCTGACAGGGCCTCCGCATAGATGGCGTCGTCGTCGAGGCGGCGCAGCTCCTCGGCGAGCAGGTCGCCGACGTCGAGCTGGCGCAGCGGGAGCCGGCGCGGCGGCACCCCCGGCCGGGTGATGGTGCCGGCGCGGGAGTCGGCCCGGGTGACGGCGATCTCGCCGTCGGCCACGGCCACCCGGACGGCCTGGATTCCGCGCTTCCCGCTGCCGGCGACGTCGACCGGCACACTGAGCTTCCCGCGCAGCCAGCCGGCGAACAGCTGGGCGCTGGGGTCGGCCTGGTCGGCCTCGATGGTGGCCGAGCTCGGGCGGTCGGTACGCCCGTCGAAGGCGGCGGCGAGCAGCGTCCGCCAGCCCGAGATCCTGGTCCAGGCGAGGTCGGTGTCACCCGGTTCGAAGTCGGCGGCGCGCAGCCGCAGGGCGGCCAGCGGGTCGGGGGCGCTGGCGCAGTCCGTCACCCGGCGGTCGGCGAACACGCCCAGCGGGTCGAACGCGATCCGCGTCGGCGGCTCGTCGTGCCACCAGGTGACCACCGGCGCGTCGGAGGCCAGCAGCGGCAGCACCACCGACTCGGCGTGCAGCGCCAGCCGGCCGGACATCCGCATCACGATCGCCTCGCCGGGGCCGAGCCGGCCGCCGATGGAGACCTCGGCGTCGAGCCGCGGGTGCGGGGCGTCGATCTGGCGGCGCACCACGATGAGCAGCCGGCAGGGGTGCGCCGCCGCGGCGGCGGTGGCCGCGTTCTCGGCGGCGGCGACGTTCTTCTCGTCGACGACCACGACGAGCGTGAGCGCCAGCCCGAACGCCAGCGCCCCGGCGGCCCGCCGCTCCGCCGACAGCGCCTTCACCACCGCCGACCCGGTCGTATCCCAAAGCGTCGTCACAGCGAGCTCCTCATGAGGTCGATCATCCGCGGGATCGTGAGCTGCTGGCGGTCTACGGCCGGCGCCAGCGGCGGCCGTCGCGGGCGAGCATCTCGTCGGAGGCCGCCGGGCCCCAGCTGCCTGACCGGTAGGTGAACGGCTTGGTCCCGGCCCAGTACTCCTCGAGCGGGTCGATGATCCGCCAGGATTCCTCGACCTCGGCGTTGTCCGGGAACAGCATCGCGTCGCCGAGCAGGACGTCGAGGATCAGCCGTTCGTAGGCCTCCGGGAGCGCCTCGGTGAAGGCCTCGCCGAACAGGAACTCCATCGCGACGTCGCGGACCTCCATCGCGGTTCCCGGCACCTTGGAACCGAACTTCAGCGTCACGCCCTCGTCGGGCTGCACCCGTACGACGAGCTGGTTGTGGCCGAGGTCGGCGGTGTCGGTGGCGTCGAACGGCAGGTGGGGGGCCTGCTTGAAGCCGATCGCGATCTCGGTGACCCGGCGCGGCAGCCGCTTGCCGGTGCGCAGGTAGAACGGGACGCCGGCCCAGCGGCGGGTCTCGATGTTGAGCCGGACCGCCGCGTAGGTCTCGGTCGTCGACGTGGGGGGGATGTTCTCCTCGTCGAGATAGCCGCGGACCCGCTCGCCGGCGAGCCAGCCCTGCTCGTACTGGCCGCGGATCGCGTAGTGGGCCAGGTCGTCGGGCAGCGAGACCGCGCGCAGGATCTTGATCTTCTCGGTGCGGATCGTCTCCGCGCCGAAGCTGACCGGCTCCTCCATGGCCGTGAGCGCCAGGAGCTGGAGCAGGTGGTTCTGCAGGACGTCGCGGGCGGCGCCGGTCTCGTCGTAGAAGCCGGCGCGGGTGCCGATGCCGACGTCCTCGGCCATCGTGATCTGCACCGAGTCGACGAACTGGGAGTTCCAGATCGGCTCGAACAGCGTGTTCGCGAACCGCAGCGCGAACAGGTTCTGCACCGTCTCCTTGCCCAGGTAGTGGTCGATGCGGAACACGTCCTCCGGGCCGAAGACCTCGTCGACGAGCGAGTTCAGCTCCCGGGCGGACGCCAGGTCGTGGCCGAATGGCTTCTCCACGACGACGCGCCGCCAGCCGCCGGCTGTCTTCTCGTCGGCGAGCCCGGTGCGCTCCATCTGCTTGAGCACGACCGGGAAGGCCGACGGCGGGATCGACAGGTAGAACGCGGCGTTGCCGACGATGCCGTGGCTGGACTCCAGGCTGTCGAGCTCCTGGACGAGCCGGTCGAAGCCGGCGTCGTCGTCGAAGGAACCGCGCACGAACCTGATCGACGACGCCAGCCGGTCCCAGGTCTCCTCCCGGAACGGCGTCCGGGCGCCCTTCTCGGCGCATTCCCGGGCGAACTCGATGAACGGCTCGTGGCCCTCCCAGTCGCGGCGGGCGAAGCCGAGCAGCACGAACCCGGGCGGCAGCAGGCCGCGGTTGGCCAGGTCGTACACGGCCGGGATGAGCTTCTTGCGCGAGAGGTCCCCGGTGACGCCGAACACCACCAGGGCGCTGGCGTCGGGAAGCCGGGGCAGCCGGCGGTCTCGCGGATCGCGCAGCGGGTTGCCACCTGCCGTGGGCGCCACCTGCGATTCCCCCTGTCTCCTAGCTCGCCTTGCGCTGGGCCTGTTCGTTCCAGCGCACTTGGGTTTCCTGCGTTCCACATTGCGTGGTTTTACGTTCCGCCATATTTCGCTTTTGCCTGGCGGCCGGGGGCGTACGCGGCACGGCCCGGCGGCCGGGTGCGTGGCCGGCGACGGGCAACGTCTGGGTTCTACCCGAGCCGGGGGCGGGCCGTGGCTCGTTTGGCCGGTCTGGCCGGGCCGGTCCGCCGCCGGCCGGTCAGTGCGCCTCGAGCTGCCCGCGGACCGCGTCGAGCAGCTGGTTCCAGGAGTCCTCGAACTTGGCCACGCCCTCCTGTTCGAGGACCTCGACCACGTCCTCCAGGTCGACGCCGCCGCCGGCGAGCGCGGCCATCGTCGCGTGCGCCTCGGCGTAGTTCGGCCGGATCGTCTCGCCGGGCACCTCGCCGTGGTCGGCGAACGCCAGCAGCGTCGACTCCGGCATCGTGTTCACGGTCCCAGGCGCGATCAGCTCGTGGACGTAGATGGTGTCCGGCAGCGACGGGTCCTTCGTCGACGTGGACGCCCACAGCGGCCGCTGCGGGCGGGCCCCAGCGGCGGCGAGCGCCGCCCAGCGCTCGGTGCCGAAGGCCTTCTCGTAACGCTCATAGGCCAGCCGCGCGTTGGCGATCGCCGCCTTCGCGCGCAGCGCCTTGGCCTCGGGCGTGCCGATCTTCTCGAGCCGCTTGTCGACCTCGCTGTCGACGCGGCTAACGAAGAACGAGGCGACCGACTGGAGCTTCGAGACGTCGACGCCGTTCGCGATCGCCTGCTCGACGCCGGTCATGTAGGCGTCCATCACGGCGTCGTAGCGGTCCAGCCCGAAGATCAGGGTGACGTTGACGCTGATCCCGGCCGCCAGGGTCGCCGTGATCGCCGGCAGGCCCTCCACGGAGGCCGGGATCTTGATGAACAGGTTCGGCCGGTCGACCATCCACCACAGGGAGCGGGCCTCGGCGACGGTCCGTTCGGTCTCGTGCGCCAGCCGCGGGTCGACCTCGATGGACACCCGCCCATCGGTGCCATCGCTGGCGTCGTAGGCGGGCCGCAGGACGTCGCAGGCGGTCCGGACGTCCGCGGTGGTGATCAGCCGGATCGCCTCGCCGACGTCGACCCGGCGGACGGCCAGGTCGTGCAGCTGCTCGGCGTACGCCTCGCTGGACGTGATCGCCTTCTGGAAGATGCTCGGGTTCGTCGTGACACCGACCACGCTGTGGGTGCTGGCCAGGTCGGCGAGGTTGCCGCTGCGAAGCCGGTCGCGGCTGATGTCGTCCAGCCAGACCGCCACTCCGGCGGCGGAGAGGTCGGAGAGCGGGTTGGTCATCGTTGGGTACGTCCTCTCCGCGGGGGAGACGCCGGGCACAGCGGCTCCCTACCCGGTGATGCATGGCTCATCCGCACAACCGTCGCCAGTTCCCCGCGAGCGGTCCGTGACCGTGGCGACAACTCGTCGCCGCTTCGGCCCGGGTGCGCGGTCCTCCGGGGGCCCAGGCCAACGGGCGTGCGAAAGCGATCTTTCTTCGCGTGCCCGGCGGCCACTGCCTCCAGGACCCCTAGTGTGCCCATCTGGGTCGCCCCCGTGAACAGGATGTTCCTATGAACACCTGGCGACGTCACGTCCCCGGACAGGGGTTGTCCCTTCGGGGCAACCTGCCGGAATAACCACCGTCTTCTGGGGCAACACCGCCGGCGCTCGCCGCATGCCGGCCGGGTGGAACCGGTAGGGAAGGAGGCGCAGCCGGGGGTGGTGCCGCATCGCTGTCCCCTCGCCGTCGGCTCGTGATCGGCCCGGCGGCCCGCGCGCCCGTGCGCCGGTCGGCCGGTTAGACTCCGACACGACGTAGAACGTGACAACCGGTGCCGCCCCGCCACCCGGGGTGAGAACGTGAGGTCGCTCTGTCCACCCTGGCAGTCCTGCGCCGCCGGCAGGCCGCGTCGCGCCCGCGCGCGGCCGGTTCCGGCGTCCGCCAGACGGCCGTCGCGGGCGGCCGGACGGGCCCGGTGACCACCGCTTCCACCCAGACGCCGGCGACCGCGGGCGCCGTCGAGGTAGCCGACATGTCGACCGTTTCGGAGCCCATCCTCCGTACTCCCCGGATCGCCGACGTCCCGGCGGGCGGACCTGCCGGGTCCGCCGGCGGATCGGCTCGCAGGGACTCCGCCGCCGATTCCGCGGGAGCCCCGGCGCCAGCCGTGGCCGGCTCGGCGGCAGAGCCGGCCGCCCAGGACCCTGCGGCCGCCCAGGCCGGCGGGCGCCTCGCGTTCGCGGTGGCCAAGGCGCGGGCGTACATCGCGCTGACCAAGCCGCGGATCATCGAGCTGCTGCTGATCACCACGATCCCGGTGATGATCCTCGCGGAGCGCGGGCTGCCGTCGCCGTGGCTCATCCTGGTGACGCTCGTCGCCGGCACGCTCTCCGCCGGCAGCGCGAACACGATCAACTGCTACGTCGACCGGGACATCGACGAGATCATGGCGCGGACGAAGCGTCGCCCGCTGGTCAAGGCGACTGTCTCCCCGGTCGAGGCGCTGTGGTTCGGCATCGTGCTCGGTGTCGTGTCCACGCTGCTGTTCGGGTTTCTCGTCAACTGGCCGTCGGCGCTGCTCGCCGACGGCGCGATCGCCTTCTACGTGTTCGTCTACACGCTGGGCCTGAAGCGCCGCACGCCGTCGAACATCGTCATCGGCGGCGCGGCCGGCTGCTTCCCGGTGCTCATCGGCTGGTCCGCGGTGACCGGGACGGTCGGGTGGGGCGCGGTCGTGCTGTTCGGCGTCGTGTTCTTCTGGACGCCGCCGCACTTCTGGGCGCTGGCCATCAGGTTCAAGGACGACTACGCGGCGGCCGGCGTGCCGATGCTCCCGGTCGTGGCGCCGCTGCGCGAGGTCGCCCGCAAGATCCTGATCTACTCGTACGTGATGGTCGCGACGTCGCTGGTCCTCTACCCGGTCGCCGACGCGGGGCTGCTCTACGTGGTCGTCGCGGCCGTCGTGGGCGTCTGGTTCCTGCTGGAGGCCCACCGCCTGGTCCGCCGCATCGCCCGCGGCGAGCCCGCCCGCCCGATGCGCCTGTTCCACTACAGCATCACGTACCTGACCATCCTCTTCGCCGCCGTCGCCGTCAGCCCGTTGCTCTGACCGCACCGCCAGCCGGTCCGACAAGACCGGGCGCAGTGGTTAGTCGCAACCGGGGCATCTGCAGCTCGTCGCCCACGCGGTCCTCGTCGCCGAACCACTCGTCGGCCTCACGGCGCATGCTCTCGTAATTGACCCGTGGCAGTCGGCGATGCCGCTCTACCAACTCTTCGGCACTCAGACGCTGGTTGTATTCCGGATACTCGTCACTTGCGTCCTGGCGGCCTTCGCAGGCGATGCGGTCAGCTAGCCGAGCCTCGGCCTGGTAGCTGACCCACTCCTCAGGATCGCGCGGAGCCGCTCGTACTGGCGAAGAATGCGCTCTACCCGCGCCTCGTCCCGGTCCGGCATCGTAGCGTCCCCCGCGCGCTCGGCTGGTATACCTGTTGGTATCCCTCCAGGGTATGCTAACGACCATGACCGTCACTACCATCAAGGTGGAGAGCACCGTGCGCGATCGGCTGGCCGCCGTCGCGCAGGCAAGAGGTACCACCATGGCCGCGCTGCTGGACGCCGAGTCGCGTCGGCTTGAGTCCGAGGTGCGATGGGCCGCCATCGAGGAGTCCTACGCGCGGTTGCAGCGTGAAGATCCTGCCGGTTGGCAGGAGTACCTCGACGAGCTCCGTGTCTGGGAGACCGGGACCGGCGAACCAGACAGATCTGCGGCGCTGGAGTGGCCGGAGTACAACAGTTGAGGGTCCGCCGTGGCGACATCTGGCTGGTGTCGCTCGACCCGACGGTGGCCAACGAGCAGAGCGGAACCCGTCCGGGTCTGGTGATCTCAAGCGATCGGTTCAACGCACTGCCGATACGGCAGGCCATGATCGTTCCGTTGACCACCCGCGAGCGTGGCCTTCCGCACCACGTCCCGGTGCGCGACGACGGCGGACTTAGTCGTACTAGCTGGGCGATGTGCGAGGCTGCTCGATTCGTGTCCCTCGAGCGGTTCGGCAAGATGATCAGTTCGGCTTCGGTCGCGACTGTGACTCAGGTGGCGGACCAGCTCACAAGGTGGGTCGCGGACAGCTAGTCACTCAGCCTCTGCCTTAGGCACCTGTGGTGATGGGCGTCGGCGAGGGCGCGAGGCTGACTGCCGCTTGCTCGGTGCTGGCTTCAACGCTCGCCGCAGGCGCGAGTGCTGGGCGGTCGGCCAGGGCGAGCCAGAGGCGGAGGGTGGCTGTCCACATCAGGGTGGCGCCGGCGACGTGCAGGGCGACCAGGCCGGCGGGGATTCCGAGGAAGTACTGGGTGAAGCCGACCGCGGCCTGGGCGACGATCGTCACCACCAGCACGTCGGCCCAGCGGCGGGCCTCCTGGGACGCCTTCGCGATCCGGACCGCGAAGACCATCGCCACGGCGAGGCCGGTGACGAGCATCGCGCCGTCGGCGTGCAGCTGCGCGACGGTGACGATGTCGAAGCCGAACCGCCTGGCCTTCTCGTCGTCGCCGCTGTGCGGCCCGGTGCCGGTGACGACGGTCCCGAGGACGAGGACCGCGGCGCCGACGACGACCAGCACCCGGGCGAGCCAGAGCAGCTCGCGGCGGACGGAGACCGTGACCGGGCCTGCGCCCTGCCTCGCCCGCCGGTAGAGCACCACCCCGTCGACGAGCAGCAGCATCGAGAGCAGGAAGTGCGCGGCGACGGTGGCCGGGTGCAGGTCGGTGAGGACGGTGATCCCGCCGAGCACGGCCTGGCCGAGGAAACCGGCCAGCAGGCCGAACGACAGCCAGACCAGGTCGCGCCGCTCGCGCCGGTCGGCCAGGCGCAGCGCGGCGAGCGGCGTGACCAGCATGACCACGCCCATCACGATGCTGACCATGCGGTTGCCGAACTCGACCGCGCCGTGCAGCGCGTACTGGCTGTGTGGCGTCCAGGAGCCGTCGCCGCACTGCGGCCACGTCGGGCAGCCGAGGCCGGAGCCGGTCAGCCGTACCGCGCCGCCGGTGACGACGATCAGCCCGAGGAACACCAGGCTGATCAGCGTGAGGACGCGGAACACCCGCGGGCTCACCGTCGGCAGCCGGTCCCACAGGGCCGCCACCGGGTTGCTTCGACGAGCTGTAGAAGACATCGCGGCCATTCTAGTCGCGGTGGTTCGACGACCGACCGTGCCGTTCGGCCCACCGCGGGCCGCCGGGGGCGCCGCGGCCCGTCACGGCCAGCCGGGCCCGGCCGGTCGTGACGGGCATCCCCACGCGCCGGTCATTCCCAGCGGAAGGTGCGGGCGGCCAGGAACACCGACACCACCGCCCAGCAGGCCAGCACGATCAGCGGTCCGGCTCCCGGGGACTGCGCGTCGGCCAGCACGGCCCGCACACCCTCGGACAGCGCCGCCGTCGGCAGGCCCTCGGCGAGGACCCGCAGCCAGCCGGGCAGCTCCGTCAGCGGGAACACCACGCCGCCGACGAGCAGCAGCAGCAGGTAGACGCCGTTGGCGGCCGCCAGCGTCGCCTCGGCGCGCAGCGTGCCCGCCATGAGCAGCCCGAGCCCGCTGAACGCCGTCGTGCCGAGCACCACCAGCAGCACCAGCCAGCCGATGCCGGCGGCCGTCCCGGGCAGCCGCGGCTCCCAGCCGAGCGCGAGCCCGACCGCGACCAGCAGCACCACCTGCAGCGCCTCGATCGCGAGCACCGCCAGCGTCTTGCCGGCGAGCAGCACCCAGCGGGGCAGCGGGGTGGCACCGAGCCGCTTGAGCACCCCGTAGCGGCGCTCGAACCCGGTGGCGATCGCCTGCCCGGTGAACGCGGCGGACATCACCGCGAGCGCCAGCACCCCGGGCACCAGAAAGTCGACGGAGTCGCGCCCGTCGGAGGGCAGGACGTCGACGGCGGAGAAGAAGAGCAGCAGCCCGATCGGGATGATCAGAGTGAGCAGCACGGACTCGCCGTGGCGCAGGTTGAGAGTCAGCTCCATCCGGGTCTGCGCGCCGAGCATCCGGGGCCACGGGGCCGCGCCGGGCGCGGGCCGCAGGTCCAACGGGGCCGGGGCGACGGATGCACCCGCCGCCGCGGATGCGGCGGCGGGCGCCGGCGAGGTCCCGGCCATCAGGCCAGCTCCGAACCGGTCAGGTCCACGAAGACGTCCTCCAGGCTGCGCTGCTCCACCCGCACGTCCGTCGCCGGCACGCCGTTGTTCGCGCACCAGGCCATCACCGCGGCGACGAACGCCGCGTCGACCGTGCCGCTGACGATGTAGTGCCCGCCGGCGCGCTCGACGGCCCGGGAGCCGACCGGCAGCGCGGTGAGCAGCTGGTCGAGGTCCAGGCGGCCCGGCGCGCGGAACCGCAGCTCGCCCTGCGCGCCGTCGCCCTTGAGCTCGACCGGCGCGCCGGCCGCGACCACGTGGCCGCGATTGATGATCACCACCTGGTCGGCGAGCTTCTCCGCCTCGTCCATCGCGTGCGTGGTCAGGACGACCGTCACGCCGGCCGCGCGCAGGTCCTCGACCAGGTCCCACGTGTCGTGCCGGGCCCGCACGTCGAGGCCCGCCGTCGGCTCGTCGAGGAACACCAGCTCCGGGCGCCCGACGACGGCCATGGCCAGCGACAGCAGCTGCTTCTGACCGCCGGACAGCCGGCGAAACGGCGTGCGCTCGGGGCCGCCGGTCAGGCCCACCCGGGCGAGCAGCGCGTCGGGGTCGAGCGGGCTGGCGTGGTGGGCGGCCACGAGGCGCAGCATCTCGTCGGCCCGCGCGCCCGGGTACATCCCGCCGGCCTGGAGCATGACGCCGACCCGGGGCCGCAGCCGCGGGTCGCGCGGGTCGGCGCCCAGGACGCGCACCGAGCCCGCGTCCGCCCGCCGGAACCCCTCGCAGATCTCGACGGTGGTCGTCTTGCCCGCGCCGTTCGGCCCGAGCAGGGCGGTCACCTTCCCGGCGGGCACCCCGAACGTCAGACCGTCCACCGCGCGGGTCTGCCCGTACGCCTTGACGAGGTCGACGACCTCAACCGCCAGGATCTCGCCCACGCGCCGATCCTACGGTGCCCCCCGCCGCTTCCCGTCGGCATGATCTCGAGGCGGTGACGGCACCGGGCCGACGCGGGGCCGGCCGGCCGGGTGGGTCGGCCCGCCGCGCCGGCCGGACCGGCCGCCGGCGGGCGGCGCGTCGGCGGGGTCGACGAGCGCGCCCCAGGCGACGAGCCGCTCGTAGAGCAGCTCGGGAGTCGTCGAGTACAGCCGCGACAACGACGTCAGGTCGGAACGGCGCAGCCGCAGCACGTCGCGCGTGCTCTCCGAGCGCAGCACCTGCACGATGGCGATCCAGCGCCGCAACGGGCCGGTGCGGGTGGGTGGCAGCTTGCGCAGCCGACGCAGGTCGATCACCAGCGGCGGCAAGCCGTCGGTCTCGCGGTGGTCGGCGCTCGGCGGGACGAGCAGGGTCGCCGGCACGTCGTACAGCTCGGCGAGCTCGACGAGCCGGTGTACCCGCATGACGCGGCTGCCGCGCTCGTAAGCGCCGAGCGTGCCAGCGGTCCACCGGCCGGCGGTGATCTCCTGCACATCCAGCAGCGACATGCCACGCCGGTTGCGGACCGCACGCAACCGGCGGCCCAGCTCGACGGCGTAGTCCGCGTCGGTCACGTTCTCCGTCCGGGGGACAGTGGCGAACGGGAGCGCCAACCGCCCCCCGTAACAGCCTGTCAGGGATCGGTTCCGTAGCCAGTAGATTCGCCGAGATTTCCCCACCCGGATGTGTGGTCTACTCGTATCCCCCGGGGCGGTCCCAGCCCCTGGAGCGGTCCAGGGCACGCAGCCAGTCGGCGTAGAGCCGGTCGCGGTCGGCGGTCGGCAGGCGGGGCTCGTAGCGGGTGGCGGTGCGGCGCAGGGCGGCGAGCGCGGCGCGGTCGGGGAAGAAACCGGTCGCGAGGCCGGCCAGGTAGCCCGAGCCGAGCGCGGTCGTCTCCAGGTTGTCGGGCACGTCGACCGGGACGCCTAGAACGTCGGCCTGGAACTGCATGAGCCACGGGTTGGCGGCGGCGCCGCCGTCGGCGCGCAGCTCGGTGACGGGCGTGCCCGCGGCGCTCATCGCCAGGGCCACGTCCCGGGTGCGGTACGCGATCGACTCGAGCACGGCGCGGGCCAGGTGTGCCCGGCCGGTGCCCCGGGTGAGCCCGACGAGGGTGCCGCGCGCCCGTGCGTCCCAGTGTGGCGCGCCCAGGCCCGCCAGCGCCGGGACGAAGTACACGCCGTCGTTGCCGTCGAGGGACGCGGCCAGGCCTGCCGTCTCGGCGGCCGAGCCGATCACCCCGAGCCCGTCCCGCAGCCACTGCACCGCGGCGCCGGTCGCGAGGATCGCCCCCTCGAGCGCGTAGTGGACCGGCTCGCCGGCCAGCTGGAACGCGACGGTGCGCAGCAGCGCGCCGTGGACGTTCGGAGGCGGCGGCGTCGGGCCGGTGTTGAGCAGGACGAACGAGCCGGTCCCGTAGGTGTTCTTGGCCTGGCCCTCCTGGGTGCAGGCCTGGGCGAACAGCGCCGCCTGCTGGTCGCCGACCGCCGCCGCGACCGGGACCGCGACCCCGAGGAACGCCGCCGGATCGGTCTCGGCGTACACGTCCGAGCTGGGGCGCACCTCGGCGAGCAGCTCCACCGGGACGTCGAGCAGCTCGGCCATCGGCGCCGACCAGGCGGCGGTCGCGAGGTCGAGCAGCATCGTGCGGGAGGCGTTGGTGACATCGGTGACGTGCGCCTGCCCGCCGGTGAGCCGCCAGACGAGCCAGCTGTCGACGGTGCCGAACGCCAGCTCGCCGCGGCCCGCCCGGCGGCGCAGCTCCGGATCGCCGTCCAGGATCCAGGCAATCTTGGTGCCGGAGAAGTAGGGGTCGAGCACGAGCCCGGTGCGCTCGGCGACCGCCGGCCCATGCCCGGCGGCAGCCAGCTTCTCGCACGCGGCGGCGGTCCGGCGGTCCTGCCAGACGATCGCGGGATGGACGGGGTCGCCGGTGCGCCGGTCCCACAGGACGACGGTCTCGCGCTGGTTGGTGATGCCGACGGCGGCGATGTCGGCGGGGCGGCAGCCGGCCGCGGTGAGCGCGGCCGAGACGGTGTCGACGACGCCGCGCCAGAGCTCCTGCGGGTCCTGCTCGACCCAGCCCGGGCGCGGGTAGGACACAGCGACCTCGGTGTGCGCCCGGCCCACGACCTGGCCGTCAGGGCCGAGGACGCAGACCGTCGTGCCGGTCGTCCCCTGGTCGACGGCGACCACGACACCTTCTGCCACCGCCGCATGCTACCGCCGACCGGCGCCCCGCTGATCTCCGTCGCGGCGCCGGCATCCGTCGGCGCGCCTAACCGAGCGCGCCGAGGTCGACGGCGTCCTTCGGGATGTCGGCGGCGGTGGTCGACCCGTAGCCGGCGAACTCGATGCGGTCGTTCTCGCCGCCGATGACGTCGATCCGCAGCGGGACGGGGTCGCCCTTGGCGGCGGCGAACAGGGTGACGCCGGCCTTGCCGGTCACCTGAACGGCGTCCTGGCCGGCGAAGGTCGTGGCGGTGACCTGGCCGGACAGGCCGTTGAGGTAGTCGGCGAGCGACAGGGCGAGGCCTTCGACGGTGAGGAACCGGTACTGGTTGGCCTGTGCCGGGGTGAGCCGCACCCAGCGGCCGGCGAGCAGCTCGGCGGCGTCGCCTTCGCCGATTTCCTCGTAGTAGCCCTTGTCGCCCCGGATGTAGGTGTCCTTGTCGGACTTCACGACGTCGATCTTGTGGTTTCCGCTGGTGAACGTGCCGCTGGTGGTCGTGCCGTCCATTCGCAGGTCCCAGCTGGACTGGCCGTTCTCGGCGCTGCCGCTGGACAGGCGCCCGGTCACCCGGACGTTGTCGGCATGCCGGAACGCGTCGAGCGCCTTGGTGCCGACCTCGCCGGCCGAGGCCTGCGTCAGTCCGTTGTCCTTCGGCTTGTCGCTGCCGCCACAGCCGGCCAGTATCCCGCCCACCAGCAGGACCCCAGCCAGCGCGGCTACCGCCTTGCCCGGAAGGCCCGATCGTCCCAGCCTCACCCGTCGCATCCGCATCATGCCAGTGTGCACTCTGTGCATCTGGTCACATCGAGGGGGGCCGGATAACGGTTGGGCGATTGGGGCTCGCTCTGTATGTCTGGTCACATTGGATGGGTCTGCCGCATGGGGGCGTCGGCCGCGGTTCGACGGCGCACGGTAAATAGGGCACACTGGTGTTGTGAAATCCAGTCAGGGTCTCGACGCGACTTTGGATGTCGCGGCCTCGGGTGCCGTGGGCTCGTCCGCCACTGTGGCGGGCGCCGACGGCCGTACCCGGGACCGGGTCGTGCGCATCCTGCTGGAGGCCGGACCGTCGACTGCCGCCGATCTCGCTCGCAGGCTTGAGCTGTCGCCGGCGGCGGTGCGCCGTCATCTGGACGCGATGGTCGCCGACGGGACCATCACCCCGACCACGGTGCATGCCCGCGGCCCGCGCGGCCGGGGCCGCCCGGCGCGGCACTACGCGCTGACCGACGTGGGGCACGAGGAGGCTGGTCCGACCGCCTACTCGGACCTGGCCGCCGGCGCGCTGCGGTTCATCGACGAGGTCGCCGGGGTGGGTGCCGTCGCCCGGTTCGCCGAGCGCCGCGGCCAGGAGCTGGAGTCCCGGCTCGCCGTGGCGGTGGAGGGTGTGCCGCAGGATGGCCGGGTCGAGGTGCTCGCGGCGGCGATGACGGCCGCCGGTTACACGGCCAGTGTCTCCGAGGTGCCCAGCGGCACCCAGATCTGCCAGCACCACTGCCCGGTCCAGCATGTGGCCGAGCGTTTCCCCGCCCTGTGTGACGCGGAGACGGCGGCGCTGGCCCGGTTACTGGACACCCACGTCCAACGGCTCGCCACCATCGCCCACGGCGACGGTGTCTGCACGACGCACGTCCCCGCAAGGTCCTCGACGTCCCCGAGCGACGCCACGGCCGGCGACAGCCGGCCGGCGACGGCGTCGGGGGCAACCCCGTGCTCTGGGCCCGTCCTTGGCCCGAAATGACACAGAGGATGACTTACGACATGACTACCTCTGCCGAGACCGCCCTTGAGGGGCTTGGCTCATACCGGTTCGGCTGGGCCGACGCCGACGCCTACGCCGCCGACGTCGAGCGCGGCCTGTCCGAGGCGGTGGTCCGCGGTATCTCGGCGAAGAAGTCCGAGCCGTCGTGGATGACCGACCTGCGGCTGAAGGGCCTGAAGCTTTTCGAGCGCAAGCCGATGCCGACGTGGGGCGCGGACCTTTCCGGCATCGACTTCGACAACATCAAGTACTTCGTGCGCTCCACCGAGAAGCAGGCGGAGAACTGGGACGACCTGCCCGAGGACATCCGGGTCACCTACGACCGGCTCGGCATCCCGGAGGCGGAGAAGCAGCGCCTCATCGCCGGCGTCGCGGCGCAGTACGAGTCCGAGGTCGTCTACCACAAGATCCGTGAGGACCTCGAGGAGCAGGGCGTCGTCTTCCTCGACACCGACACGGGCCTGCGTGAGCACCCGGAGCTCTTCAAGGAGTACTTCGGCTCGGTGATCCCGGTCGGCGACAACAAGTTCGCCGCGCTGAACACGGCGGTCTGGTCGGGCGGCTCGTTCATCTACGTCCCGCCGGGCGTGCACGTCGAGATCCCGCTGCAGGCCTACTTCCGGATCAACACCGAGAACATGGGCCAGTTCGAGCGGACGCTGATCATCGTCGACGAGGGTGCGTACGTGCACTACGTCGAGGGCTGTACCGCGCCGGTCTACTCGTCGGACTCGCTGCACTCGGCGGTCGTCGAGATCGTCGTCAAGAAGAACGCGCGCTGCCGGTACACGACGATCCAGAACTGGTCGAACAACGTCTACAACCTGGTGACGAAGCGGGCCGCCTGCCAGGAGGGCGGCACGATGGAGTGGATCGACGGCAACATCGGCTCCAAGGTGACGATGAAGTACCCGGCGGTGTGGCTGCTCGGCGAGCACGCCCGCGGCGAAGTGCTCTCGATCGCGTTCGCCGGCGAGGGCCAGCACCAGGACGCGGGCGCCAAGATGGTGCACGCCGCGCCGCGCACGTCGTCGCAGATCATCTCGAAGTCGGTGGCTCGTGGCGGCGGCCGGACGTCGTACCGCGGCCTGGTGCAGATCCACGAGGGCGCGACGCAGGCGAAGTCCACGGTGAGGTGCGACGCGCTGCTCGTCGACACGGTCAGCCGGTCCGACACCTACCCGTACGTCGACGTCCGGGAGGACGACGCGTCGATCGGCCATGAGGCGAGCGTCTCCAAGGTGGGCGAGGACCAGCTCTTCTACCTGATGAGCCGGGGCATGTCCGAGGACGAGGCGATGGCGATGATCGTGCGCGGCTTCGTCGAGCCGATCGCCCGTGAGCTGCCGATGGAGTACGCGCTCGAGCTCAACCGGCTGATCGAGCTGCAGATGGAAGGGTCGGTCGGCTGATGGCGGTCATCGACGCCACGGGCCGGCCGCCGATGGTGCCGGCGCCGGCCGCGCCCATGCGGTCGCGTGACCCGGAGGCCCACCCGGTCCCGACCGGCCGGGAGGAAGCGTGGCGGTTCACCCCGCTGCGGCCGTTGAAGGCGCTGATCGCCGGGCAGGAGCCCGACGGGAAGATCGACGTCTCGGTGGCGGCGCCCGAGGGCGTCGAGGTTGAGTTCGTGGACGCGGCCGACCCACGAGTCGGCCGGGTGCTCACCCCGGTCGACCGGGTCGCCGCGTTCGCGACCGTGCGGGCCGGCGGCGCCGTCGCCGTCACGGTGCCGGGCGAGACGGAGCTGACCGAGCCGATCATGGTGAGGCTCCGTGGCGACGGGGGTGTCTGCTATGGCCACCTCGCGGTCGAGGTCGGGCCGTTCGCGCGGGCGACCGTGGTGCTGGACCACACCGGCACGGCGAAGTACGCCGGGAACGTTGAGGTGTACGCCGGCCACGGCGCGTCCGTAACGTTCGTCTCGCTGCAGGACTGGGACGACGACGCGGTGCACGCGGGGGCGCACGCGTTCTCGCTGGGCCGGGACGCGAAGCTGCGCGCAACCCACATCACGCTGGGCGGCCACCTGGTCCGGATCAACCCGACGGTCGACTACCGCGGCCCCGGCGGGGACGCGGAGCTCGCCGGGCTGTTCTTCACCGACGCCGGCCAGCACCAGGAGCACCGCCTGCTGGTCACCCACAAGGAGCGCAACTGCCGCAGCCGGGTGACCTACAAGGGCGCCCTGCAGGGCGCCGACGCGCACTCGGTGTGGATCGGCGACGTCGTCATCGGCGCGGACGCGGTCGGCACCGACACGTACGAGATCAACCGCAACCTGGTGCTGACCGACGGGCCGCGGGCGGACTCGGTGCCGAACCTGGAGATCCTCACCGGTGAGGTCACCGGCGCGGGCCATGCCAGCGCCACCGGTCGGTTCGACGACGAGGCGCTGTTCTACCTGATGGCCCGCGGCATCCCGGCCGACGAGGCCCGCCGGCTGGTCGTGCGCGGCTTCTTCGGCGAGGTGCTCGACCGGGTCGGCGTCGAGTCACTGCGGGAGCGGGTGACCGCCGCCGTCGACGCCGAGCTGGCGGCGGTGGGCTCGTGAGCAAGCTACGCGTGTGTGCCCTCGACGACGTCGCTGAAGAGTCGGCGCTGGGCGTCGAGCTGGACGTCGAGGGTGCGGACGAGCCGACGCCGGTGTGCGTGGTGCGCTCCGGCGGGCGGGTGTACGCGATCCGGGACGAGTGTTCGCACCAGGACGTCCAGCTGTCGGACGGCGAGGTGGAGGACGGGAAGATCGAGTGCTGGCTGCACGGCTCCCAGTTCGACCTGGAGAGCGGCAAGCCGACCTGCCTCCCGGCCATCGACCCGGTGCCCACCTACCCCGTGACCATCGAGGGTGGCGACGTGTATGTCGACCTTCGACCTGACATGGCCGCCGGAGGTGCGAAGGAGGGGCATTTTCACACCTCCGTCGGCCCGGCCGCCGCCAACTTGAAGTGAGGACCTGACGGTGTCGACTCTGGAGATCCGTAACCTGCACGTCTCTGTGGAGACCGACGGGGAGGGGCCGCGCGAGATCCTGCGGGGCGTCGACCTGACCGTCCGCAAGGGCGAGACCCACGCGATCATGGGGCCGAACGGCTCCGGCAAGTCCACGCTGTCGTACTCGATCGCAGGCCACCCGAAGTACACGGTGACCGAGGGGTCGATCACGCTGGACGGCGAGGACGTACTCGCGATGAGCGTCGACGCGCGGGCCAGGGCGGGCATCTTCCTGGCCATGCAGTACCCGGTCGAGGTGCCGGGTGTCTCCGTCTCGAACTTCCTGCGCACCTCCGCGACGGCCGTCCGGGGCGAGGCCCCAAAGCTGCGGCTGTGGGTCAAGGAGGTCAAGCAGGCGATGTCCGACCTGGATATGGACCCGGTGTTCGCCGAGCGCGGCCTGAACGAGGGCTTCTCCGGCGGTGAGAAGAAGCGCCACGAGATCCTGCAGATGACACTGCTCAAGCCAAAGATCGCGATCCTCGACGAGACCGACTCCGGTCTGGACGTCGACGCGCTGCGGGTCGTGTCCGCCGGGATCAACGCGGTGCGCGCGGCCGGCGAGACCGGCACGCTGCTGATCACGCACTACACCCGGATCCTGCGTTACGTGCAGCCGGAGTTCGTGCACGTCATGGCCGGCGGCAAGATCGTCGACGAGGGTGGCCCCGAGCTCGCGGCCACGCTGGAGGAATCCGGCTACGACAAGTACGTCAAGGTCGGTGCGGGAGCGTGAGCGTGATGGCTGGGACCCCGGAGCTCGACATCCCCAACTTCGACATCCCCAACTTCGATGTCGAGCTCGTCCGCAAGGACTTCCCGATCCTCGAGCGGCTCGTGCACGGCGACAAGCCGCTGGTCTACCTCGACAGCGCGGCGACGGCGCAGAAGCCGCGTGCCGTGCTCGACGCCGAGCGTGAGTACTACGAGCTGCACAACGCCAACGTGCACCGCGGCATCCACGTCCTCGCCGAGGAGGCGACGGCCCTCTACGAGGCCGCCCGTGACAAGGTCGCCGCGTTCATCGGCGCGCCGGACCGGCACGAGGTCGTCTTCACCAAGAACTCCTCCGAGGCGCTGAACCTCGTCGCGTACGCCTTCAGCAACGCGGCGGCCCACGGCGGCGAGGCGGAGCGCTTCCGGCTCGGCCCGGGCGACGAGGTCGTCATCACCGAGATGGAGCACCACTCGAACCTGGTGCCCTGGCAGATGCTCTGCCAGCGGACCGGGGCGACGCTGCGCTGGCTGGGCCTGACCGACGACGGCCGGCTCGACCTGTCGAACCTGGACGAGGTCGTCAACCCCCGGACGAAGGTCGTCTCGTTCGTCCACCAGTCGAACATCCTCGGCACGGTCAACCCGGTGGCGACGATCGCCGCCCGCGCCCGCGAGGTCGGGGCGCTGACCGTCGTCGACGGGTCCCAGTCGGCCCCGCACCTGCCGGTCGACGTGGCCGCGCTCGGTGTCGACTTCTTCGCCTTCACCGGCCACAAGATGTGCGGTCCGACCGGTATCGGCGTGCTGTGGGGGCGGCGAGAGCTGCTCGAGGTCATGCCGCCGTTCCTCGGGGGCGGCGAGATGATCGAGCTGGTGACGATGGAGGCGAGCACCTACGCGCCGCCGCCGCACCGGTTCGAGGCCGGCACCCCGATGATCGCCCAGGCGGTCGGGCTCGGTGCCGCGGTCGACTACCTGACCGGGCTCGCGGGCGGGGCTGGGATGGCCGCCGTCGCCGCGTACGAGCACGCGCTGACCGTCTACGCCCTGGATCGGCTCGCCGAGGTGCCCGGCCTGCGGATCATCGGATCGACCGAGGCCGTCGACCGCGGCGGCGCGATCTCGTTCCTGCTCGCCGGCAAGGACGGGCGGGCGATCCATCCGCACGACGTCGGCCAGGTCCTCGACGAGCAGGGGATTGCGGTACGCGTCGGCCACCACTGCGCCCGGCCGGTATGCCTGCGCTACGGCGTGCCAGCGACGACCAGGGCGTCATTCCACCTGTACACCACCACTGGCGAGATCGACGCGCTGGTGGAAGGTCTCAGGGGGGTTCGGAGGTTCTTCGGAGCGTGAAGCTGGACTCGATGTACCAGGAGATCATCCTGGACCACTACCGCAACCCGCACCACCGCGGGCTGCGTGAGCCGTTCGACGCCGAGGTGCACCACGTCAACCCGACCTGCGGCGACGAGGTCACAATGCGGGTGAAGATCGTCGACGACACGGTCGCGGACGTCTCCTACGAGGGTGAGGGCTGTTCGATCAGCCAGGCCTCCGCGAGCGTGATGAGCGACCTCGTCATCGGCAGGAGCGTCGCGGACGCGCTGGACCTCGAACGCGAGTTCCTCGCGCTCATGCAGTCCCGCGGCACGGTCGAGCCGGACGAGGACGTCCTGGAGGACGCGGTCGCGTTCGCCGGCGTCTCGAAGTACCCGGCGCGCGTCAAGTGCGCGCTGCTGAGCTGGATGGCCTGGAAGGACGCCACGGCCCAGGTCGTCGGCGGGTCGGCCGCCGCCGTGGCATCCGTCCCGTCGGAAACCGGGTCCGTTCCCGAGCAGGAGAAGAAGGCATGACCGACACGGCCCACCCCGAGGCCCTCGCCGAGGACGCCCTGCTGCCAGACGCCGTCACCGCGGGTGCCGGTGTGCCCGACGCGGCCTCGTCCGAGCAGCCCAGGCTGAGCGTCCCGCCGGTCGACCGGGCGACGATCGAGGACATCGAGGAGGCGATGCGCGACGTCGTCGACCCCGAGCTCGGCATCAACGTCGTCGACCTCGGCCTCGTCTACGGGATCACCGTCTCCGACGACAACGCCGCCACCCTGGACATGACGCTGACGTCCGCGGCCTGTCCGCTGACCGACGTGATCGAGGACCAGGCCCGTAGCGCGCTCGTCGACGGCCCGGACTCCCTGGTCGCCGACGTGACGATCAACTGGGTCTGGATGCCTCCGTGGGGTCCCGACAAGATCACCGAAGATGGCCGCGAGCAGCTGCGCGCCCTCGGCTTCAACGTCTGACGGTCGCGAGTGGCGTGATCTATGGACGTTTGCCATACTGATCTCTATGGCTACTACGTCGATGCAGCTCGAGAGTGGGCTTCGGGATGAGCTGGCGGAGATCGCCGAGCGGGACTTCGACGGCGTCTCGCTCGGCGAGGCGGTCCGCAGGCTCGTCAAGCAGTACAAGATCAATAAAATCGTCCGGCAGTACGAGGCTCTGCGCGCGGATCCCGAGGAGTGGGCCAGCTACCAGGCTGAGGCCCGGTTGACGGATGGCGTCGCAGGCGAGCTGCTTCCGGACGCGAGCGAGGAGTACCCGGAGTACGCCCGGTGAGCAGACCGCCGAGGCCTGCGCCTTGGGAGGTCTGGCTGGTCGACTTCGGCCAGCCCATCGGCCACGAGCAGGGCGGCCTGCGTCCGGCTGTCGTAGTCAGCTCGGTCACGCACTGCCGGTTCCCGATCGACATGGCCTTGGTCGTGCCACTCACATCCCGAGACCGGGGCTTGGACCATCAGGTGCGCATCGGCTCGCCTGGCGCGGGTCTGAAGCAGCCCAGCTGGGCCCGCACCGAGGAGATCACCGCTGTCTCGACGCTGCGGTTCGCACGGTCGGCGCCGCTGGGCAAGGCGTCGGTGAGCGAGATCGCGAAGCTGAGCGAGTGGCTTCGCGAGATGGTCGCCTTTTGACCGGCAAAAAATCTTGTAACTGTGTGTTTGTGGGTGGGCACTGGAGGTATGTAGACAGTGCCGCCGAGGACGAGTCCGAAGCCAAGCGAGTAAGACCGTGAAGCCAAGGAAAATCGTCCCCGGCGGTTGAAGAGCCCAGATCCAAGAGGATCTGGGCTCTTCTGGGTTGCCTACGCGTCCGTCGGACGCCGTCGGCCCGCCCACAAGACCGCCCGCCCACAAGACCGCGCGAGCGGCTGGCCGGGTCGGTCGGGGCCGCGGGTCAGCCGACGAGGGACTCGTAGAGGCGGGCGGTCTGGCGGGCCACGGCGGGCCAGCCGAACTCGGAGACGGCGCGGTCGCGGCCGGCCCGGCCCATGGCGGCCCCGCGGGCCGGGTCGGCGAGCAGCTCGTTCATGGCGGCGGCCAGCGCAGGCGGGTCGTCCGGGGAGACCAGCAGGCCGGTGACGCCGTCGTCGACCACCTCGGGGATGCCGCCGACGCGGGAGGCGACCACCGCGGCGCCGCAGGCCATGGCCTCCAGGTTGACGATGCCCAGCGGCTCGTAGACCGACGGGCAGGCGAACAGCGAGGCGTGTGAGAGCAGCTGGATCACCTCGGGCTTCGTGAGCATTCCGGAGATCCAGATGACGCCGTCGCGGCGGGCCTTCAGGCCGTCGACCAGCTCGGTCACCTCGGCGAGCAGCTCGGGAGTGTCGGGGGCGCCCGCGCACAGCACCAGCTGGGCGCGGGGATCCAGGTCCGCCGCCGCGCGCAGCAGCACCGGGACGCCCTTCTGCCGGGTGATCCGGCCGACGAAGACGACCGACGGGCGGTCCGGGTCGACGCCGTGGCGCTCCAGCACGTCGGTGCCCGGGTCGGGGGAGTACTCGTCGGTGTCGATCCCGTTGCGGATGACGTGGACCTTCGCCGGGTCGACGGCCGGGTAGGCGTCCAGGATGTCCGTCCGCATGCCGGCGCTCACGGCGACGACGGCGGACGCGGCCTCGATCGCGGTCCGTTCCGCCCAGGAGGACAGCCGGTACCCACCGCCCAGCTGCTCGGCCTTCCACGGCCGGCGCGGCTCCAGCGAGTGGGACGTCAGCACGTGCGGCACCCCGGCGAGCGTGGCCGCGAGATGCCCGCCCAGGTTCGTGTACCAGGTGTGCGAGTGGACGAGATCCACGCCGCCGAGATCCGTCGTCGCCGCGCTCGCCATGGCCAGGTCCATGGAGAAGACGCGCAGGGCGTCGTTGGCACCGTCGAGCCCGTCCCACGGCCGGTGCCGGCGGACGACGGGGCCGGCGGCGGAGGCCGCCGCGTCGACGGCTGGCACGTCCGCCTTCGGACCGTCGGCCTCCTCGGCCTTCGGGTCGCCCTCGCAGTGGACGGTCAGGTCCACGAGACGTGCGAGCTCGCGCGCCAGGTATTCGACGTGCACTCCGGCGCCGCCGTAGACGTTCGGCGGGTACTCCCTGCTCAGCAGCGCGACGCGCATCCTCGTCCTCTTGGTGGTACGTCCTCTGGTACGGCCTGGCCGGCCCGGCGGAGCCTCGCCCGGGCGGCCGGCCCGGCCTGACCGCGCCCGCCCGGTCGATCGGTCGATCGGTCGGCCGCGTCTACTCGACGGTGACGCCCTTGCCGACGACGGTGATGCCGTCCGCGCTGACGGTGTACCCCCGCGCCCGGTCGTGCTCCTTGTCGACGCCTACCTGGGCGCCGGGCGGGACGACGACGTTCTTGTCGAGGATCGTGTCCCGCACGACCGCCCGCCGGCCGATCACGGAGTTGTTCATGACGACGGCGTTCTCCACCCGGGCCCAGGAGTTCACCCGCACCCCGGGGGAGAGGACCGACCGGCGCAGCAGGCCACCGGAGACGATCACCCCGTTGCTGACGATGCTGTCCACCGCCATGCCGGTACGCTCCGGCGCGTCGCGGACGAACTTCGCCGGTGGCAGCGACGGCACGCTGGTGAGGATCGGCCAGTGCGGGTTGTAGAGGTTGAACACCGGGTCGAGCGCGCACAGGTCCATGTGGGCGTCGAAGTACGCGTCGATCGTCCCCACGTCCCGCCAGTAGCCCCGGTCGCGCTCCTTGGCGCCTGGGACCTCGTTCTCACTGAAGTCGTAGACGCCGGCGACGCCCTGGCCGACGAGCATCGGGATGATGTTGCCGCCCATGTCGTGCACGCTGTCCGGGTCGGCCGCGTCGGCGGCCAGCGCGTCCAGCAGCACCTTCGTCGAGAAGACGTAGTTGCCCATCGACGCGTACGTCTCGTCGGGGGAGTCGGCGAGGCCCGGCGGGTTCGCCGGCTTCTCGAGGAACTCGTCGATCGTCCGGCCGTCGGCAGCTGGCCGGATGACGCCGAGCCCTTGGGCCTCCGTGCGTGGCACTCTCAGCGCGGCGACCGTCACGCCGGCACCGGTCTCGATGTGCTGGGCCACCATCTGGCGTGGGTCCATCCGGTACACATGATCGGCGCCGAAGACGACGACGATGTCGGGGGACTCGTCATGGACCAGGTTGAGTGACTGATGGATGGCGTCCGCGCTGCCCGCGAACCACTGCGGGCCGAGCCGCTGCTGCGCCGGCACTGGGGTGATGTAGTTGCCCAGCAGGGTGCTCATCCGCCAGGTGGTGGTGATGTGCCGGTCGAGGCTGTGGCTCTTGTACTGCGTGAGGACCGCGATCCGCAGGTACCCGGCGTTCACCAGATTCGACAGCGCGAAGTCGATGAGCCGGTAGAGACCGCCGAACGGTACCGCCGGCTTGGCCCGGTCGGCGGTGAGCGGCGCTAGCCGCGTCCCCTTCCCGCCAGCGAGCACCAGGCCGAGCACCCGAGGCCCCGGACCCCTCATAGCCCCGGACTCCTCACGTCAACCGCACTGGCGATGACCGCACTGGCGATGACCGCACTGGCGTTTTCGGCACATTACCCAGCCTAGTGGGCCAAGCCCGCAGGTACACGCCCTGGGGGTGATTGCGAGCAGGCCTACCGATAGCCGCACAAGTCCGGCCGATGAACGGGAAACGACGCCTCGGGCCAGGCATTCCGTGCCCGGCGGCGCCGGGCACGGAAGCGGGCCAGCGGCGGGCGGGCGTCCCGCCCGCCCGCTGGCTACTTGCTGCCTGTCCAGGCGGTTTCCTGGACCGGGGAACGGCCGATGAGCGGATTCCACCACGACTCGTTGTCGCGGTACCAGGCGATCGTCGAGCGCATGCCGTCGGCGAACTCGATCCGCGGCGCCCAACCCAGCTCGGCGCGCAGCTTGCCGGAGTCGAGCAGATAGCGACGGTCGTGCGACGGGCGGTCCGGCACGATCGTCTTGAGCGTGTCCGGCAGGCCGAGCTCGGCGAGGATCGTGTCGGCGATGGTCTCGATGTCGGCCTCGACCCCGCTGCCGACGTGGTAGGTCTCGCCGACCCGGCCGCGCTCGAGCACCGCCTCGATCGCCCGGCAGTGATCGGTCACGTGCAGCCACTCGCGCCGGTTCCTCGTCGACGCGTACAGCGGAAGCTGCTCGCCCCGCAGCGCGCGCGTGATGAACAGCGGGATGACCTTCTCCGGGAACTGGTACGGCCCATAGTTGTTCGAGCAGTTCGTGATGGTGATCGGCAGGTCGTAGGTGTACCCGTACGCGCGCACTGCGTGGTCACCGCCGGCCTTGGCCGCGTTGTAGGGCGTGCGCGGCAGGTAGGGCGAGTCCTCGGTGAAGGCGCCCGGGTCGTCGAGGTCCAGGTCGCCGTAGACCTCGCAGGTGGAGATCTGATGGAACCGGCCGACGCCGACGGTGCGGGCCGCCTCGAGCAGGTTCTGCGTGCCCATCACGTTGGTGGAGAAGAAGTCGCCGGGACGCAGGATCGCCAGGCTGTTGTGCGACTCGGCGGCGAAGTTGACCACCGTGTCGACCTTGTGCTCCCGCAGGAGCGACTCGATGAGGTCCCGGTCCCGGATGTCGCCGTGGACGAAGGTGACTGAGCCCTCCCCGCTGCCCTCACCACCCGCCGCGGCAGCGTCGAGCACGTCGGCGAGGTTCTCCCGCAGGCCGGCGTAGGTGAGTGCGTCCAGGGCGACGACCCGGTCGGCCGGGTGCCAGGTGCGCCAGTAGCGCACGAAGTTGGAACCGATGAATCCAGCGGCACCGGTCACGAGCAGCGTCGTCATGGCGTATGCGGCCTTTCCGATCGAGGTCAGAGCCCAGAACCCAGAGTGTCTCGGACCGCCGGCTGTTCGGGGAGCAGACCCGGCCGCGCCAGCCGGGTGGTTTCGCGATGCCCGCGGCGGCGTGCCGTGGGCGTGGCCAGCGAGATCACATCGGCGGAGCCGATCATGATCACAGTGGCGGAGCCGATCATGATCACAGTGGCGGAGCCGATCATGATCACAGTGGCGGAGCCGATCGTGCTCACATCGGCGGAGCCGATCATGATCACAGTGGCGGAGCCGATCGTGCTCACATCGGCGGAGCCGATCGTGCTCACGGTGGCGGAGCCGATGATTCTCACGGCCGGCGGAGGCGCTGATTCCCTGTCCTGCGACGGCGGCAGGCGAGCCCCCAGCGCCCGACGCCGTGTCGCGAGTCTCGCATGCGCGCGGGCGCCGGGGCTTGGCCGGGTGGCGCTCGCCCATGCCGGGCGCCCTGGCCGGCTGCCCCACCGCCCTGGCGCTCGAGCCGGCGGCGCGCACCGGGCCGATCGTCGTCGCACCGGCTGCCATGCGCGGGCGGCCCGCGGGAACGCGGCAGGTTAGAGCAAGGGAATGAGGGTGTGGTGGTCCCGGCGTGGCTGTCCAGTGTGCTGGCGGAGTGGGCGTGGTCACCGGCGGGATCGGATGGCTGGTTATGTCGTGGAAACATCGGCGCCCTACGCTGCGGCCGTGGCGGACCTGTTCGAGGGATATCCGGCGGAGGTGCAGGCCACCGCCGCGTGGGACGAGGTTTTCGATGCGGCCGGTACGCCTCGCGAGGTGTACGCGGCTCTCTACGACGCGCTGCAGCCGCTGAGCAGCGGCGACTTGGCGGCGCGCAAGGCCGCGCTCGACCGGGCGTTCCGGGACGCGGGCATCACGTTCATCCTGTTCGGCGAGGAGCGGCCGTTCCCGCTGGACCTGGTGCCCCGGCTGCTGTCGGGACCGGAGTGGGAGACGATCGAACGCGGCGTCGTCCAGCGGGTGCGCGCGCTGGAGGCATTCCTGGCCGATGTCTACGGCCGTGCGGAGGTTCTCGAGGACGGCATCCTGCCGCGCCGGCTGGTGATGTCCAGCTCGCACTTCCACCGCGCCGCACATGGCATCGACCCGCCCAACGGGGTTCGCTGCCACGTCTCCGGCATCGACCTGATCCGCGACGAGCAGGGCCGGTTCCGGGTGCTCGAGGACAACGTCCGGGTGCCGAGCGGCGTGAGCTACGTCATCGAGAACCGGCGGGCGATGACCCGCGTCTTCCCGGAGCTGTTCGCGACCCACCGAGTCCGCCCGGTCGCCGACTACGCCTCCCACCTGCTGCACGCCCTGCGGGCGGCCGCGCCACCCGAGGTGGCCGACCCGACGGTCGTCGTCCTCACCCCCGGCATCTACAACTCGGCCTACTTCGAGCACGCCCTGCTCGCCCGGCAGATGGGCGTCGAACTGGTGGAGGGCCGCGACCTCACGATCCGGGACAACCGGGTGACCATGGAGACCACCGAGGGCGAGCAGCCGGTGCATGTCATCTACCGCCGGGTCGACGACGACTGGCTGGACCCGCTGCAGTTCCGGCCCGAGTCGGTGGTCGGCTGCGCCGGGCTGGTCAACGCGGCCCGGGCCGGGCGGGTGACGATCGCCAACGGGGTCGGCAACGGGGTCGCCGACGACAAGCTCATGTACACGTACGTCCCCGAGCTGATCCGGTACTACCTCGGCGAGGAACCGATACTGCCCAACGTCGACACGTACCGAGTCGAGGATCCGGACCAGCGGGCCTACGTCCTCGACCACCTCGACGAACTCGTCGTCAAGCCGGTCGATGGTTCCGGCGGGAAGGGCATCGTCATCGGCCCGCAGGCGTCCGACGAGGAGCTGGCCACGCTGCGTGGCCAGGTCGAGACCGATCCGCGCGGCTGGATCGCGCAGCGCGTCGTGCGGCTGTCGACGTCGCCCACCCTGGCCGGCGACCGGCTCGGCCCGCGCCACATCGACCTGCGGCCGTTCGCCGTGAACGACGGCAACCGGATCTGGGTCCTGCCGGGCGGGCTCACCCGGGTCGCGCTCCCCAAGGGCAGCCTGGTCGTCAACTCCAGCCAGGGCGGCGGCTCCAAGGACACCTGGGTCCTCGCACCGGACCTCGCCGAGGGCGAGCGCCCCGGCGCCTTCGCCCGCCCGGTCCTAGGCGAGTTCGCCACCGCCACCGGCCCCGACCTGGGCCCTGACTCCTCCGGCGAACAGCAGCAACAGCAGCAACAGAACCAGCAGCGAAGCGAAGTACCCCCGCAGTGATGCGGCTTCGGGTTGGTGACGTGCAGCGGTACGCAACTGAGCTGGGCGCGGAGGCGTGCCTGGGCGGAGGCCCGGCCCCGGAGCGACGGGGTTCCTGCGGAATCGGCGAAGCCGATTTCGGAGGTCGTGAACGGGGTTCGGCCGCAGCGGAGGTGGCCGGAGCGCCGCGCCCGCACGGAGCGAACCATGAATAAGGAGGCCCCTTGCTAAGCAGGATCGCGGAGTCGCTGTTCTGGATCGGCCGCTACGCCGAGCGGGCCGAGAGCACGTCGCGCATCCTCGACGTCCACGTCCATCGCGTCCTGGAGGACCCGTGGCTGGACGAGGCCTCGGCCGGGCGCGAGCTGCTCGCGGTGATGGGGGTGCCGACGGTCGCGGGGCCGGTCGACTCGCACCTGGTCACCGAGCTGCTCGGGTACGACCGCGACAACTCGTCGAGCATCGTCGGCGCGATCTCGGCGGCCAGGGAGAACGCGCGCAGCGCCCGGGTGGTCGTGTCGAGCGAGGCGTGGGAATGCCTCAACGCGACGTGGAACGAGTTGGCGCACACCGAGCAGCTCGCCCGCCGCCTGGGCCCGCACATCTTCTTCCGCTATATCCGTGAGCGCACCGCGATGCTCGCCGGCCTGGTCGACGCGACCCTGGCCCGCGACGACGGCTGGCGGTTCCTGGCGCTCGGCCGCAGCCTGGAACGGGTCGACATGACCTCCCGGCTGCTGTCGTCGAGCATCAGCGACGACCCGAACTCGCAGAGCTGGGTGAGCCTGCTGCGTTCCTGCGGGGCGCACGAGGCGTACCTGCGTACCTACCGGCGTGCGGTCGACGCCTCCCGGGTGGCGGAGTTCCTGCTGCTCGACCGGCTGTTCCCGCGTTCGGTCTACTGGTCGCTCGCGCTGGCCGAGCAGATTCTCGCCGAGCTCGACAGCGGCCGGCGTGGCGGCCGTACGACGGTGCATGACGCGGCCCGCCGCGGCGTCGGCCTCGCCCGTACCGAGCTGGAGTTCCGCGGGGTCGACGAGCTGGTCGAGGACATGCCGGACCTGCTGCGTGGCATGCAGCGGACGTGCTCGGAGGTCAGTGCGGCGATCACCGCGCGCTACTTCGCCCGCGAGACGCCGCGCGCCTGGGCCACCAAGGTCCCGGCCTAGCCCTGCCCCCGAAGGGACCAACATGAGCTGGCAGATACGTGTGGAGCACTCGACGGGCTATCGGTACTCGAGCCCGGTGCTGTCCTCGTACAACGAGGCGCGGATCATTCCGCAGACTGGCGGCGGGCAGCTGACGATGGAGGCGTCGGTGCGCACCGAGCCGCTGGCCACGACCTACCGCTACTGGGACTACTGGGGCAGCCAGGTCACCGCGTTCGACATCCACACCCCGCACACCGAGCTGGTGGTCACCGGGCGGTCGCTCGTGACCACGGCGCCCGAGCAGGACCTGCCCGCCGGGGCGCCGGACTGGTCGGCGCTGCGCTCCGACGACACGGCCGACCGGTACGTGGAGTTCCTCCGGCCCGCTCGCTACACGCCCGACCACCCGGAGCTCGTCGAGGCCGGCCTGGAGCTGGCCGCGGCGTACGACCCGGCCGACTTCGTGCTGGCCGTCGGCGACTGGGTGCGCGACCGGCTGACCTACCGCCCGGGCACGACCGGAGTGCACAGCTCCGCCGTCGACGCGTGGCAGCAGGGCGAGGGTGTCTGCCAGGACTTCGCGCATCTCGCGCTGGTCCTGATGCGCGCCGCCGGCATGCCGGGCCGCTATGTGTCCGGCTACCTGCACCCGCTCGCGGACGCCGACCTGGGGGAGACCGTCGACGGCCAGAGCCACGCCTGGGTGGAAGCCTGGTTCGGCGGCTGGTGGGGTTTCGACCCGACGAACGCGGTGCGGGCGGGGGAGCGTCACGTCGTCGTCGCCCGCGGACGCGACTATGACGACGTCCCGCCGATGCGGGGCGTGTACTCGGGCGGCACATCCTCGTCGCTCGGCGTGACGGTGAAGGTGACCCGGCTCGGCTAGCTCGTGCCGGCCGTCACGCGCGGACCGTCACCAGGATGATCGACACGTTGTCCTTTCCGCCGGCCCCGAGCGCGGCGTCCAACAACGCGTCCACCGCGGCCCGCGGGTTCTCGCCGGCCGCCCGCAGGCTGCCTCCCTTGGCCCTGCTGACCTTGGGCCCGGCTGAACTGTGCTGGTGTGCGATGGCGCACACCAGGATGGTGCACCGTCACGCTCATCGCCTTCTTGGGTCCCTCTGCGTGACAGTATTGCGCCGGGATGCGCCTGTGTGGGGTCTGAGGGTAGCTGCGGTGTGTGACGACGGCCACGCACCGGCCTGATCTGGTAGCTGACGTCCTGGTGCATGGTCGCCGAGTGACGCGGGTTTAACACCCTGGGCGAGGATCGTGCGGTCCTGGTGCACGTACCCTGGACGGGATGTCTCCGTCGTGACACGGGCTTGCGGGCTTGCGGGCATGCAGGCTTGCGGGCAGCGGGGAGCTCCCGTGACATTCTGGGGCGACTTCCCGCACGCCCTTCCTCGTTGCCCAGGGCCGAGCTCCGGCCCCGATCAGAAACGGCCTCGGGAACCTATGGAGCGCCTCGTCCAGCTGGAGTGAGCGAGCGAGCCGGCACGGCCTGTGAGCGGGCCGACCTCCGGCCGTCTTCCCTGCCTGCCCTGGCGAGCGACTGCCGCGCGCGGTCGTAGCTGTCCTCCCATGTCCACATCCCGAGAGGCCACACTTCATGATCATCGCGACCGACCTGGAGTTGCGGGCCGGAGCCAGGATCCTTCTCGAACCGGTGTCGTTCCGGGTGCAGCCGGGAGACCGGATCGGGCTGGTCGGGCGCAACGGCGCCGGCAAGACCACCCTGCTCAAGACGCTGGCGCGGGAGACCCTGCCGTTCGCCGGCAAGATTGACGTGCGCGGTGACGTCGGTTACCTGCCGCAGGACCCGCGCAGCGGTGACCTGACCGAGTCCGCTCGCGACCGGGTGCTGTCGGCCCGCGGCCTGGACGAGATCATCCGCGAGATGGACAAGCTGCAGGTCGAAATGGCCGAGCTCGCCGACGACACTGCCCGCGACCGGGCCATCCGCCGCTACGGCCGGCTCGAGGAGCGCTTCGGCGTGCTGGGCGGCTACGCGGCCGAGGCGGAGGCCGCGCGGATCTGTTCGTCGCTCGGCCTGCCCGACCGGGTGCTCGCCCAGGCGATCGGCACCCTGTCCGGCGGTCAGCGCCGCCGGGTGGAACTGGCGCGGATCCTGTTCGCCGGCGTGGGCAACGCCGACGCGACGCTGCTGCTCGACGAGCCGACCAACCACCTCGACGCCGACTCTATCGTCTGGTTGCGGGACTTCCTGCGGGCCCACACCGGCGGCCTGATCGTCATCAGCCACGACGTCGACCTGCTCGACAAGTCCGTCAACAAGGTCTTCCACCTGGACGCGAACCGCACCGCGCTCGACGTCTACAACGTCGGCTGGAAGACCTACCTGACCCAGCGCGAGCAGGACGAGAAGCGCCGCAAGCGCGAGCGCGCGAACGCCGAGAAGAAGATCGACTCATTGAAGGCCCAGGCCGACAAGATGCGCGCCAAGGCGACCAAGGCGCGCGCCGCGCACCAGATGGACCGCCGCGCCGACCGGCTGGCCGCCGGCCTCGCCGAGACCCGGGTCGCGGACAAGGTCGCCAAGTTGCGCTTCCCGACCCCGGCGCCGTGCGGGCGCACCCCGCTGACCGCCGAGGGTCTGTCGAAGTCCTACGGGTCGCTGGAGGTCTTCACCGACGTCGACCTGGCGATCGACCGGGGAACCCGGGTCGTCGTCCTCGGCCTCAACGGCGCCGGCAAGACGACGCTGCTGCGCATCCTCGCCGGGGTCGAGCAGGCGGACACCGGCCAGGTCAACCCGGGGCACGGGCTGCGGATGGGCTACTACGCGCAGGAGCACGAGACGCTCGACCACGACCGCTCGCTGCTGGACAACATGCGCTCCGCCGCCCCGGACACCTCCGAGGTGGAGCTGCGCCGCATCCTCGGCGCGTTCCTGTTCAGCGGCGAGACCGTCGACCAGCTCGCGGGGACGCTGTCCGGCGGCGAGAAGACCCGGCTGGCGCTGGCCGGGCTGGTCTGCTCGGCGGCGAACGTGCTGCTGCTCGACGAGCCGACGAACAACCTCGACCCGGCCTCGCGCGCGGAGATCCTCGCGGCGCTGGCGACCTACCAGGGCTCCGTCGTGCTCGTCACGCATGACCCAGGGGCCGTCGAGGCGCTCAACCCGGACAAGGTGCTCATGCTGCCCGACGGCGTCGAGGACAGCTGGTCCCCGGACCTGGCGGAGCTCATCGCCCTCGCCTAGACCGGAGCGCGGACGCGGCCTGGTCTCGAGGCCACTGGCCGATCTGGCTGCTACTTGTGTGTAGAAGAACCCGAGGGTGTGCCTGCCCAGGCGGGTTGGCAGACTTGCCGACAGGTCGCCGGCCGGAAGGTCGGCTTTCTGGCGAGGGAGACGGTTTCGGGTGAGCGCGGGCGGCGGTACGAAAGCGGTTCTGGCGGCGTTGGCCGCCAACCTGGGGATCGCGCTGGCGAAGTTCGTCGCGTTCCTGTTCACCGGGTCGTCGTCGATGCTGGCCGAGTCGATCCACTCGGTCGCCGACTCCGGCAACCAGGGGCTGCTGCTGCTCGGCCAGCGCCAGTCGGCCCGGCCGGCTGACGAGGATCATCCGTTCGGGTTCGGTCGGTCGCGGTACATCGCCGGCTTCCTGGTCGGCATCGTGCTGTTCAGCGTCGGTGGGCTGTTCTCCGTCTACGAGGGCATCGAGAAGCTGCGCCACCCGCATCACCTGGAGTCCGGCCTCGTCGCCATCGTGGTCCTGGTAGTCGCGATCATCCTGGAGTCGTTCTCCTTCCGGACCGCGATCCACGAGTCGCGCCACCACAAGGGAGACGTGTCCTGGTGGCAGTTCATCCGGGAGGCGCGCGCGCCCGAGCTGCCGGTGGTGCTGCTCGAGGACTTCGCGGCCCTCATCGGCCTGGTGTTCGCGCTCGCCGGCGTGGGGCTCACGCTGCTGACCGACGACCCCATCTGGGACGGCGCCGGCACGCTCGCCATCGGCGTCCTGCTGTTGGTCGTCGCCGTGGTGGTGGCCATCGAGAGCTACAGCATGCTGGTCGGCGAGGCCGCCACGCCCGCGGTCGTCGCCGCGATCCGGGCGGCGCTCACCTCCGCTCCGGCGGTCACCGCTGTGATCCACATGAGGACCCTGCACCTCGGGCCGGACGAGCTGCTCGTCGCGGCGAAGATCGGCCTCGACGAGGGGCTGACCGTCGCCGAGGTCGCCGCGGCGATCGACGAGGCCGAGCGCCGCCTGCGGGCCGCCACCTCGACGACCTGCCGCGTCTACCTCGAGCCCGACATCCCCCGGGCCCCTGCCCCGCTGGCCGCCGGCTGAGGCTTCTACGGCTGGCTCTCCGCCCGGGAGTTCTCCGCCCGGGAGTTCTCCGCCCGGGAGTACTCAGCCCGGGAGAAGAAGCGCGGCCAGCACTGTCGCCACGGCGGCGCCGACGCCCACCAGGCCGTAGGGGAGCCGGCCCGCGCTGCTGGTGTCGCCAGGCAGTGCCGGGCGCGGCCGAGGAGCGAGCGCGGGCACGACCAGCCAGGGGAACAGCGGCAGCCAGCCCGCCTCGACACCACCGGCCGCCAGTCCCACGAGCAAGGCGAACAACGCCGCCGCGGCGGCGCCGACGAGGAACGGCCAGCCGGGCGTCATGGCGATCCGCCGCGCGGCACGCACGATCGGCGGGCCGCAGCACAGCCAGACCGCCAGTAGGTCGGGCACGAGCCACGTCAGGGTGGCGTGCTCGAACGGACCGGCGCCTGCCCTGGCCAGGCCGTCCGGCCAGGAGTACCCGGCGAGCCGGAGCGCGAACAACGGCACGAGCGCCCCGGCGCCGGTGACCACGTTCAGCAGTGGACGCCGGCGCACGAAATAGGCCGCGGCCACCGCGACCCCCAGCCAGATCGCCGAATAGTCGAACAGCCCGGCCACCCCGAGGAGCACGCCGGCGCAGAGCGCCCACCAGGCGCGCCGGCCCCGCTCGCTGTTCCTCGGGCGTTCGCAGCCGACGACCCCGACGGCCACCGCGGCCGCCGCGGCCGCCGCCGTGACCGCCTCCGGCCGGCCGACGGCGAACGGTGCCCAGGGTGCGAGCACCAGCACGGGCAGCAGCCGGCGTGCCGCCGGCTCGTGGCAGAGCGAGCGCACCGCGAGCCCCACCAGTGGCACCACCAGGGCTCCGAGCAGGGTGAACGCGACCCCGACCGGTACGGCGCCGCGCACGCCGAGCCGACCGAGGGCCCAGACCAGCAGCTCCGGGCCCGGAGGGCGGCCGCTCGCCGCGTCCAACAAGTCGGCGGGGTCTGCCCCGGCGGCGGCCAGCAGGCTTTCCGGTGCCCCGAGACCGCGCCGGGAGGCCGCTCCCAGCGCGAGCCACCAGCCGGCGCCGGCCAGGTACGACAGGCCCAGCAGCGGGCCGAACGGCGGCGCCGGCCGGCCCGCCCGGCGCCGGGCGGACAGCGCCGTCGCGCCGAGCACCGCCGCCGCCACCGCGGGCGGAAGCAGTGTTGCGGGAGCCAGCCGGGGCGGCCCACCCAGGGGCAGGGTGCCCCAGACGATCCCCTCACCGACGGCCAGGCCGCCGGCCCCGAACGCGACGCCGGCGGCGGCCAGCGCGGCGATGACGCCGGCCAGCACGGCCGTCACCAGCGCCCAGGACGCGATCTCCCCGAGCGGGCGGTCCACCTGTCCGCGCAGGACCAGCCCAACCCGGCCCAGGGGTGTGCCGACCGAACGGGGCGGAGCGCCTGGCGGGCGCGGCGGCCCGGCGCCACCGGCCCGCGCGCCGGTGAGCCTCGCGCCGGTGGGTCTTGCCTCGGTCGGTCTCGCGTCGACCGGTCTCGCGTTCGCCGGTTTCCCGCCTGCGGGTTCGGCGTCCGGCTCGGGCCTGGACGCCGTATCCGCGGCATTCATGCGGCGGGGCCCGGTACCGCGATCACAACAGCACGGTAACCACTGCCGGAGCGTGCCGGCCGGCCGGCACCCCGGTGCGGATCGCTTCGGTGTCGGGCGGGGCACTCAGGCTGGTTGCCGAGATAGGCAGGAGATCGCCGAGTATCGACGCGTTCGGGTCAGGATCGGCTCACGGTCCGCTCGGCGCAGGGGGTGGCCAGCTACACACGTGTGGGCTGATGTGGCCCTGTGTGGGCTCGCGCAAGCTGCGACGCGCCGGGTCTCTTGTTAGGAACCGCAGCAGTGATTGGGGAGACTGGCCCCGTGACGTTGATCCGATCCCGGCGCGCAGGTCACCGCCCCGCTGCCGAGAACCACTCGGGCATCGGGACTTGTACCCGGGCGCACGGGCGGACAGGACCGACGTCGGGCTCTATGGCCTGGCCGAAGGCCACTGATCGCGTGTGATGGATCACATGTGCTTCGAGTGGCGCGTTTCCCGAAGCTGGGTGAAGATCGGTTCGCAGATCATCTACATGGAGGGGGCCCACGTTGGCCGAGCTTAGGAAAGGGACCCGGATCACCGGCGCGGAGCGTGACAAGCTGGCCGCCGAACTTCGCAAGAAGTACGAGTCCGGGCAGAGCATCCGACTCCTCGCCGAGTCGTCGGGCCGGTCGTACGGCTTCGTGCACCGGATCCTGTCCGAGTCCGGAACGACCCTGCGGGGCCGTGGTGGGGCGACCAGGGGCAGCAAGAAGAAGACCGCCTGATCGTGCCCACGCCGGCCGCCGCCTGGACGGCGGCGGCCGGTCTTGGACTGACCGTCACGGGTTCGTGCGCGACGGTCACGCTTCACCCCCCGGCCGGCGGCCAGCCGGCCGGCGGTTGGCCGGCTGCCAGCCAGCCGGCCGTGCACGACCCGGCCGCGGTCCTCCCGTCGCCCTCGGTGGCGGTGGCGGTGGCGCTCGCGGCCGTCGGCCGGGCGCTGCCCGGCGACGTTCGGGTTGTCGTGGTGCGCGGGAGCATCTGGTCCGCCCTGCACACCCCTGACCGTGACACTCTGATCGGTGATTCCCCGGCCCGCGACACCCCGGCCAGCGGGGACCGGTCAGCGAACCCGCCTCCGGACGCCCTGGAAGGGCGCCTCGCCGAGTGGCAGGCCGGGTTCGCCTGGCTGTCCGCCCGAGCCGACCTGATCAGCATCGCGGCGGTCGACGGCCCGGCCAGCGGCGCCGGGGCGCACCTGGCGCTGTCCTGCGACCTGCGCATCCTGACCGACGACGCGGTGCTCTCGCTGCGCGAGCCCATCCGGGGGCTGGTCCCCGGTCTGGGCTCCACCGCCGTGCTGGTGGCCCTCGTGGGCTACCCGACCGCGCTCGATCTCTGCCTGACCGGGCGCCCACTGTCCGCCGCCGAGGCGCACGCCGCCGGCATCGCGCAGCGAGTGGTGCCCAGGACGCGGTTCGACGCCGCCATCGACGACCTGGTCGCAGCGCTGCTCGCCACCCCGCGAGACGCCGCCGCCGAGACGAAGGCGCTGCTGCGCGGCGCGCTCGGTGGTGGCCGTGGCGACCGCGACGCGGCGCTCGCCGCCGAGCGCGCGGCCCTCGCCCGCTGCCTCGGCGACCACCCCGCCGGCTGATCCCTCGCTCCGCCGGCCGGCCCTTACTCCGCTGGCTGACCCTCGCTCCGCCGGCTCCTTGACCTCAACCTCGGTTGAGGTTCTAACGTCTCCATTCGGAATCGAACACCGCCGTACGGTAGCCACGCGCTCGTCCGGGCTCGGTGGGAATGGCGGCCGCGTGCCTCGTTCTTGAAGGTGGCGGGCCGTTTCGCGTGGTCGCGCGGTGGCGCCGGCCAGGCCGGGCGGCCGTTCGAGTGCACTGGCACGAGAGACGATGGGGCGGCGGATGTCGGCAGGACCGGAGAGCGCATGGACGACCATGCGCAGCTTCCAGCAGGACAAGGCGATCGCGCGACAGCGGCTGCGGCCGGGGACGACGCGGCGGATCATCGCGTTTGCCCGGCCCTACCGGCGGCTGCTGATCGGGTTCCTCCTGGTCGTGGTCTTTCAGGCCGGCCTGGGTACCGTCCTGCCGTTGATCTTCAAGGCGATCATCGACGACGGGATTACTCCCGGCCGGGTCGGTATCGTCGAGGCGCTCGCCGGCGTGGTCGCCGCCATCGCGCTCGTCGACACGGCGATGTCGCTGCTGTCGCGCTGGCTGTCGGCGCGGATCGGCGAGGGCCTGATCTTCGACATGCGGGCGCAGGTGTTCGACCACGTGCAGCGCCAGCCGCTGGCGTTCTTCAGCCGCACGCAGACCGGCGCGCTGATCACCCGGCTCAACAACGACGTCCTCGGCGCCCAGTCGGCGTTCACCAACACGCTGTCCGCGGTGTTCGCCAACGTGCTGACCGTCGCCTTCACGCTGGCCGCGATGTTCACCCTCTCCTGGCAGGTGACGCTGATCGCGCTGGTCCTGCTGCCGGTGTTCGTCCTGCCGGCCCGGGCGCTGGCGCCCCGGCTGGCGGCGCTCACCCGGGAGAGCTACGGCCTGAACGCCGAGATGAACACGACCATGACCGAGCGGTTCAACGTCGCCGGCGCGCTGCTGGCCAAGCTCTACGGCGACCAGACGCGCGAGGCCGCCGTCTTCCGCGGCCAGGCCGGACGGGTCCGTGACATCGGCGTCACCCAGGCGATGTACGGGCGGGTCTTCTTCGCGTCGCTGACGTTGGTCGCCTCGCTGGCGACGGCCGTCGTCTACGGCCTCGGCGGTCGTTACGCCGCCCAGGGGCACATCGCCGTCGGCACGATCGTCGCGCTGACCGCCTATCTGGGCCGCCTGTACATGCCGCTGACCCAGCTGTCGAACGTGCACGTCGACGTGATGACCGCGTTGGTCTCGTTCGAGCGGGTCTTCGAGGTCCTCGACCTGGAGCCGGCCATCGCCGACCGGCCGGGCGCGACGGAGCTCGTCGCCCGGCCCGGCGGGCTCGGCGTCGAGTTCGACCGCGTGTCGTTCCGCTACCCGGCGGCGAGCGAGGTGTCGCTGGCCTCCCTCGAATCGGTCGCCGTGCTGGATCCGCGCGTTCCGGCGCAGGTGCTGCACGACGTGACGTTCCGGGCGGCGCCGGGCGAGCTGATCGCACTGGTCGGGCCTTCGGGCGCGGGCAAGACGACGATCAGCCAGCTGGTGCCGCGGATCTACGACGCCATCGGGGGAAGCGTCCGGGTGGGTGGCGTCGACGTCCGGGACGTCACGCTTGCCTCGCTGCGCGCCGCCGTCGGCGTCGTCACCCAGGACGCCCACATGTTCCACGACACGATCCGCGCCAACCTGGCCTATGCCCGGGCGGAGGCGACCGACGAGCGGATGTGGGCGGCGTTGGACGACGCGCAGATCGGCGCGCTGGTGCGGTCGCTGCCCGACGGGCTGGACACGGTGGTGGGGGACCGGGGCTACCGGCTGTCCGGCGGTGAGAAGCAGCGGCTCGCGATCGCCCGCCTGCTGGTGAAGGAGCCGAGCGTCGTCGTCCTCGACGAGGCCACCGCGCACCTGGACAGTGAGTCCGAGGCCGCGGTGCAGCGGGCGCTCGCGGCGGCGCTGGCCGGGCGGACCGCCCTGGTGATCGCGCACCGGCTGTCGACCATCCGGGACGCGGACCGCATCCTCGTGATCTCCGAGGGGCGGGTGGCCGAGGAAGGCGGGCACGCCGACCTGCTGGCGCGCGACGGCCTCTACGCCGAGCTTTACCGCACCCAGTTCGCTGCCGACTCCTCGCCAGCCACCGCGGCCTGAGCCGTTACGCGGGCGGCGGGGGCGATTTCTCGCCCCCGCCGCCCGCCGGGTTCGTGATGGCCTGGCAGCGGAGCATACGCCCGAGATACGTGCAGTACGCACATACCCGGCTCCGGCGGTATTTCAGGACGGTTGCGTCTCGTTATTCGCGTGTCGTTGGCGGCGCAGTAAATTTGTCGTCGCCCAGCGCGTTGTTGGAACCGTGCGGACCCGCGTCGTGTGACGGCTCCTGCTCGTCGACCGGAAGCGCGATGTCCACGTCGCCCGACGGATGGCGGTGAATGGCCGGATTGTCGCTCATGCGGTGCACCAAAACTCTTCGCGGCGCTGTATCATCCGGCCGTCCGGCCCCCTACCTCCGTCGGTGACGGCACGGGGTGCTCCGTGCCGATGCGACGCGGGGATGCGTAGCCTTAGGCGGCCGTAGACGCCGGGATGACCAGGGAAGTGCCGGCAGATGCCGGTAAGTTGACGGTACGCCGTCACGCGCCACGCTGCATCGGATACGGCATGTACGGTTACTCCTGGACTGTCCGCCGAAGGTGGCGGGTGAAGTACGACGCGCCGGCGCAAAAGTGTGGGCCGGCGTTCAAACCGAGACGATCATTTTCTAGGCTGGAACTCGTGCCACGAAGAGCCAAGATTGTCTGTACGTTGGGACCGGCCACCAACTCCCCAGAGCGGGTGCGTGCCCTCGTTGACGCCGGAATGGACATCGCCAGACTTAACTTCTCGCACGGCAGCCACGACCAGCACGCTGCCGTGTACCGGCGGGTCCGCGAGGCCAGCGACGCGGCGGGCCGCGCCGTTGGCATCCTCGCCGACCTGCAGGGGCCGAAGATCCGGCTGGGGAAGTTCGCCGCTGGCAGCGTCACCCTCGTCCCGGGTGAGCCGTTCACGATCACGGTTCGTGACGTCGAGGGCGACCAGCACCAGGTCGGCACCACCTATCCGGGTCTGCCGGGTGACGTCAAGGCGGGTGACCGCATCCTCGTCGACGACGGCCGGCTCGTGCTGTCCATCGACGGCGTCACCGACACCGACGTCCACACCACCGTCGTCATCGGCGGGCCAGTCAGCAACCACAAGGGGATGAACATCCCGAGCGCCGCGCTCACCGTCCCCGCGCTGACCGACAAGGACGAGGAAGACCTGCGCTACGCCCTTGAGCTGGGTGTCGACATGATCGCGTTGTCGTTCGTCCGGTCGGCGGCGGACGCCGGCAAGGTCCGCGCGGTCATGGACGAGGCCGGGGTCCGGATCCCCGTCATCGCGAAGATCGAGAAGCCGCAGGCCGTCGCCGAGCTGGACGGCATCATCGAGGCGTTCGACGGGCTGATGGTCGCCCGCGGCGACCTCGGCGTCGAGCTGCCGCTCGAGGACGTGCCGCTCGTCCAGAAGCGAGCCGTCAGCGCCGCGCGGGAGCGGGCCAAGCCGGTGATCGTGGCGACCCAGGTGCTCGAGTCGATGATCAGCGCGCCGCGGCCCACCAGGGCGGAGGCGAGCGACTGCGCGAACGCCGTGCTGGACGGCGCCGACGCGATCATGCTCTCGGCCGAGACCAGCGTGGGCGAGTACCCGATCGAGGCCGTGGCGACCATGTCGCGCATCATCGAGACCGCCGAGCACGACCTGTCGCGGGTGCCGGCGCTGCGGACCGCTCCCCGTACCCTCGGCGGCGCGATCGCCCAGGCGGCGGCCGAGGTCGGCGCCGCGGTCGGAGCCCGCTACCTGGTCGCGCACACGCTGTCCGGCGACACCGCCCGCCGCCTCGCCCGCTACCGGTCGCACGTCCCGGTGCTCGGCTTCACGCCGATCCCGGCGGTACGCAGCCAGATGGCGCTGCTGTGGGGTGTGGAGACGTTCGTCGTCCCGTTCGCGAACAGTACCGACGAGATGGTGCGCCAGGTCGACGAGGCGCTGCTCAAGATCGGGCGGTGCAACCCGGGCGAACTGGTGGTCGTGGTCGCGGGCACCCCGCCGGGTGTCGCCGGCATGACCAACACCATGCGCGTCCACCGCATCGGCGAAGCCGTATAGCCAGCCAGCCAGCCAGCGGGCGGGCGGGTGGAATGAGCTGTTCCGCGCGCCCGCCGGCCGTCGGCCCTGGCTGACTGACGCCTGGCTGCGGACCTGGGGCGGCGCCACGCGTAGGCGCGGCGGCGCCTGCTAGGTAGGGTCCGGGCCTGTCGGTGTTTCGTGGCCTGGATGTGGGCCCGCCGTGGGCGCCCGCCGTGACGTGCTCCGCGTGACGCGTGCGTCGCCCGCGACGGGCCAGTCTGGCTCCGGCCCGGCGGGCGGGGAACCAGGCGGCGGGAGCAGGTAGATGGTCGAAAAGGGCAACGAGGCGGCGGGGCCTGACGGGGACGAGTCGTCCGGCTCCGGCTCCGCCGCCGGATCGGCGGACGGCAAGCCCGGCGCCGGCATCCAGCCTGGCCAGAACCGCCCTTCCGGCCCGCCCGGCAAACCAGGCGCGACCGAGCCCGGGTCCACCGGGCGTTCGCTGCCCGCGGCCGCCAGCCAGGTGCGCCCACCCGCGGTGCCGGCGCGAGGCCCGACGTCGTTCGTCCGCGCTGGCGGGCCCACGCCCTCCCCACCGGCGGCAGCTGGGCCGTCGTCCCGCCCCGCGGCCGCCGGGCCGGCCTCGCCGGGGTCGGGCGCCGCGCCCTCGACCAGCCAGCCGTCTTCGGCCAGCCAGCCGTCTTCGGCCAGCCAGCCGTCTTCGGCCGCGCGGCCGTCCTCGGCCGTCCAGCCGTCCTCGGCCGTCCAGCCGTCTTCGGCTGCGAGGCAGCCGCCGGCCGGCCCGGGCCACTCCGCAACAAGCTCGGCGGCGGGCCGCCCGCCGGCCAGCGCCACGGAAAGCGGTTCGCCGGCTGGCCGCCCCTCGCCGGCGCCGCCGCCTGGCCGTCCGTCGCCGGCGCAGCCGCCGGCCGGGACGCCGGCGGGCCTGCCGCCGCGCCCGCCCGCGTCCCAGCCGGGCTCAGCCAAGCCAGGCGTGCCGACGCGCCCTGGAACGCCACCGGCGGCGACCTCCGGTCCGGCCGCGTCCGGGTCGGCGGGTTCCGGTGCAGGTGCGGGTTCCACCACCGCTGGTTCGGCCGCCGCCGGCTCGACGACCGGCGGTTCCGCGGCGGCCCGCGGGCCGGCGGTGACCAGACAGGAGCCGGCCGGACGGGCGTCCGCACCCTGGAGCGCGCCGGCTCGGCCCGCCGCCCGTCCGGGAACAGGAAGCGCGCCGAATGCCGCCACGCCGAATGCCGCCACACAGAATGCCGCCACGCCGGGCATGGCCCGCGGCGCGGGCGGCACGGCGCCGGCCCAACCTGCGGACGACTCCGCCGGCGGCTGGTTCGCCCGTGGCGGCAAGGACGCCGACGCCGACGCAGACGCCGACCGCGGCTCCGCGAACCGGGCGCCGTCGCGTACCCCGCCGCCCGCGGCCGCGGGGGCGCCAGCGGCGCCAGCGGCCAAACCGCCGCCCGCCGCGGCCTCGCCCACATCGCGCGACGCCGGGCCGGCGTCGGCGCCCGCGCGTCCGGCGCCCGAGCCGCGGGCGGCTGGGCGAACAGGGCCGAGCGCGCCGGTGCGGCCGGCGAGCGGAGCCGGCGAACGCGCTCCCGCCGCACCGGCCGCGCGCGGCGGCGGCCAGGCACCAGCCGCGCCGCTTCGCCGGGCGCCCGAGCCGAAGGTGGCACCGGCCGCGGCCCTTGAGGCCCGGGTTTCCGACGGTGGGGTTCCCGCGAGCGGGGTTCCTGAGGCCGATCCGCCCACGATGTGGGTGTCCTTGCGCCGGACCACCCCGCGGCCCTCCCTGCGGCCCGGCCCCACCGAGGCCGCTGGCACGGCCCCCAGGCCGGACGCTGCTCGAACGCGCCCAGCACCGGCCGAGACCGTCCGGACGCAGGCAGCCCGGCCGGATGCCGCTCGGCCGGAGACCTCTCGGACGGAGTCCGCCCCGCGGGCCGAAGCGCCGCAGGCCCGGCCACCCGAGGCCCGGCGTCCGCCTCGCGAATATCACCAGTCCGGCGCGGCGGGCTCGAACCAGGAGAACACCGCGGCCCTGCCGCGCGCCGGGTCTCGCGCGGTGCCGGCCGCCGCCGTCACCGCTGATTCCGCCACGAAGACTCCGAACCAGGCCGATCGGGGAGGTCGGCGGTCGGGCGGGAACCTCGGGTCCGACGATTCCTTCCCTCGGGGAGGTCGGCCATCGCCCAGGAACCACGCGGATCCGGCCGACGATCCGCCACTGGCTGCCAGCCGTCCGGACGCCCGGGTGGACCCCGCGCCCGTAGGGCGCGTTGGCGGCTCCGACGACGTGCCGGATGCCGTGCCTGCGGGTTTGGCTCATCGACTGGACGGGCGCGAGGACGACGGCGGCTGGGTTCCCCCGGCCGGGGGACAGCCCGCCGGTGGCGGCCGGGCACGCGGACTGCCATCGCCGGCCGCGCCGGCCAGGCAGCCGGCCCGGCTCGCCCGTGGTCGGCTGGCGTCGCTGGTGCTGCTGGCCGCCGGGCTCGCGGCAGCGGGCGCGGCGTTCGCCCCCTGGAGCACGCTGGCGACCAACAACGAGCGCCGGACGTTCACCGGGCTCACCGTCGGCGACGGGCGGTTCACGGTACTACTGGGAATCGCGCTGGCGGTGCTCGGCCTGGCGGGGCTGGCCCGGCGTCGGCTCTCGGGCGACGGCTTCCTCGGCGTGCTGCTCGCCGGCCTGCTCGTCGTCATCGCCGGCAGCGACCTGCTGATCGGCCCGCCCACCCTGGCCACGTTCCGCGGCATCTCGGCCGACCAGATCGCGGTGGAGCCGGAGTCGGGGCTCTTCCTCTCGGTCGCCGCCGGTGTGCTCGCGTTGCTGGCGGCGCTGATGCCCCTGCGCGGTGCCCCGGCTGACCCGCGCGGGGACGGCCCGGAGCTGCCGCCGACCCCGATCGACCCGCGGCGCCAGGTGGAGGCGCCTGCCCAGCGGCCGGGAGGTGACCACCGGGCCGGTCGCGCTCATGAGTGACCCCGGGCCCGGCCGGGCCGGCCCAGCCGGGCCCGGCCGGCGTCGCGCTGATCTCGTGATTCCGTGATCTCACGGCCCGGATGGGAAAGTGGACCGGTCTCGAGCGCGCTCGAGTGGGGCGCCACGTGATGCCGTTTGCGGGGCTGTCGCCCGTTACTTACGGTGGTCGACGGGCGTCCTGAGGTTACGCGTGGTACCACCGACGGGTGGCCGAGCAGCTCGTTCCGTCGGGCGAGGACGTGCCCGACCTCCAGGCCGACCCCGATGCGCCCGCGCTTGCGGAGGCGCCCGACGGTGTTGCCGGGCCGCCGGGCGTCGCCGGGCCACACGGCGCCGCTGGGCCGCCGGACGCGGAGCTCAGCCAGACTGAGCCGCGACGGGCACCGCCGCAGGGGACGGGGTGGACTCGGGGTGAAACCGGCCCCGGTGTAGCCAGTGATGGCGATGACGCAGGTGCCGAGTGGCCGGAGCCGCACGCCGCCCGGCTGCTCGTGGGTCACCAGGAGCACGAGGGTGATCATCCCGGGTGTGCCCGGCGGACCTGGCCCCAAGGATCACTCGAGGCGGCCAAGGCGGCCTGGCGCGCCGCCGCGGCGGCCACCGCCGACCCTCGGTGGGCCCGGCCAGGCCCGGCCGCAGGCCGGCTGGCCTGGGACGTCGACCCGGAGACCGCCCCTTACGCCGATGCGGCGCAGGGCTTCCCCACGGCCATGGACCGGCCGCGCAGCCCCGACACCCGGCTGCTCGGTGGCCGGGGAGCCGCCGTGGCCGTCGGCGGCGCGGCCACCATGGCCGTGACGACACCGACGCGCTCGGGTCGGTGGCCGTGGGATCGGATGGCGTCGGCTCTGCCGGCGGCGCTCGCCGCGGCGGGAGCGCTGCTCACGATGATCTCATCGACGATGACCTGGGCGACGGTGCGCGCGTTCGGGCTGCTCGAGTACTCGGTCGCGGGCCTCGACGATGACCAGCACGGCCGGCTCACGCTGAGCCTCGGAATCCTCGCGGCGCTCGCGGCGGCGGGTCTCGCGGCCAGGCCGCGCGGGCACGCGGGGCGGCTGGTCGCCGGGTTGGCGGGTGTGGCCGGTCTGGCGACGGTGCTTGTCGCTCTGGTCGACATCGGCTATCTACGCGGCGGCGGTCTGCTGGCCGGATCGGGCATTCAGGCCACCACGGCGATCGGGCCAGGGCTGTGGCTCGTGCTCGTCGGCGGCCTGCTGGGCATCGCCGCCGCGCTGCTCGCGCGGCCGGGCGCCGAGCACGCGGACGGTCCCAGCAGGGGCGCCAGAGGCGGTGACCGGGGCGCCAGAGGCGGTGACCGGGGCGCCAGAGGCGGTGACCGGGGCGCCAGAGGCGGTGACCATCGCGGCCTCTGGCGATCGCGGCGGCCGGGGACCGGCCCGCGCCCGCGCACCGGTGGTCCCCTGGCGGCAGGCTGGCGCCCCGCCGCCAGGGAGCCCGCCGCCAGGGACCCAGACGACGGCCATGACGGCGGCCATGACGGTGACCACGGCAGTGACCACGGCAGTGACCGCGACGGGTTCCCGGGTGGCCGCAGGACGCTGCGCCGGCCCGGTTGACCCCCCGACGGGGGACGAACAGCCGGGACTATTGGGGTCGTGACCGGACTGTCCGTTTCCGGCAGACTCGGATTCGCGCCAGTCGGGTTCGGGGGACCAGGATCAGCCTTGGGGGAGGACGTCCAGGTCGCCGGCTGGTAGGCGTCGGGTCGGTACGCGGGGTACCGCCAGGCGCCGCTGTGGCGGATGCCGGCAGCCCGCGAGCCTGCCGGCATCCGCCTACGCGCCTACCGTCTGTTGAGCCGCTGACCCAGAGCTTCTGACGGCAGTGAGCACGCGTGACGGTCGGCTATGTGGTTCTGCGAGTGGACCGCTACAGGCGCCGCACGCCTGCCGTTCGCAGGTCGATTACGCAGTAGCCGTGCGGTTCGTCCATCAGCACGTGGGGATCAGGTCGGGGCGCCGGGCGGGTCGAGGTAGCCATCCTCGACAGCTCGATGGAGAAGGTCGATCTTGGTGGTGGCTTCGCGTCCGGTCTCGCGATATTTCTTGCGTACCCGGTCGATGTACTGCTTGGCGGTCTCTACCGCGATCCCCATCCGATTCGCGACCCGCTTCATCGACATGCCGGCCGCATACAGCTGCAGCGCCTGTCTTTCCTGGGCGGACAGCCGGGGGCGGTCGGACGCGTCGTCCGTGAGCAGCAGGAACGCGAGCGACGGCGAGATCCAGCCGCTGCCGTCCGCCGTCGCGAGCACGGCCTTGGCGAGGTCCTCCAGCTGGTCCGTCTTCGCGACGAACGCGGCGGCGCCCGCGCGGATCGCCAGGCGCACCGTGACGGGATCGGCGGCCGCGCTGTAGACGGCGACCCCCGTCCCTCGATCGATCAACGTGCCGATGGTGTCCAGTGGATTGCTTCCGTCTCCGAGGCTCAGGTCGAGCAGGACGACGTCGGCATCCTTGCCAGGTCCGGACATCAGCTCATCGACCGACTTGGCGGTCGCAACCAGCTCGATACCCGAAAGTTGGCGCAAAGCCGCACCGAGGCCCTCTAGCACTATGGGGTGATCGTCCACCGCCGCGACGGTCACGGACGACCATGCATCGCCATAAGCCAAGTCTCGGCTAGCGTCGGCTGAGCTGCTCTCATCGCCGTCGTCAGGGCCGAGAGCTGGGCTTTGAGGTGCGATGTGGTCTGGAGGATGGGTCTCGGGCGAAAGTGATGGGTCAGGGGGAGGCACCGCACCATTTCAGCAGACGGTGACGAAGCTGCATGCTCCGACGCAGGCATGCGGTGAAATGTGCGCCTCGGGCGTAACCGGCGCATCCGTGCGGCCTCGGACAAGCGCCGCCTCGACGGCGGCCGCGGCCCAGACCGGCCCAACACCGTCGTGGTGCCGCCGCCTCCTCCGCCGCCTCTTCCTGGCCAGGGCGCCCGTCCGCCGGCGCCGCGCCCGCTCAGCAGTTGCAGTCGCAGCCATCGCAGCAGCTGCAGCAGCCGTCGCCGCATTCACAGCAGTCCCCGCAGCCGTCGCAGCAGTCCCCACAGTCAGCGGAGCAGATGCCCTGCTTGCGCTGGCCGCTGAACGGTGAGGTGTAGTCGCCGCAGCACATCTGACAGGTACAGAACATTCCGGTGGCGGCGAGGCAGGTCGAGAAGGTCACTCCCGGCCTAGGGCCACCCGGCCCAGGTCGGTCGGGGCCGGGCTGGCCCGGGCCGCCTGGTCGGCCTGGCCCCGGCTGCGCACCGCGGAACGCGTTGTCGACGGCAAGCTCCAGCTCGTGCACCAGCAGCAGGTGTGCCAGCCGGGCATGCCCGTTGCGCGGCCGCGGCCGGTCGCCTCGGCGATCGGCGGCCCCCTGCCGCGTCGCCGAGCAGACGTCACCGTGCCGTTCCCCCCGGCTATCGACCTGGGTGTCCTCTCGCCCATGGTGGGCGCAGTTCCCGTTCCCGTGGTCCTCGATGGACCGCCGCGGGCGACGGCGCCTGTGGGTGCGGATGCGGGTCCGCCCGGGAGCCGCCGGGGCGGCGGCGAACTCGACGTCGCGCAGGGCAAGCGTGATTCCCAGCAGGGCGTCGTCGCACAGCGTGCGTGCCTCGGCGAGCGTGGCACCAGTGGCCGTGAGCGGGTTCCACGCACCCTTGGCGTCGTCGTCCGCCTGATCGGCGACCGCGTCCAGCAGGTGCGCCAACCGGCCGAACAGCCCGCCGATCTCGGCCAGCGGCGCGGCGTTGCCTGGCCGTCCCGCGAGTACCGCGGTATGCGCGAAGGCCGCGGCGGCGGCCTCCTCGGCCGGCGAGGTCACCGCCGTGAGCGCCGTGCCCCGACCGGCCGCGGTCTCCACAGCGTGCTGCCGCCGGGCCGCGCGCTCCAGCGCGCCGACGTCGAAGCCCAGCTCGGCGCCAGTGCTCGCGCCGCCCCGCGCGGCCGCGCCCGCGAACCGGCCGGCGAGCGCCGCGACCGGCCTGCGGGCGAACGGCCCGTCGCCGTCGGCAACGTGATCCTCGACGCCCGTCGCGGCGGCGGTCAGCGAGACCGCGGCTGCGAGCATCGCGCCTTGGTCGTCCCGAGTAGTCACCTCGGCGGTGCGCAGGCCCCGCAGGGCACACGGCCCGGCCTTCCTGGTCGCCACGGTCCCGGTCTGGGCGGCGACCAGTACTGACAGCAGGAGGCCGTCGACGTTGGTCGCGGTCCGCGCCCAGTGGCCATGGCGGTCGCGCAGCGTTAGGCACATTCCGCACAGATGGGACATCCAGACGGCGGTGAGGTCCTCGCCCATCCGGTGTCGGCAGGGCCGCAGTATGCCGAACATGGCGATACCTTCTCAGACCCGATCCGCTTTGACCGTATTGCGTCTGTCTTCTGCCGCACGTCGCGAGCGGCGGCGGTCCGCAGGGTGTTGTTCCGGCCGGCCGACGGCTGGGCATCGCCTACCACTCCGACCGGCCTCTGGGCGAGACCCCGACCGATCGGTGGACAAGGACTAGCCTGGCGGGCATGGCCGAACGCCTTTATTTCCGCCAGCTGCTGTCGGGGCGGGACTTCGCCGTAGGGGACCCGATCGCCACGCAGATGGTCAACTTCTGCTACGCCATCGGAGACCGGGAGACCGGCGAGGCGGTCCTCGTCGACCCGGCATACGCCGCCAAGGACCTGCTCGGCATCCTCGAGGCCGACGGGATGCGGCTGGTGGGCATGCTCGCCACCCACCACCATCCCGACCACGTCGGCGGCAGCATGATGGGCTTCTCGCTCGCCGGGATCAGCGAGATGCTGGCCGAGGCTCCCGCACCGGTACACGTCCACAAGGATGAGGCCGAGTTCGTTCGCCGCGTCACCGGCGTCTCCGAGACCGACCTCGTCCCGCACGCCCACGACGACACCGTCGACGTGGGCGCGATCCCGATCCGCCTGCTGCACACCCCAGGCCACACCCCCGGCAGCCAGTGCTTCCTCGTCGCGGACCGGCTGGTCGCCGGGGACACCCTGTTCCTGGACGGCTGCGGCCGCACCGACTTCCCCGGCGGCAGCCCCGAGGACATGTACGACAGCCTGCAGCGCCTCGCCGCCCTGCCGGACAACCCGGTCGTCTACCCGGGCCACTTCTACTCGCCACCGAGCGACAGCGCGCCGATGGCCGACGTCACCGCCACCAACATCGTCTATCGCCTCCGCGACCGGCAGCAGTGGCTGCGTGCCTTTGGCTGACCCACTGCGGCCCGGCTGACCCGTCGGGCGGGCGTGGACCGTCTGGCGTCGAAGTCCTTCGAGCGCGCCCGCGCCGCGGGCGCGCCATCGGTGCAACGGCCCGGTGGAGGGTTATGGAGTGCCTTGCCCGGTGACGCGCTCCAGAGCGTCGGCGAGCTGGTCGAGGTCGGCAAGGGTGCTGTAGACGTGCGGGCTGACGCGCAGCGCCGGGACGGCGTCGCGCGCCCTCGTCGTGTCGATCGCGCTCGCGAGGATGTTCTCGTGGCGCTGGAGGCGGTCGCGCACCCTCGCCGGATCGACGCCGCGTGGCGGGAGCAGGGTGACGATGCCGGAGGCGGAGGCGACGTCCTCGCCGAGCCGCCAGCCCGCGACCGCGACCAGCCGCCGCCGAGCCGCCGCGGCCAGGGCCTGGACGCGGGCCCGCACCAGCGCCGGGCCCGCCTCGAGGTGCTCGGCCAACGCCACCGCGAGCCCGACACGTGCCGCCACCGGCGCCTCGCCGACGTCGAACCGGCCGACTCCGGCGGCCGCGACGAGCCGCCCACCGCCCGGCGCCGGCGGGTCGGGCTCCCAGCGTGCCGTGTACCCAGTTGGGGCGGGCACGCCGAGCCGGTCGACGAAGTCGGGCCGGGCGGCGAGGAACCCGACGCCGCGCGGGCCGCACAGCCACTTGCGGGACGTACCGACATAGGCGGTCACCCCGCCGGTGGCCCCGGCGGCCGACACGTCGACCTGGCCGAGAGACTGCGCGACGTCGAGCAGCAGCGGAACACCAGCCTCCCGGCACAGCGCCGCCACCGCCGCGGTCGGCTGGACGATCCCCCGCTGGCTCGGCACCTCGGGGAACGTGACCAGATCCAGGCGGTCCAGCCCCGCCTGGCCCGCACCGCGGCCGAGGCGCTCGACGTCGACCCGGCCGTCCGCGAGCAGCGGCAGGTCGATCAGCTCCAGACCGTCGCGCCGTGCGCGGGCCCGCAGCAGCAGGAGGTTCGAGGAGAAGTCGCTCGGGACGATCCCGATCCGGCCACCGGGCGGCAGCGGCCAAGCGCCGACCATCGTGGCGAACGCCGAGGTCGCGCTGTGATGGAAGGCGACATCGGCGCCCGTCAGCGCCGGGTCCAGCAGTCCGGCCAGGGCGGACCGGGCTGCGTCGAGCTGTTCGGCTGCCCGCTCCTGGGCGACGTAGGAGCCGAGGGTGGCCTCGGCGGTCAGCTGTTCCACCTGCGCATCGATGACAGCCCTGCTCGTCGCCCCTGCGGCGGCCGCATCCAGATGGACGCCGGTCAGGCCCGCTCGCGCCGCTCGCCACCGTTCGGCCAGCTCCGGCGACGGGACCAGCTCCTTGCTGCCCGCGCCCGCCGCGGCCTGGCCACCTGCCGCGCGCCTGCCTGCCGCGCCCGTGCCTGCCAGGCCACTGCCTGCCAGGCCACTGCCTGCCAGGCCACTGCCCGCCAGGCCACCGCCCGCCAGGCCACCTGCGGCCGGGACACCGGTCGTCGTCTCGTTGCCAGCCACGCCGGTCACGCTGCCAGGCCACGGCGAACCCGACAATGGCAAGGTCGAGTCGGGCCCCGACCGAGAGAGGCACTTGACGATGACTGACGAGCTGACCACGAGAGCGGTTCGGCTGATGACGGCCGGGGAGCCGCCGCGGATCGTGGACGGCATCCGGCTGCCGGCGCCGGGAGAGGACGAGGTGCTCGTCCGGGTCGACCACGCGGGCGTCAACCCGATCGATACCTATGCCGCCGCCGGCACCGTCGGCGACACCACCCGACTGCCCAGGACCCTCGGCGTCGAGGGCACCGGGATCATCGACGGCACCGGCACCGGCACCGGTGGGCTCAGCGCTGGCACGCGCGTCGTCGTCACCGGGTCCGGCCTCGGCTTGGTCCGCGACGGCACCTGGGCCGGCGCGCTAGTCGCGCCGCGCGACGCCGTCGTCGAGGTACCGGCGGAGCTGGACCCCGCCCAGGCCGGCGCGATCGGCACAGCGGCGGTGACCGCCTATGAGGCGCTGCACGTCTTCGGGCGGGTCACCCCGGACGACCGGGTGCTGGTCCTCGGCGCCGGCGGCGGGGTCGGCGTCGTCGCGGTCCAGCTCGCGAAGATCGCCGGGGCGACCGTCGTCGGCCAGGTCGGGTCGGCGGTCAAGGCGGACGCGGTGGAGGGGCTCGGCGCGGACCGGGTGGTGGTGACGGGCGCCGACGACCTGGTCACGGAGGTGGGCGGCTTCCGGCCGACGCTGGTCGTCGACCCGCTCGGCGGCCAGTTCACACCGGGCGCGGTGGAACTCGCGGCGATCGGCGGGCGGATCGTCATCCTCGGCGTGTCCGCCGGCCAGGACATTCCGCTGCCCGGCCGGACCTTCTACCGCAAGGCGCTGAGCCTGCTCGGCTACGGTGGCCTGGTCTCGACCCCGGCGCGGCGCGCGACCGCCGTGCAGGCCGTCGCCGCGGACATCGTCGCCGGCCGGCTGCACATCCCGATCGACGAGGTCGTCCCGCTCGCGCACTTCGACGACGCCGCCACCCGCCTGCGCGACCGCTCCGTCCTCGGCAAGGTCATCCTTGCCACGCAGCGGTAGCCCGCCCGCCACTACGGGCGGCCGGGTGGCCGGCGCCCGCGGCGGTCGGGCAGTCTCGTGACATGGCCGATCCCACGGCTGCCTCGGCGCTGCCCTCTCGCCCCGGCATTCCCGACGGTTTTCCCGCCAGCGTTCCCAGCGGCGTTCCCGGCTCGCCCGGCCCGGGTGAGCCGCCCGCGCGCGCCTGGTCTGGGGCCGCGGCTCCGCCCGGTCCCGAGATGGATTTCGTCACCGGGCGGGTCGCCCGGCCGGTGCCGCCGCGTGCGGGTACGCCGCCCGCCAGGGTCGCCGTCATCGGGGCCGGCGCGGTGGGCGGCTACTTCGCCTCCAGGGCCGCGGCGGCCGGCGCCGAGGTGTGGCTGTGCGTCCGCCGACCGTTTGACCGGCTGGTCGTCGTCTCCACCGGTGCCGACGGCGGCGACGTCGAGTTCGACGTGCCCGCGGAGGTGGTCATCGACCCGGCGAGGCTGCCTCCGTACGGATTCGACTGGGTGCTGGTTGCCACCAAAGCCCACCAGATCCCGGCGGTGACGCCGTGGCTGGCCGCGACCGTCGGACCGGGAACCGGGGTGGTGGTGCTGCAGAACGGCGTGCGCCACGCCGAGCGGGTGGCGGCGTTCGCCGCGCCCGAGCAGGTGCTGCCCGCCGTCGTCTACATCAACGCCGAGGCCGAGTCGCCGGGGATGATCCGACACCGTGCGGGCGGGGTCGTGCAGGTCCCGGATGTCCTGCTTGCCGAACGCCTCGCCGACCGGGTCCTCACCGCCGGCGAGGTCCGTCTCACCGACGACTTCGCCACCGCCGCCTGGACGAAGCTGTGCGTCAACAGCGCGGCCAACACCGTGACGGCGCTCACCGGGCGCCGTCTCGAGGTGCTACGCCGTGACGACGTCGCCCAGCTCGCACTCACGATCATGGAGGAGGTAGTCGCGGTCGCCCGCGCCGACGGCGCCGAGGTGCCCGACGGGCTGCCGGAGTTCACCGTGCGCCGGCTGCGCGGTCAGCCGCCCGGCGCGGGCACGTCGATGCTCTACGACCGCGCCGCCGGCCGCCGCCTGGAGCACGAGGCCCTCATCGGGGCGGTCGTGCGGATCGGCGCGGAGCACGGCGTCCCCACCCCGACCTGCGCGACCGTCCTGCCCCTGCTCGCCGCCATCAGCGACAGCGTCGAGGCGCCTCCCCCACCGATTGGCTAGTAGATGGCTCGGTGTTCACCGGCACGTTCGGCGCCGATGGGCACTCGGTAGCCAATCGGCGGGGACCCCGCGGGCAACCCGGCGCGGAAGTGCGTACCCAGGCTGGCACAGTTGTCAGGCGATGGGCTCAGGTGGCCGGGTCGGCCTGGGGTTCGGGGACGAGCTTGGCGACGATGTACTCGGCGATCGCCAGCGACGCGGTGGCGCCGGGCGACGGGGCGTTGCGGACATGCAGGACGCGGCCGTGGTGGGCCAGCACGAAGTCGTCGACGAGGCTGCCGTCGCGGGCGACGGCCTGCGCACGCACCCCGGCCGGCCCACGCACGACGTCCCTAGCGGACAGCTCCGGCACGTAGCGGCGCGCCTCGGCGACGAACGCCCGCTTGCTGGCGGTCCGCAGCATCTCCTTCGCGCCGGTCTTCCAGTGCGCCTTCGCCATCTTGCGCATGCCGGGCCAGGCCAGCGTCTCCCGCAGATCCGCGCCCTTGACCGTGCCGACCGTGTAGCCCTCGCGCGCGGTGGCGAGCACCGCGTTCGGGCCGACGAGGATCTCGCCGTCGACCCGCTTCGTCAGGTGGATCCCGAGGAACGGGTAGCGCGGGTCCGGCACCGGGTAGATCAGGCCGCGCACCAGGTCACGCCGCTCGGGGCGCAGCAGCCAGTAGTCGCCGCGGAACGGGATGATCCGGGGCGACGGGTCCTCGCCGGTGAGCCGCGCGACCTGGTCGGACTGCAGGCCGGCGCACGAGACGAGCAGGTCGAACGGGCCGACCTGCTCGGTCACCTCGCGCAGCTCGGACTTCGCCGCGGCGGTCTCACCGTCCGGGTGGTGCCCGTTCGGCGCCACCGGCGCGGTGCCGCGCACCCGCAGCCGCAGCCACACCCCGTCGGGCTTCTCCTCGATGCCGACGACCTCGGCGCCGGTGCGGACCGCACCGCCGGCGTCCTGGACGTCGGCGCGCAGGGCCCGGCAGACCGCCGGGTAGTCGACGATCGCCGTCGTGGGTGAGTGCAGCGCGGCGACGCCCTGCGCGTGCGGCTCGATCTTGCGCAGCCCGTCGGCGTCGAGCCACTCGCAGCCCGGCACGCCGTTCGCCTCCGCCCGGCGGGCGATCTCCTTGAGCCGGTCGATCTCGGTGTCGTCGACCGCCACGACGACCTTGCCGCACTCGTCGTAGCGGATGTTGTGCGCCTCGACGTACTCCCGCAGCAGGCCGACCCCGCGCCGGCACAGCGTCGCCTTCAGCGAGCCGGGCGTGTAGTACAGCCCGGCGTGCACGACGCCGCTGTTGCGGCCGGTCTGGTGACGGGCGATGTCCTGTTCCTTCTCGAAGACGGTCACCGCGGCCGACGGGTCGACCTGCCCGAGGCGCCTGGCCACCGCCAGCCCCAGGATCCCGCCACCGACCACCGCGATACGCCCTGACACCTGTTGCCGCCTCCCCGTTTCGTGCCCCACCAGCCTCGACGCCCTCCAGTATCCAGGCCGGGCCGTCCGCCGGGTCCGCGGGTCCGGCGCTGGGCGGCGGCGCCCGGAATCTCCCGTGACGGGCGGCTGTGGACAGGCGACGATGCCTGGGCCGGCCGGCGACGGACGCGGCCGGCCACCGGAGGGAGCCGCAGTGGGAACGGCAGCGGGAACGGCAGCGGAACCGGAACGCGGGAAGGCCGCGGGCGGGCACGAGGTACGGGTCGTGAAGCCGGCGCAGCGGCCGGCGGCTGTGCGGGTCTTCCAGACGGCACTGGTCGCGCTGCCCGACCTGGACGTTTTCACTCCCGAGGATCCCCACGGCGACGCGTACTTCGAGGAGGGCCGGCTGTTCGGCGCCTACGTCGGTGGCCAGCTCGTCGGCACCGCCGACTCGCTCGCGAGCTGGCTCGCCGTGCCCGGCGGCCGGCGCGTGCCGCACACCGCGGTCACCGCGGTGGGCGTCCTGCCGACGCACACCCGCCGCGGCCTGCTCACCGCGCTCATGCGTGCCCAGCTCGACGACGCCGTCGCCCGCGGGGACGTCGTCGCGTCGCTGCGGGCCAGCGAGACGATGATCTACGAACGGTTCGGGTACGGCCTGGCCACCCAGGCCGGGAGTGCCGTGGTGACGAAAGCCCGGGCGCGCTGGCGGCCGACCGCGCCGCCCGGCGGCCCGGTGCGGCTCGTCGACCCGGTCGAGTCCTGGGACCTGCTCGCCCGGATCCACGAGGCGCTGCCGGCGCACCAGCCGGGCGCCATGGGGCGCCCGGCCACGTGGTGGAACCAGAAGCTGCTGCGGACGCGGAAGCGGGGCGGCCTCACCTATGTGGTGGTCCACGGCGAGGAGGGTGCCGAGGACGGCTTCGCGCGCTACTACCCGGACCTGTCCGTCGACTGGCGCGACGAAGGCAGGCGGACGATCGTCGTCAACGACCTGGTCGCCGGCACGCCCGCGGCCCGAGCGGGCCTGCTGCGCCACCTGCTCGGCCTCGACCTCGTCGACCGGGTCGCGATCGACGACCGGCCGCTCGACGACCCGCTGCCGGCAGCGCTGACCGACCACCGGGCCGTACAGTTCCGCGAGATCGAGGACGAGACCTGGCTACGGCTGCTCGATGTGCCGGCGGCGCTCGCGGCCAGGACCTACCGCGGCCCCGGCCGGGTCGTCGTCGAAGTCGTCGACGACCTGGTGCCGGCGAACTCCGGTGTCTACGAGGTCAGCCAGGACGGCGCCGCCCGGCTGGCGGCGGCGTCCGCGCCGGCGGCCGACCTGCGGGTGGACGTGGCCGGCCTCGGCGCGGTCTACCTGGGCGGGACCCGCTGGTGGCAGCTCGCCGCGGCCGGCCGCGTCGAGGCCCGCGACCCGGCCGCCCTCGCGACGGCCGACGCCCTGTTCGCGACCGCCAGCCTGCCCTACTGCGGCACCCGCTTCTGAGCCCTGGTCGTGCTAGGCGCCGATGGCGTGGAAGCCGCCGTCGACGTGGACGATCTCGCCGGTGGTGGCGGGGAACCAGTCGGACATGAGCGCGACGCAGGCGCGGGCGGCGGGCTCGGTGTCCTGTACCTGCCAGCCGAGCGGGGCCTTCTCGTCCCAGACGGCCTCGAACTTCACGAAGCCGGGGATGCTCTTCGCGGCCATGGTGCGCAGCGGGCCGGCGGAGACCAGGTTGACTCGGACGCCGCGCGGCCCGAGGTCGCGGGCAAGGTAGCGGGCGGCGGAGGCGAGACCGGCCTTGGCGACGCCCATCCAGTCGTAGCTCGGCCAGGCGACGGAGGCGTCGAAGTCCAGGCCGACGACGCTCGCGCGCTCGCCGAACAGCGGCAGCGTCGCCCGGGTCAGCGCGGCCAGCGACCAGGTCGACACCTGCAGCGCGGTGCCCACCTCGGGCCAGGCGGCGTCGACGAACGGCTTGCCGCCGAGGACCGACTCGGGTGCGAAGCCGATGGCGTGCAGCACTCCGTCCAGGCCGTCGACGTGCTCCAGGACCTTGTCGGCGAGCCCGCCGAGGTGTTCCTCGTCGGTGACGTCGAGCTCGATGACCGGCGCCTCGGTGGGCAGGCGGCGCGAGATCCTGCGAGTGAGCGACAGCCCGCGGCCGAAGCCGGTGAGCACGACCGTGGCGCCCTGCTCCTGGGCGATCTTGGCGACCGCGAACGCGATCGACGCGTCGGTCAGCACGCCGGTGACGAGAACCCGCTTGCCTTCGAGAAGTCCGCTCATGATTGGCATCCTGCCAAAAGACCAACCTGGGGAGACACATCCGGTGGAGGGAATCTGCCGCGTCGTTTTTGGCGCCCCGGCACAAGCGAAGCGCGGTGGTCGGTGCTGAAGGTTTGACCTGGTTCGCTCCGTGCGGGCGCAGCTCGGGCGGGTGGCGCTTGAAGGTGGCTGGTTGGGGTCGGGCGGGAAGGTTTGACATTGGTTCGCTGCGTGCGGACGGCGCGTAGCGGCCGCGTCCTCCGCAGGCTCCGGACGCGGCCGCTACGCGCCGTCCTCCTGCGCTCACGGGCGCTCCGGCGGCCTCCTCCGTGGTTCGGCACTTCGCTTCGCTTGTGCCGAACCACTGCGGAGGCCGCCTCCGCGCCCAGCTCGCTTGCGTGCCGCTTGAACGTCACGAGT
>Ga0068859_100000120_pt1 | contig 74447 bp, 60 predicted proteins | sample KBSSwiS22_FD_66585 | JGI IMG/M metagenome (GOLD analysis project Ga0068859, IMG submission 66585) | Switchgrass rhizosphere microbial communities from Kellogg Biological Station, Michigan, USA - KBS Switchgrass S2-2 | ecosystem: Host-associated > Plants > Roots > Rhizosphere > Soil ...
GACGTCGGGTTCTATTTTCGCAACGCCAACCTTCGCGAACACCGCTGTGAGCGCGGCAAAGCACGCTGATAACAGCGCCCAGACGAGCCACGTCGACACTGACCGGTTCTCCTGCTGAGCGGGTGATTGCCGGGGGATCACTCGACGCAGGTCACGCGGCGACCTCGACGATGGATGCCCCTTCAACCAGAGTCCCGATCTTCGCGGCCCGCTGGCAACCATGCCGTTTGAAAACCTCCAGCGCCGCTGATGCAGCATCCGGCGCGCACGACACGAGGAGTCCACCAGACGTCTGTGGATCGCATAGCAACGCCTTCATCGCCTTGCCTGAGTCTGTGGTGAAGCGTACGTGATCTCCGTATGAGGCCCAGTTGCGGTCGGAGGCACCAGTGACGACGCCGGCATCCGCCAGCGCACGCACATTGTCCAACAGGGGTACTTTGGCCGCGGAGACGTGAGCGCTCAGCCTCGAGCCGCGGCACATCTCGAGCAGATGGCCGAGGAGACCAAACCCCGTCACGTCGGTCATCGAGTGCACCCCGGGCAATTGTGCGAGTTCTGCGCCGGCGCGGTTGAGCAGCGTGGTCGTGGCTATCATGTCTCGGTAGCCGGCGTCGGTGAGCTGCCCCCGCTTCAAGGCGGCTGAGAGAACACCTACGCCCAACGGTTTGCCCAGCAGTAGAACATCGCCCGCGGTCGCGGTTGAGTTGCGCTTTACTTGGCTCGGGTGGACGACCCCGATGGCGGCGAGACCGTAGATTGGCTCGACGGAGTCGATGCTATGCCCACCGGCAATGGGTATGTTGGCTTGCGCGCACACGCTCTCGCCACCCCGGAGGATTTCGCCAATGACATCCGGTGGTAGCACTTTGATGGGCATACCCAGAATAGCGAGGGCCATGATCGGTGTTCCGCCCATGGCGTATACGTCGGACAGGGCGTTGGTCGCGGCAATTCGACCGAAGTCAAAGGGGTCGTCGACGATGGGCATGAAGAAGTCCGTGGTGGCGATCACGGCCTGCTCATCGTTCAGGCGATACACCGCGGCGTCATCAGAGGTCTCAGTCCCGACGAGCAATTGGGTGAATGTACCCGCTGATGGCGAGCGAGCCAGGAGGTCTGCAAGAACACCAGGCGCGATCTTGCAGCCACACCCACCACCGTGGGAGAGAGAGGTCAGCCTAGGGACTGGGGCGTTCATGGGGCATCCCGTGGGATTTTTGGCGGAAGGCAGCAGGAGTCGAACCTACCAGGAAGCGGCTGACGCCCCCATACCGGGTTTGAAGCCCAGCCGCACCACCGGGTACGAGTGCCTTCCACCAGTGCAGAGTAAGCCAGCCGCCGGGCCGAGTCACGTGCCTCGCCGCCGTGGCAATGCGCCTGCCGCCGCGCCAACGCGCGCTGCCGTGTCAGGCGCCTCGCCAGCCGCTATCCGCGCGTAAAATCCGCGAGTCGCGCATGCGGCGCGTATGTCCGGCGCGGTCGAAAAACTCCAGGATCTGGATCGCACGTTTGCGACCGAGGCCAACGGCGTCGCGGTACTGCGCGGCTTCAACCGTACCGTGCTGCCGCGCCAGCGAGGCAACTACGGTCGCGAGCTCGTCAATGCATTGGCGATCGTAGAAGAGGTCGGGCACGATCTGATACACGACTCCCTGCGTGACTTGCTTGCGTAGCACTTGGCGAACGCTGTCTTCAGGCTCGTGGACAGCGCTTGCGAGGTCACGGACCCACGGAGGGTTGAAGTGTCCGGCAGCTATCAAAGGCTGAAGCTTTCGCGCCAGCTTCTTTTCACGCTCTGAGAGCGTTACCTCGTGACCGGGCAAGTACAGCCACGGACCACTCCTGAGAATTGCGCGCTCAGATGTAAGCTCCGCGACAAGGGAACGCCAGAGATCGTCTGCGAGCTGAGGTAGTGCAATTCGACGCAGACGTCCAACGTCTGGTCCAGGCTCGTCGGGCGATTCGACGTGAAACTGGCGCAACGCGTGTACCGCCTGCTCCCGAAGGGCATGCCAAGCTGACGAGCGCAGAACGTACCGCTCTCGCGTGCCATCAATCGTGGTGACACCATCTGGCAATACCATTCGTTCCGGCGACTGTCCGGTGAGACGTGTGAGATCGGACTGTTTGACACCATATGATGCCTCTGCGAGGAGTGGGGCCAAGCCCTCACCCGTGATCATACGCTCCAACGCGCGCAGGTAGCGCATTCGCTCAGGAGAACGTCGCTTGCGCGGCGGTGCGAACGGGTCGAGGACGACGCCGCCCCCGAGTGTATGAATTGCCTGCGCGTCGCGCACGATGAATCGATCGCCAGGGACCGCGCATACCGGCGTTTCGAATACGATCTGGGCGTGGCAGGGCGAGCCTGGTGAGATGGTGGCGCCCTCAAGCGGGACCACGTTTGCAGTTAGATGCGTGGCGCCGTGGTGGAAGTGAACAGGTGCCCAGGCTTTGAATTCTTTATGTGCATCAGCGATTAACTCGAAGCGTACGTCGATGCGGGTGGTGGGCGCGAGCGCCCGCGCATCGGCGAGCCAGTCACCTCGCTTGACCGCGCTCTTTTCGATGCCAGAGATGTTCAATGCGCAGCGTTCACCGGAATGGCCAACTTCGGCAGGGCGGTTTTGGGAATGGATGCTGCGCACCCGAACAGGTGTGTTTGATGGGAAGACCGTAACGGTGTCCCCTGTGCGAACGCTACCAGAGAACACAGTGCCGGCAACCACTGTTCCATGCCCCGGCAAGGTGAATACGCGATCGACCGCGAGCCGAAACAGACGCGCATCGCGGGTAGGCGCGTCACGCGCACCGGCGGCATCACGCGCACCCGTGGCGTCACGCGCATCCCCGGCGCCGCGGCCAAACCGCAGGGCAACCCGCTCCAGGTACTCCTTCAACACCCGCGTGCCAACATCCCCAGTAGCAGCAGCGTTGACCCGAAACACGGGCGAACCCCGGAACGCGGTCTCGCCGAGGAACGCCTCGACCTCGGCCTCGGCGGCCGCCACCCGTGCGTCATCGACGCGATCGATCTTCGTGAGCGCCACCGCGCCTTGCGCGACGCCGAACAACTGAAGGATCGCCACATGCTCCCGCGTCTGCGGCATCACGCCGTCATCTGAAGCGATGACGAGCAACGCGAAGTCGATGCCGCAGGCGCCAGCGGCCATGGTGTGTACCAGTCGCTCGTGCCCTGGCACGTCAACGAAGCCGAGAACATCGCCGTTGCTCAACGGCGTGTAGGCGAATCCGAGCTCGACTGATATGCCGCGGGCTTTCTCTTCCTTGAGGCGATCAGTATCGACGCCCGTGAGCGCACGCACGAGCGTGGTCTTCCCGTGATCGATGTGGCCGGCGGTGCCGACGATCATAATGCAAGCTTACGCCACTGATCGACGAACGCAGCTTCGTCGGCTGAGCTCAAACAACGCATGTCCAACCACAACGCCTTATCATTCACGCGCCCAATCACAGGCCGAGGCAAACCCCGCAGCAGCCGCTCCAGCCGATCCAGGCTGCCTCGTTTACCCTTGACCACTCGTATGGCCAGGCCATGACTGGGCAACGTATCCACTGGTAAAGCACCACTGCCAATTTGACTGACCATCGGGGCGTCGGTGACCGCGTATGCATCTGCAACGGCCGTTTGCACGATCGGTCTCAGTCGCACTGCTTGAGCCTGAATCTCCGAAGAGGGCCGACTCAGCATATTCAGGGTAGTCAAACGCTGGGGAAGAGAATCGGGGTCACGGTAGAGCGCAAGTACGGGCTCAAGCGCAGCGAGCGTCAGTTTGCCCACCCGCAGTGCCCTCTTCAGAGGGTGCTTTCGGAGCTTCGCGATCAGGTCGGCGCGACCCACCAGCAGACCCGCCTGGGGGCCGCCCAGAAGCTTGTCCCCGCTGAAGGAGACAAGATCAGCGCCGGCGGCTACCGTCTCCTGCACCGTGGGCTCCTTCGGAAGATTCCAGCGTGTCATATCGATCAGGGACCCACTGCCGAGGTCAGCGGCGACCGGCAGGGATCGGGCGTGTCCCAATTCCGCAAGCTCGGACACCGAAACACTGTGCGTGAATCCTGAAATCTCATAGTTGCTGGTGTGCACCTTCATCAGCAGCCCGGTCCGTGGACCGATGGCATCCGCATAGTCTGACAAGTGCGTCCGGTTCGTCGTCCCGACCTCGACGAGCCGTGTACCCGCCTGCCGCATGATGTCCGGAATCCGGAAAGAGCCGCCGATCTCGATCAGCTCACCGCGCGACACGACGACATCGCGTCGCGAGGCGACGGCGCTGAGCATCAGCAACACGGCCGCGGCGTTGTTGTTCACGATTGTGGCAGCCTCGGCACCAGTCAGCTCGCAAAGCAACTTCTCGACGAGGGTATCGCGCTCGCCGCGCCGTCCGGTGACAAGGTCGTATTCGAGATTCACCGGCGCCCGCATTGACTGCAGCACTGCGTCCGCCGCCTCTTCAGGTAGCACCGCGCGACCCAGGTTGGTGTGCAATACCGTTCCGGTCAGATTGAAGACGGCCCGCAGGGCAGGGGCCGTACCGGCCTCGAGCTGGGCCCGCAGACGCGATCCGATTGCTTCATCGGACAGCGAATCGGCATCGAGCGTGCCGGCGATCGCGGCCTGGCGCAGGGACTCGAGGCAGGCGCGCAAATCGGTTACGACTCGAGTGCGTCCATAACGGGCGAGTAAAGTCTCGAATGCCGGACTGTTGAGTAAACGGTCGACCGAGGGAATGTTGGCTGGACTGGCGCGCGGCGCGAGCACTCAGGTTTCCGTGTGCTGCCAGAGGAGCGGATTGCCACTGCCGCGGTGCAAGCCTTCCTCGGTCATCAATAGATCGAGCGCAAGGGTTGCGAGATCGTCGGCTACGGGTTCCACTTCAGGATCCTTTTCCTGGTAGAGGATCTTGCGATACGTATGGCATTGGCCACAAGACTCCGCCCGGACCGCCGCTGACCCACCCTCGATGGAGTGGTAGACGATACCTTCATTCGCGAGGCACTGACTGCAGGTGATACGCACCATGTGCCACTCAGTGGCGCAGAGTGCGCAATGCAGATACCGATACCCCTGCGACCGTTTGTCCGACCGCACCACACTGGCAACCGGCAACGTACCGCACACTGGACATACGCCAGGCACGTCGATTGGTGTGACATCACTGATCCGCAGGGATGAAGCCATCGCTGCCCAGTACACCTGGAGCGCTGCCATCACGAAAGGCGCCGCCGGGGCGTCTACACCGCTGGTGCGCGCCGCGAGCAAAAGATCTGCCTGGGTCTCAATCTCAGCCGGAGCGCTTGCAACAATGCGCTCGCATACTGACCGGACACCTGCCGGGAAACCGGCTGCACGGGTCAGCGAGCCACACAGCCCATTCAAGATGGCGCGCCAACGTTCCTGCCGCGGCCAGCCCGCTGACTGCAACAAGGGCATGCGATGCTCATGCGCAAGCTCAATCTGCCGGCCGAGTTGTTGTGCAAACTGCTCCGCGGCCAGGGCTGCCGTGAGAGTGTCGAGCGCAACCTGCTGACCGTCGGCCACGGCCGCCATCAGCCGAAGGTAGTCGCCCAGAGGGTGGCCCTCGGCCAATGTGCGCAGCCGCTGGGCACGGCGCGCGAACAGGCTCGCCGGGTCGGGCAAACGGATGCGCGGGACGGATCGGTCGGCAAACGCCTCAATCTGGGCGGGATCTAGAATTCGCTGCATGAATCATCTCGCGATACCAGGCCCGATGATGCTTCCAGGCCCACCCTGGTGTCACGGTCCCGCGGGTCATTGCATGCACTGAGCCTTTGACCCAGATCGCCGCGTAGATGTGCAGGATGATGGAGATAATCAGTACGAACGCGCTGAAGGCATGCACCAGCGCGGCGAGCCGGACCACACGGACAGAGAAATAGAACGAGAAGTAAGCTCGCCACATGACGATGCCCGTCAGCAGCAGGCCGGCGAGGCACACCACGATGACCCAGTAAACCAGCTTCTGGCCGCCGTTGTAGCGACCAACTTCCGGCAGCCGCTCCTCGCGGTTGTTGATCACGTCGCGATACTGGCGCAGCCATTTCCAATCCGCGGGCTGCATGTAATTGTGACTCCAGAACCGCACCGCGAGGAATATGAACGCGCCCACCATGAACAAGCCGATGAACGGATGCAATATCCGCGTCCACGGCCCGCCGCCAAACAGACTGCTGAGCCCGAAGAGCGCAGGGTGAAACATCGCAAGTCCGGAGAGTCCCGCCAGGACGAAGGCAATCGCGGTCAACCAGTGGTTGGTGCGGTCGTTGGGCGTGTACCTGACAAAGGTATCGCGGCGCTGCGGTGAACCCTGACCGGCTTCGCCCGTGCTGTGGCCGGGAGCATCCGTGATGTGGGTATCGCTCATGGCCGTTTCTCCGGACCGGTCAGCTTCCGGGCCTCTTCCGCAGCGCGGGTCTCATCATTCTCGTCAGTCTCATTGGGGCCAACACGAATGTAGTGGAAGAACCCGGCAATGGCTGCAAATGCCATGGCGGCAAGCGCGAGCGGCTTTGTAGCACCCTTCCAGAGTCGAACAGTGTTGCTGATGTGCGGATTGTCGATCAGCCCGCTGTACAGATGGGGGTGGTCGGCATGGTGCAGCACATACATGACATGAGTGCCGCCGACGCCCGGCGGATCGTACAGGCCGGCGTTCTGAAAGCCGCGTGACTTCAGATCCTCCACGCGGTCCGCGGCATGCAGTTTCATGTCCTCCTTGGTGCCGAATACGAGCGCGCCGGTGGGACACGCTTTGATGCAGGCCGGCTCCAGGCCCACGGCGACGCGATCGGAACACAACGTGCACTTGTAGGCTTTGTGATCCTTCCTGGAGATCCGCGGTATGTCGAAAGGACAACCCGCAATGCAATAGCCACAGCCGATGCAATTCTCCTCGTGGAAATCCACGATGCCGTTGGCGTATTGGACGATCGCGCCGGGCGCGGGGCAGGCCTTCAGACAACCCGGATCGGCGCAGTGCATGCAGCCGTCCTTGCGGATGAGCCACTCCAGATCGCCCTTCGTATTCTCCACCTCGGCAAAGCGCATCAGGGTCCACGAGCTGGCGGTCAGATCATGTGGGTTCTGGTAAGCCCCGACGTTCGTGCCGATCTCATCGCGCAGGTCGTTCCATTCCATGCAGGCGACCTGGCAGGCCTTGCAGCCGATGCATTTGGTCGTGTCGATCAGCTTGGCGACGGTGACATCGCCGGTGCCGGTGCGGATTGCGGGCTCGGGCAGCGTGGTGGCCGAGCGCCGGATGATGTCGAGTGATTGCAGCGCCATGGTATTTCTCTACAACTTCTCGACCTTGACGAGGAATGATTTGAACTCCGGCGTCTGCGAGTTGGCATCACCGACGAACGGCGTCAGTGTGTTGGCGATGAAGCCGGGTTTCGCCAGGCCTTTGAAGCCCCAGTGGATGGGAATGCCGACGTGGTGCAGTGTCTTACCGTCCACCTGCAGCGCCCGCAATCTCTTGGTCACGACGGCCACGGCATCGATGTAGCCCCGATTCGACGAGACCTTGACGCGATCGCCCGAAGCGATGCCGAGCTCCTGACCCAACGCCTCGCCGATTTCCACGAACTGCTCAGGTTGGATGATCGCATTCAGCCGGACATGTTTGGTCCAATAGTGGAAATGTTCGGTCAGCCGATAGGTCGTCGCCGCATGGGGGAACTTATCCGGCTTGCCGAACGTCTTGCGATCCCCATCGAACACGCGCGCGGCAGGATTATTCAGGGATTGCGGATTGCCGGGACTGAGCGGGTTGTTGGAGAGGGGGGTCTCCATCGGCTCGTAGTGTTCCGGGAACGGACCCTCCGCCATGAACGTGCGCGCGAAGAACCGCGCGACTCCCTCCGCGTTCATGATGAACGGTCCCATGCCGAGCGAGGGATCTTCATCGGCCTTGTAATCCGGGATATCGGCGCCGCTCCAGGCCGTCCCGTTCCAGGCTATGAGCTTGCGGTTCGGGTTGAACGGCTTGCCGCTCGGGTCGCACGAGGCACGGTTGTACATCACGCGCCGATTCGCGGGCCAGGAGTAAGCCCAGTTGAGGGTCTGGCCGATTCCCGTCGGGTCGGAATTGTCGCGGCGCGCCATGAGGTTGCCGGTCGGTCCCCAGGCGCCGCAAAAGATCCAACAGCCGCTGGCTGTACTGCCATCGTTACGTAACTCGGCGAAGCCGGCCAACTGCTCGCCAGCCTTGCGCGTCACCTTGGCCGGGTCCTTGGGATCGGCGAGATCCTTCAGCGCCTTGCCGCAGTACTCCCGGGCGAGCTCCTCAGGCGCGGGGCTGTCAGGCTGCGCGTAGGGCCACGTCAGATTCAGGATGGGATCGGGAAAAGCGCCCCCGTCCTTGCGGTACATGTCGCGCATGCGCGTAAACAACCCACCCATGATCTGCAGATCCGAGCGCGCGTCCCCGGGGGGCTCGGCACCCTTCCAATGCCATTGCAACCAGCGCGAGGAGTTCGTGAGCGACCCATTCTCCTCGGCAAAACAATTGGTCGGCAACCGGAAGACCTCGGTCTGGATCTTGGACGGGTCAACGTCGTTGTGCTCCCCGAAGTTGCGCCAGAACTCCGAGGTTTCGGTGGCCAGTGGGTCCATGACTACGAGGAATTTGAGCTTCGCCAGGCTCTCGTCCAACTTCGCCTTGTTCGGAGCGGCCGCCAGCGGGTTGAATCCCTGGCAGATGAAGCCGGTTATCTTGCCCTGGTTCATCAGCTCGAAGAAATGCAGCATGTCATACAACTTGTCGACCTTCGGCAGGTAGTCGTAGGCCCAGTTGTTCTGCGCGGTGGCAGCATCCCCCCACCATGTCTTCATCAGGCTCACAAAGAACTTGTCGTAGTTCTGCCAGTAGCTCAGCTGATTCGGACGCAGCGGCTTGAAGGACTTGGAGCCTATGTACTCCTTGAAATCCTGCATCTTTTCCGGTGGCAGAGCCAGATAGCCGGGCAGCAGGTCGGACATCAGGCCCAGATCGGTCAGCCCCTGGATGTTTGAATGTCCGCGCAGCGCGTTCATGCCACCGCCGGCAACTCCAATGTTGCCCAGGAGCAGCTGAACCATTGCTCCCTGGCGGATCATCTGCGACCCAACGGAATGCTGTGTCCACCCGAGCGCATACATGATCGTCATGGCGCGCGTCGGGGTTGCCGTCGAAGCCATTATTTCGCAGATCTGGAGGAACTTGTCCTTCGGTGTGCCGCAGACGCGTGCGACCATCTCCGGCGTGTACCGGGCATAGTGCTGTTTCATCAACTGGTAGACGCAGCGGGGATTGGCGAGGGACGGGTCCGTCTTCACGTACCCATCCGCGCCGAACTCATAGTCCCAGGTTGAGCGCTGGTAACTGCGCTTGTCCGCGTCGTAGCCCGAGTAGATCCCGTTCTGGAACGAGAAATCCTCTCTAACGAGGAACGACAAGTCCGTGTAGTTGTGTACGTACTCGTGCTGGATCTTGTCGTTCGTCAGCAGATAGTTGACGACACCACCCATGAACACGATGTCCGTGCCGGTGCGAATCGGAGCATAGATATCCGCAACGGAGGCCGTGCGCGTGAACCGGGGATCGACGACGATCAAACGCGCCTTGTTGTGCGCCTTGGCCTCGGTGACCCACTTGAAGCCGCACGGATGGGCCTCGGCGGCATTGCCGCCCATAACCAGTACTACGTCGGCATTCTTGATGTCGACCCAGTGATTCGTCATCGCTCCACGGCCAAACGTCGGGGCAAGACCTGCCACCGTCGGGCCGTGTCACACACGCGCCTGATTGTCGAAAGCCAGTATGCCGAAACTGCGCATCACCTTGTGAGTGAGATAACCGACTTCGTTGCTCGACGCCGAGGCTGCCAGCATGGCCATGCTCAGCCAGCGGTTGACCGTCAAGCCCGCCGGTGACTTCGCGATGAAGTTGGCATCACGATCCTCCTTCATCAGCTTGGCGATACGCCCGAGCGCATCATCCCAGGAGATCGGCTGCCACTTGTCGGAGCCGGGTGCGCGGTACTCCGGCCGCAGCAAGCGGCTCGGGCTGTGCACGAAGTCGAGCAGGGCAGCGCCCTTCGGACACAACGTCCCGCGATTGACGGGATGGTCCGGATCGCCCTCGATGTGAATGATGCTGGCTTGGGCGTTCTTTGCTCCATCGCCCAAGCTGTACATCACGACTCCACAGGCGACGGCGCAATACGGGCAGGTGTTGCGCGTCTCGGTGGTGCGTGAGAGTTTGAATTCGCGGACTTCGGCAATTGCGGCGGAAGGCGAGAAGCCCAGCAGTGCCAGGCTCGAGCCGGCCAGTGTGGCGCCGGTTATTGTCAGGAACTGGCGCCGGGTGAGATCGGTCATGCGGGCACCTGTGCTGCGCGCGGCAAGGCGTGGGCTTGCCGCAATACAAGCAGTTTATGCCCCCTGACGCACCGCCCACAAGGTACGTTGCGCTTGCCGCGGCGCGTTTGTGCACAATTCTCAAAATCGAGCCATTTATAGACAAGCGCGCTTCGGCGTAAGCTCGCCCCGTTCGACAGGAAGGGAATGTAGGGAATGTAATGATAAGGCGGATCTCCGAGCGCGTGATCTGGGTGGGCGTAGTCGCGATCGTCGCAATCATCATCGCCGGCGCGATCACCTATCGGTCGTTGGTTGCCACCCTGCAGGGCGAAGAAAGCTTGCAGCCGGCCGGGCTGGTTGCTACGTCTCACGTCCGCCGCACTGCGCTGGTTGCCGCCGTAAGCATGTCAGGAATCTCCGCCGGGCTGCTGCTGCTGCTGGTCCTGGTGGGCCGGCGCGCGGCGCACGATATCCGGCGCCACGAACAATGGCTGGCAACAACATTGAGCAGCATTGGCGACGGCGTGATCGCCACAGATGCCACGGGCGCGATCCGGTTCGTCAACCCGGTCGCAGCGGACCTGACGGGTTGGTCGCCCACAGAGGCGCGAGGACGTCCGCTTGATGAAGTTTTTCGGATAGTCGGTGCGGTTGATCGCCTGCCCGCCGAGAATCCTGTTGAGCACATCTTGCGGCAGGGCACGCTCGCCGGACGCACCAATCAAACGGTATTGATTCGCCGCGACGGCGCCGAGTTTCCCATCGAGGACAGCGGCGCACCTATCCGGGGTGATAGTGGCGAAATCAACGGCGTCGTCATGGTTTTCAAGGACGCCTCCGCGGCACGGGCAGCGCAGCAGGCTTTACAGGCAAGCGAAGAGCGTTTGCGCCTCGCACTCGACGGTGCCGAGCTGGGTGCGGTCGATCATGATCTGCGGACAGGCAAATCCGTCTGGAATGATCGCCTGTACGAGATATTGGGTTATCCACCGGACATACCGGTCACAGCCGAGATGGCCAGCCCGCACACCTGCGCGGAGGATTTGGAGCAGGTGCAGCGTGCACTTCAGGAGGCCAAGGAGGCGCATGCTCCATTTCGGTCTGAGCATCGTATCGTGCGGGCTAATGACAAGGCCGTGCGCTGGGTTGCGTCGAACGGAACCTTTATCTACGACAAGACGGGCAGCGCGATTCGCTTCATCGGCGTGGTGCGGGATGTAACCGAGAACCACCGGCTCGAAGCACAGGTACGGCAGTCGCAGAAGCTCGATGCACTCGGAACACTCGCAGCCGGTATTGCGCACGACTTCAACAACATACTGGCCGTGTTACGCGGCAACCTGGCGGTGATTCGCGCGGACATCCCGGCCGACCACCGCATCATGCCTCCCGTGCTCGATATGGAGAAGGCGTGCAATCGTGCCACCGCGCTCGTGCGGCAGATCCTGACATTCGGCAGCCGGCACGACCGCGACCGCCAGGTGATTCAACTCGAGGCGGTGATTGCGGAGGCAATGAAGCTGCTGCGGGCTACTTTGCCGGCGGAAATCGAGATCCGCACCCGCTACGCCCCGGAGTTGCCCGCGGTCCTGGCGGATCCAAACCAGATCCAGCAGATCATTGCCAATCTCGGAATCAACGCCTCACAGGCAATCGGACGCCGCCAGGGCCTGATTGAGATTCAACTCGACGAGCTGCAGGTCGGGAAGGAGCTGGCGTCGGCCTCGGCCGATCTCAAGGAAGGGCGCTACGTCCGCCTGCGATTCAGCGACAGTGGCAGTGGGATCCCACGGGACATCATGGACCGCATATTCGAACCGTTCTTCACGACCAAGGCGCCCAATGCAGGCACTGGGCTCGGCCTGTCAGTCGTTCGGGGAATCCTCAAGAACCATGACGCCGCTATCAGCGTGTATAGCGAGCCGGGCCGGGGCACCCGGTTCCACCTCTATTTTCCGGCTGCGCAGACCGCGGCTCCCGCGGCAACGGCGGCGCAGGCCGAGCCAAAGCGGGGGCGGGGCGAGCGGATTCTGTACCTGGATGATGAGGAATCCCTGGTCATCCTGGCCAAACGCCTGCTCGAGCGGATGGGATACGAGGTAACGGGTTTCAACGACTCAGCGCAGGCACTGGCGGCCTTCAAAACAGCACCGGGGGATTTCGACCTGGTGCTGACGGATCTGTCCATGCCCGGGATGAGCGGCATGGAGGTGTCCCGCCGGATGCTCGAAATCCGTCCGGATATTCCGGTATTGCTGGCTACGGGTTACGTTCGCACCGAGGATGTGGAACAGGCGCGGTCCATCGGCATCCGGGAAGTCATCTGGAAGCCCCAGACTGTCGGTGAAATGGGCGACCTGTTGGCGCAGCAGTTGGAAAAGCTGGCGCCTACCCGTAATTGATCTGCCTTTCGTCGCCGATGCACCCTGCGTGCGTCGGGAACGTACAAGCGCGGTTCATTCGTGGCACGCTAGCGTCAACTATGCCTGATCAACCGAATCTCTTGATTTTGATGGCGGACCAGCTCACGCCGCGGGTCCTCAAGGCCTATGGTGGACAGGTGGCGCGCACGCCGAATATGGACGTGCTGGCGAAAGAGGGTGTCGTATTCGACTCCTTCTACTGCAATAGCCCGCTGTGCGCACCCTCCCGGTTCTCTTTCATGGCGGGACAACTGCCGTCTCAGATCGGCGCATATGACAATGCCGCCGAGTTCCCTGCGCAGGTACCGACTTTCGCCCACTACCTGCGCGCGGCCGGCTACCAGACCGCGCTCAGCGGCAAGATGCATTTCTGCGGTCCGGATCAGCTGCACGGATTCGAAGAGCGGTTGACCACTGATATCTATCCGTCGGACTTCGGCTGGACACCCGACTGGCGCAATTTCGATGCGCGCCCGCCCTGGTATCACACGATGGAATCGGTCACACAGGCGGGCTCGTGCACGCGGACCAACCAGATCGACTTCGATGACGAAGTCGTGATCGCTGCCCGGCAGAAGCTTTTTGACATTGCGCGCGCCAAGGACAAGCGGCCATTCTGCCTCGTCGTGTCTATGACGCATCCGCACGATCCCTACGTGATTCCTGGCGCGTATTGGAACCGCTATCGCGAGGACGAGATCGACATGCCCCGGGTGGCTGATCTTGCCAACCCGCAGGGTGGTGGCGTCCGTGATCCGAGCGGCCGCGAGGATCCTCATTCGCGGCGCCTTCGCCACGTTATCGGACTCAACAGCTCGATACCCACCGAGTCACAGGTTCGCGCGGCTCGCCGCGCGTACTACGGCGCGGTCTCCTACGTAGACGATCAGATCGGCTTGCTCGTCAGCACCCTCGAGCAGGCGCAGTTGGATCGCGACACGGTGGTCGTGGTGTTGGCGGACCATGGTGATATGCTGGGAGAGCGTGGCCTCTGGTACAAGATGAATTTCTTCGAACCGGCGTGCCGCATCCCACTGATAGTACACGCGCCGGGCCGGTTTGCGCCGTGCCGCGTGGCGGGCTCTGCTTCGCTGCTCGATCTGCTGCCCACTTTTGCCGCGCTGGCCAACAATGGCGTGGAACCCGCGTACGCGGCCCCCATTGGTGGCCGGAATCTCCTACCCGCGATCGCGGGTCGTGAAGTGCGCGATGAGGTGATTGGAGAGTACCTGGCCGAAGGCGCCATTGCCCCGCTCGTCATGATCCGCCGTGGCCGGTATAAATTTGTGCACTCGCCAGCGGACCCTGACCAACTTTATGACATCGCGGCCGACCCTGATGAGCGTGTCAACCTGGCCGGCCAGGCAGGCCACGCAACGGCCGTCGCCGACTTCCGGGCGGAAGTGGCCCGCCGCTGGGCGCTTGCAGAGCTGAACGAGGCGGTGCTGGCGAGTCAACAGCGCCGTCACTTCGTGTACGCTGCGCTGCGGCAAGGGCGTTTCCAGCCGTGGGATTTCCAGCCGATCCGGGATGCGAGCCGTCTCTATATCCGCAATGACCAGGAACTCAACGATCTCGAAAGCATGGCGCGGTTTCCGCGCCTGGCCTGAGACGCTCGTTTGCGCGCTTCTCGGCTGCGCCGCGGCAGGCGCGGCCTCGGGAGCCGGCCCCGCATTGGAGCCTGCTGCCTGCCACACGGTAAGACTGGCTGATGTCGGGTGGACTGACGTCACGGCCACCACTGCGGTGTTCAGCCAGGTATTGCGTGGTCTGGGCTATGACCCGCAGACGACGCTGCTGTCGGTGCCAGTGACTTTTGCCGTCATGAAAGGAGGCAACATCGATGTCTTTCTCGGCAACTGGATGCCGGCACAGACTCGTGACCGCCAACCCTACATCGACGACGGCTCGATCGAAATCATTCGCGAGAATCTGACGGGTGCCAAATATACGCTGGCCGTGCCGGCCTACGCGTACACGGCCGGGATCAAGGATTTTTCCGACATCCAGCGGTTCGGACCGGCGCTCAACTTCACGATCTACGGGATCGAGGCAGGCAACGACGGCAATCGACACATTCTGACCATGATCCAACACAACGATTACGGCCTCGGCGGCTTTCACCTGGTGGAGTCGAGCGAGCAGGGGATGTTGGCGGAAGTTGCGCGGGCTTACGCAGCTACCAAACCGATCGTGTTCCTGGCGTGGGATCCTCATCCCATGAACATGCAGTTCAACCTGCGATATCTGAGCGGCGGTGATACCACGTTTGGCCCCAACTACGGTGGGGCCAAGGTGATGACGCTGGCGCGGACGGGCTACGTGGGCCAGTGTCCCAATGTCGGCCGGCTGTTGCGGAATCTGGTATTCACGACCGAGGGTGAAAGCGAAATCATGCGGTCGATCCTCTCGGACCATAAGACGCCCGAGGTGGCGGCCCGCGAGTGGCTGGCCGCGAATCCAGCCCCCATAAAAATCTGGCTGCAGGGCGTGCATGCTTTTGACGGCAAGGTTGCCGGCGGTCCGGTCAATGCACAGCCGCGTCCCGGTATGGCGCTTCGCTTCGAGAACTGGCTGACGCAACACAAGCTCCCGGTTGGCGCCGCGGTCGCCGTTGGAATCGACTGGGTGAAGCTGCATGGCGCGGCCGTATTTCGTGTTACCGGAACAGCTGTCGGGGGCGCAATCGCCGCGGTGTACCGGATTTTGCGCGCCGTTCCGCCACTTCTCGTCATTCTCGCCATGGCGGTATTCGCCTGGCGCATGCAGCGCTCCTGGGCACTGGCTGCGTTCGTCGTTGCCGCGTTGCTGCTCATCATGAATCAAGGCTACTGGCAGCAGACCCTCGAGACCCTGTCGCTCGTTCTGGTTTCCACCTGCGCCGCGACGGCGATCGGAGTTCCCTTGGGAATCGCAACAGCGCATCGTCCGGCGCTCGCCGCAGCCCTGCGTCCGGTTCTCGACCTGATGCAGACTCTGCCGACGTTTGTGTATCTGATTCCGACGCTGGTCTTGTTTGGTCTTGGGGTGGTACCCGCGTTGATCTCGACGGTGATATTCGCACTCCCGGCCCCCATCCGGCTGACTCAACTGGGGGTCGCCGGTGTGCCGCGTTCGCTGCTCGAAGCAGGTGAGGCCTTTGGCGCCACGCGGTGGCAAATGCTCTTCAAAGTGGAACTACCCAGCGCCGCACCGTTGATTGTCGCGGGCATCAGCCAATGCATCATGTTGAGTCTGTCCATGGTCGTCATTGCAGCGCTCGTGGGTGCCGGGGGACTCGGGGTGCCGGTGGTACGCGCACTCAACTCCGTGCAAGTCGGCATGGGAGTCGAGGCGGGAATCGCTATAGTGCTGCTCGCCGTTATCCTCGATAGGATCACGCGCAAAGGATCGTCGGCGACGTGACCCGAATTTACGACTACATCATTGTCGGCGCAGGCTCTGCCGGCTGCATCGTTGCGCACCGGCTGACCGAGGGCGGCAAGTATTCCGTGCTCCTGCTCGAGGCTGGCGGCCCGGACGACTCGCTGCGCTTCAAGGTGCCTGTCGGGTATGTGTACACCTATTACGACCGCAGAAGTAACTGGATGTACTCAATGCAGCCGGAAAAGGAGCTCAACAATCGCGCGATATACTGTCCGCGCGGCAAGGTCCAGGGAGGCAGCGGCTCCATCAATGCCCTGATCTATGTCCGCGGCCAGAGGAGCGACTTCGATGACTGGGCCGCGCAGGGCAATGCTGGCTGGGGATTCGAGGATGTGTTGCCGTATTACAAGCGCCTCGAATCACATCCGCTGGGCAACACCGAGTACCACCGCGCGGATGGGCGCGTGCGTATTACGCAAATGAAGGACGCCGCGCACCCGATTTGCGCCGCGTTCCTCGAAGCTTGTCAGAGCCTCGGCTACCCGCGAAACCATGATTTCAACGGCGCATCGCTCGAGGGCGCCGGGATCTATGACATCAACACCCGGGACGGATTGCGGGATTCCAGCAGCCGCGCCTACCTGGAGCCGGCGCTGGATCATACTCAACTGACGGTCGAGCACCATTGCCTGGTAGACCGCGTCCTGTTCGACGATCAGAGAAAGGCGACGGGGGTTTCCTACCGGTTCAACGGTGAGCGCCGCCAATGCAATGCCGCTAAGGAGGTCATCCTGGCGGCGGGCGCGGTGGATACACCCAAGCTCCTGCAACTCTCGGGCGTGGGTGACCGCGCGTTACTGCACAAGCAGGGCGTAACTGTGACACACCATCTGCCGGCCGTGGGCAGAAATCTCCAGGATCACACCTGCGTGAGCTACTACTACCGCGCCAACCGCAGGACCCTCAACGATGAGTTCGGCAGTTGGGTGGGCAAGGCACGGGCCGGTTTGCAGTACCTGCTGATGCGCACTGGACCGCTGTCGCTCAGTGTCAATCAGGCGGGGGGCTTCATCAAAGGCGATGCCGGTCAGCGCAATCCCAACATGCAGCTGTATTTCAACCCGCTGTCGTATGGGATTCCCAAGGATGGCTCGCAGGCGCTGCGCCCCGAGCCATACTCGGGGTTCCTGCTGGCGGTGTCCCCGTGCCGGCCGAGCAGCCGGGGAACTGTCGAGATCGCCTCGAGGCACGCAGAGGATGCCCCGTTGATACGGCCCAACTACCTGAGCACCCAGAAAGATCTGGATGAGGCGGTGCAGGGCAGCCAGCTCGTGCGCAGGATCATGAGCTGCGAGGCGCTGAAAGCGATCACGGTGGAGGAGACCAAGCCCGGCACCCAGGTGCGCAGCGACGCGGACATGCTGCAGTACTACCGCGAGGAGGCGGGCTCGATCTATCACCTGTGCGGCTCATGCGCCATGGGGCCGGATCCCGCGACGGCCGTGGTTTCGAATCGCCTGAAGGTGCACGGGATCGACAATCTCAGGGTTGTGGATGCGTCGATCTTTCCGAATGTGACCTCCGGGAACATCAACGCGCCGACGATGATGGTCGCGGAGAAGGGAGCCGCGATGATATTGGAGGATGCGGGTACCTGGTGAGGCGGCTATTGCGCGGCAGCGGACTTCGACGCCTCACCGCCGCGCATCAGTGTCAACGCCAGCGCCGCTGATGCCAGCATAAGGAACAGGCTGACCGCGTTCAACACCGGGCTGGCCCCTTCGCGCATCCGGCCGTACATCATGATCGTGAGCGGCGCATCCGATCCCACGAGCATCAACGTCGTATTGAAATTCTCGAACGACATCAGGAAAGCTATGGCGCCCGAGCCGATCAGGGCGGGCCGCAGATAAGGCAGTGTGATCGTTCCCAACACCGCAACATGCGAGGCTCCCAGGTTCAGGGCAGCCTCTTCCAGCGTTTGATCGAAGCGCTTGAGGCGGGCGCTGATCATCAGCGTCGCGATCGTCGCGATGTAAGAAAACTGTCCGAGTACCACGAGCGGCAAGCCGGGCCGCAGAAAGTCCAGGTCGAGCCCGAAGAGGTCGTCGGCAAGCTCGGCCACTCTGCTCGAAAACGCCAGGATGGAGATGCCGAGGATCACGCCCGGAATCACCAGGGGTGTCAGCATGAGTACCGACAACACCTGTTTTCCGGGGAACCGGTAGCGCTCCATCAGGAAGGCGTTTGCAGTCCCAACCGTAACCGAGAGGATCGTCACCCACACGGCGACAGTGACGCTGGTCCAAATACTGCCAAGCAACTCTGCGTCATGAAATAACCCCACGCGGCCGGCCGCAGCGCTGCCCGTGAACCAATCGAGAGTGAACCCGCGCCAGGGAGGCGCCGGATAGTTGGCGTCATTGAACGCGAACACGCCCACAATGACGAGCGGTACGAACAGGAAGACCAGGAACGCGACGACGTACAGGACGGTAGCGGTACGCAACCAGGCCGGACGCGGCAGAGACGCAATCATGAGCGCCTCATGACATCAACGAAGCGCTGCCCGCTCAGGCGTAAGCCCAGGGCTACTATCGCGGTTGACAGTCCGAGCAGCAGAAATCCGAATGCCGCACCCTGTTCCCAGTTGAACCGCACGATGAACTGGGTGTAGATGAGCTCGGTGAACCATTGGGAGTTCTTGCCACCCAACAGGTTGGGTGTCAGATAGTTACCCAGAGTGAGCATGAACACGACGATGCAGCCTGCGGTTATGCCCGGCGCGGCGTGCGGAATCACGATGTTCCTGAGGGTGGCGAAACCGCTTGCACCGAGGTCGTACGCGGCTTCGATCAGCGAGTTGTCGAGGCTTTCGAGGCTGCTGACGAGGGGCACGACCATGAACAGGAGCGAGGTGTAGACGAGCCCCGTCAAGATGGTCGCGTCGTGATATAGAAGCTCTATAGGTACGGCTGTGAGACCAATTTGGACGAGCAGGGCGGGGAGAACCCCCGACTCGCGCAGCAGAATCAACCAACCAAGAGCACGCACGGTCTCACTGACCCAGAAGGGAATGAGGCTTACGACGAACAACAATGCGCTTGCTCTGCCACGCGCGACTTTCGTAATGACCCACGCGATCGGAAATGCAACCAGCAGGGTGAGGGCTGTTGCAACGACGGACAAAGCCGCGGTGCGCACGAACACCTGCCAATAGAGCGGCTCAGCGATGAATGTGTGGAATTGAGCGAGGCTAGGCTTGTATACGTGGGGTGCAACACGCTCGCGCAGTGAAAGCAATGCCAGCTGGACGTGCGGCAGCACGATCAGCGCAAAGAGCCACAGCAGGGCCGGGGCGAGAAGCAGAATGAGGATCAGGCGCCGCTGCCATGCTCGGACCATTGTGGCAGCGGTGATCTCAGCCATGGGGGCCACCGTGGCTGGAGAAGCAGACTGCCCGGTTGGGGTCGAAGCTGAAGTAGATACGCTCGCCCACCTTCAGATCGGCGAAGCGGCCCGTCTGGGGCAGGGCGACGCGAAACTCAAAGCGCGTCAGTTCCTCGTGCAACAGCACCGCTGAATTGGCGCCGTCGAACAGCAGGCTCTGCACTGAACCGACGTAGTGGGTCTGATTCTGAGGCAGCAGCGAGGCGTCGCGCTCGAGGATCGCCGCTTCGGGCCGGACAAAAGCCTCGACATGGTTGCCGGCAGCGATTTGGCCGCTCTTGCGGGCACGTACGCTCCAGCCGTCGGAAGTCTCGATCTCGGCAATGTCGCCGTCGCTGCCTTTCAATTGCCCAAAGATACGATTGTTGGCGCCGACGAAGCCTGCGACGAAGGCAGTTGCCGGCTCGTAGTAGAGCTGCTGCGGCGTACCCAGTTGCTCGAAACGCCCGTGATTCATCACAGCGACGTGGTCGGACAGGACCAGCGCCTCGGACTGATCGTGTGTGATGTAGACGAAGGTGGTGCCAAAGGATGCCTGCAACTGTTTGAGCTCAATCTTCATGTGCTCACGCAGCTTCAGGTCCAGTGCACCCAGTGGCTCGTCCAGCAACAGTAGAGTTGGCTCGAGGACGAGGCTGCGGGCAATAGCCACACGCTGCCGTTGGCCGCCCGAGAGCTGGTCGACGCGTTTCGCACCTGCACCCGCGAGTCCGACACGCTCGAGCATTGCATCCGCACGGCGGGTTCGTTCCGCCTTGCCGACACCACGGCGTGCCAGTCCGAACGCAACATTCTCGCCGACCGACATCATCGGAAACAGGGCCAGCTGTTGAAACACCATGTTGACCGGCCGCCGGTTCGGCGCGATGGCGCGCATGCTGCGGCCCCCAATGAGGATGTCGCCGCTATCGGGTTCGATGAACCCCGCGATCATTCGCAGCAACGTCGTCTTACCGCAGCCCGACGGCCCCAGAATCGAGAAGAAGCTGCCGCGCTGGACGGCGAACGACAGGTTGTCGACCGCGAGATGCCCGGCGAAGTCCTTGCGCAAGGCTGCGACGGACAGATCCGGCGTGTCCGCTGAGGGCGCGGCGCTCAATTGGCCGCCTTGATCCGATCGAGGATCCGCCCTTCCATCGCTTCGAGCCCCGGCGGAATGGCCGGGTACCAGTTGATCCCGCTGAAGGCGCCTCCGGGGAAGCTTGCGTTGAATTGCGCGCGCATGGTTTGATCGACGAGGTCCTCGGTGCCGCGGGCGGCGGTCCAGTTGCCCACTTTGCGGGTGATGCGGGCTGCAATCTGCGGCCGCATCGTGAAATTGATCCACTTGTAAGCACCCGCATCGTTGCGGCCCTTGTAGGGCAATGCGAACGTGTCGAGCCAGCCCAGGGCGCCGGACTTGGGGACGACGTAACGGATGTCGGGATTCTCACGGTTGAGGGTCCAGCCGCCGGTGTCCCACATCATGGCGGCAACGACTTCGCCGGAGCGCATGCCGTTCAGCAACTGATCCCGGTTGTCGAAGAAGAAGCGCACGTTCGACTTGCACGCGGAGAGTGTCTTGCCGACCTCTTCCATGAGGGCTTCGTAGGCTTTGGGGTCGTCATACAGCGCGAAGGGATCTTTGCCCAGGGCGAATGCAAAGGCCATCAATGTTGGGCGCCTGAGGCGCATAGAGGTCTTGCCCTTGAGGTCCGCACGGCACAAATCGCCATAGTCGGACACAGTAGCGTACTTGCCGTTGACCACCAGGCCCTCCGATCCCCACAGATAGGGCAGTGCATACAACTTGCCATCGAGCGTTGCGATGCGGCGCGTGATGGCGAGAATCTCCGGGCGGAATTGCCCGAGATTGACCTGGCTCAGGTCCATGGGCCGGTACAGACCGAATTCCCGCTGCACGCCGGTGATGCGATCCTGTGAGGGCTGTGCGAGATCGTACCCGGCGCCGCCGGTTGCGTGCAGCTTGGAGATCATTTCCTCATTGTTCGACAGCGTCAGCTCGACGTGAATGCCGGTCTCTTTTTCAAAGTCGGCCGCGACATCCGCGGGCACGTAGTCGGCCCAGGTGATGATGCGCAACCGCTTGGAATTGTCGACACGGGAGCAACCGGTCAGCAGCAGGCAGAGCGCCAATACACTGGCGATTAGAGTTCGCATGCGATTCGAGCTCAGCTCTCGGAACCGATTGCCCGATACTGGTCGGCAATGAGGTTGCGGGCCGCGAGGAAGTAATGCACGGTTGCCCACAGGCCTGTGGGTACCAGGCACAGCAGCGCCAGGCGCAGCGACTGCGCATTGGGACCGGAGCTCGGGGCGAACCAGTCACTCAACATGCCGACCACCTGCGGTGCAATGACGAGATTACCGACGTTGGCGACAAACAGAGTCATCGCACAGAACAGCGCCCGCATGCGGCACTGCGCCAGGTTGTTGAGGAGGCCGAAGCACGGGCCGATGTAGAAATAGATTGCCGGTACGAATATCCAGAACATCCACTTGGCAAGCGTCAGCGAGTGAGTCCAGAAAATGATCCCGGACGCTACGGTCGCGATGCCGATACCCAACCCCAGCAGCCGCACAATCCGGCGCGAATCGGCCATGTATGGCTGTCCCATCAGCCAACCTGTGAACAGCGTGGCGGCAGTGCCTCCCACCAGGTGCGCATTTCCGGTGATTGCGCCGGCTTCACCCGCGGTGATGCCGTAAGAGCGCATCAGGAACATGGGCGTCCAGTAGGTGAGACCCCATCCCCACAGGGCGCAGATCGCGCTTGCTGTCATGATGTGCATAGCGGATTTTTGCGTCCACAGGAAGCGCATGGTCTGCATGAACGACGGGGCAGTGGCGTGGTCCTCGGCATCCAGGCAACCCCGTTTGGGTTCCCGGACGGTGAAGTAGATCGCGATCCCTACGATGACTCCCGGCAGTCCGAGCGCAAGAAACACGTCGCGCCACCCGAAACGATCGGCAATGGCACCCGCGATGTTATATCCGACCCAGGCGCCGATGGGCGCGCCGAGCGAGAAGATGGTCAAGGCCATGGGCCGGCGTGCCGCGGGGAAATAATCGGAAATAATGGAATTCGCCGCCGGCGTTCCCCCGGCTTCGCCGATGCCGACGCCGATGCGTGCGGCGAGCAGTTGCCAGTAGTTCGCGGACAGTCCGCACAGCGTAGTCATTGCCGACCAGAGGATGATCGAGACGGTGAGAATGTTGCGGCGGCTCTTGCGGTCAGTGAGCCACGAGATCGGAAACCCGAACGTCACATAAAAGAGCGCGAGGGATACGCCGGTCAGGAAGGCGATGCCGGAATCGGACAGGTGCAGCTCGAGGCGGATGGGCTCGAGGACCGTGGATACTACATAGCGGTCGGCGATACTGAGGGTGTACACGAGGACCATCATCAGCAGCACGTACCAGCGAACGACCGCCGATGCGGCCGTCTGGCCTGATGGGGACTCAAGCCTTACGGCTTCGATACTCATGCGCGGTGAAATGAACGCGCAGGCACTCGAGCAGCTCGCCCCATGATCGCGGGTCCCCCGGATTTTTCCGCACAATAGCAAAATAACGCTGCAGTGGCTGTGTAATGTAACGTCGCATGTCTAGATCGTAAGCTTATGAACTAGCTGGAGAAGCCCATGAATTCGCCCGTCACCTCTCTGGAGCAGATCAAGCAAACTGTCATCGATCTGGCGATCCGCTTCGGTCCCCGGCTGCTGGTTGCGATCCTGATCGTGTTCGCGGGGCTCGTCGCCAGCCGCTGGGTGAGCCGCTGGCTGTTGCGCGGGCTGAGTCGAATTGAGTTGGAGCCGCCGGTGCGCATGCTGCTGGCGCGCATCGGCTGGCTGCTGACGTTTGCTCTGTTCCTGGTCATGGCGCTGCAGAACCTCGGCGTCGAGCTGCTGCCTCTGGTGGCCGGCGTGGGGGTTGCGGGCGCCGGCCTCGCACTGGCCACTCAAGGTGTGCTCGGTAATCTCGTGGCCGGCTTGTCCATCATCTTCGCCAAGCCGTTTCGGGTGGGCGAATATATCTCGATCGTGGGGGAGGAAGGACAGGTCGAAACCATCACTATGTTCACAACGACCCTGACACATCCCGATCGTTCACGCGTGGTGATCCCCAACCGCAAGATCGTCGGCGAGATACTTCACAACTTTGGAACCGTCCGGCAGCTCGATATCATGGTGGGTGTCGCCTACGACACCGATATCAACAACGCGGTGACTGCGATCGGCGAGATACTACAGAGCAACTCACGGGTGTTGCGCGACCCGGCGCCTGTCGTTCAGACCGTGTTGTTGGGTGAGTCCTCGGTCAGTATCGGGATTCGGCCGTGGGTTGCGGTGACCGACTACCGCGCGGCCGCGGGTGAAATCAACGCGGCGGTGTTGCAGGTGTTTCGCAATCGGGGAATCGGCATCCCGTTTCCGCAACGGGAAGTGCGGCTTGTGGGTGGTACCCGGATGGGTGGTGCCTAAAGAACCTCGAAGACGCTGTAGACCGGGCCGTCGGTGCGGCGATGCCCCAGGCCGATCGCCACAACCCGGTTGATCCAGTCGTACTTCGTGGCGGATGTCTCGAAGAGGGGATTGGTGCGGAAGTAATAGCTGGCCGCGTCCACGGCCTCACCTTTGTCCATTCTCTGCATCACGTCGACCGGGCCGTGGCGTATGCCACGATAGGTCATCGAGATGAGCGCGCCATCGTCGGTCTTCAGATTGAGCCGCACATCGAGCGCTGTCGCACCATCGCCGCGCACGGTTTGCCAGTCACTGCCGCCATCCAGAATCTCGCCGGAGAGCCGCTCTCCCTCGAATCGCCCACCGGGCACTATGGCAATCTTGCGGTAGCCTCCCGGTGTTGGTCCCACGATGATCAGCGGCCGGACGTCCAGGCGCATCACGAACAGTGGCTGCGTCCGTACGCTCTTCAGAACTTCGGGCAAGCTATCAGCGAGGGGTGAAGCCATGGGCCGAACCTTTGGTGGGCTGGTGGGGGCGGCGAAGGGTACTCATGCCGTCTATTGTGCGCTACCGACGGCGGCTGAGAATCCCTCCTTAGAAGGTCTTCGAGAGCGTCAGACGGACAGCCAGCGGCTCTAGCGGATGCACGTGCAGGTCCGGGACACCGTCCACCGGTTCGCCGGGCAACCGATCGACGTACCAGAACTCGGCTGCATTGGCGTGGCGGTTCAGAATGTTGTACACGCCGAGTCCCGCGCTCCAATCCGGGGCAAATGCGAAACGCACGTCTGCGTTCCACTCCCCGTACCCACCGCTCTGGATCTCGTTATCCGGCGTAAGAGGTTCTCTGCCGAGGTAGCGATATTCCAGGCCGCCGCTCCAGGGGCCGAGGTTCTTCACATAAACGTTGAACGAACCGGTGGCGAACGGCGCATTGGGCAGATAGCGGCCGATATGGCCGGTGCCATCGTCGAAGTCCGTTGTGAAGCGGGCGTGGTCGCCCGAATAGCTGGCATAGAACTCGAGCCACTTCAGGGGCTGGTATGTCAGGTTTACCTCGAAACCATAGCGCCGGCTCGCGGGCCCGGCCCCGTCTGCGCCTGCGTCCGGGTCGTAGGTGGTCTCGGACTCGGCATCCAGGTTGAAAACGGCGAGCGTGACGGCGATCTTGCCCCGCGCCAGGAGCTGGCGTACACCGAATTCTTCGCCTTTCTGGCGAGCGATCAGAGGTGCTCCCGGCTGTCCCGTGGCGGCCGCTTGGGTGACACCTCGAAGGTCGTCGCTGTGAAACCCACGTCCGGCACTCAGGTACAGCTCGGTAGTGTCGGCGGGGGTGAAAATCAGACTGACCTTGGGCTGCAACAGCGAATCACTCAGCTCGCCGGAGTTGGTTCCTGAATCGATGCCGTGGATATGATCCGCGCGAATTCCCAGGACACTGCGGAACCAGGAGGTCCAGCGAGCTGTTGCCTGCGCGTAAGCTGACAGGTTGAGCAGATGCACATGATCGGTTTCACTGAAATTCAGCGGGTCGCTGGTTGCCGGCAATACGGCGCGGCCGGCCGTAGGTAATCGCGACAGCTCGTTGATGTCGTAGCGTGCCTCCACACCGCCGAGCCATTCGGTCGTGATGCCGGCAATCTGCACCGGCAACTGGTAGCTCGCTCCTGCGCCGGTGATGTAGCGGTTCTCGGTCTGAGCCTCCTGGTCGCCGTTGAGCGGATCGGTGAGAAAGTGAGTGAAGTTGTTCCACAGCGTGAGCCGCGTATTGACTAGATACGCGTTCGCGTTGAGCTGCCCGTCACCTATTGGTATGTAATGCTGGCCTGACAGGCTCCAACGCTGCGCCTGTCCGCCATCCGTGGGATCCAGTGTGCCGAACCGGCCGATCAGGCTCTGCTGCACGGCTCTGTCCGGCTGATCGGTCGTTGCATTCCACAACCCGTGGTAGAACATTGCGGTCAGCGAGCTGCCGCTGCATTTCATCGCCGAGCGGCCAGCGCCACATGCCTCGGCATCGCTGTAACGCAGTACCGCATTGACCTTCCGTTGATCGTCGGAGCTCTCCCAGGGTCCATCGTAGCGTTGCACCTCCAACGCACCCAGGACGCTCCCCGCGCCCGCGGCAACTGAACCCGCCGTGAACAAGCGGCGGAAGCCGAAGTTACCGCCGGTCACGTTGACCTGATCGTCGATCCGATCGAGATAGCTCAAATGAATGGAGCCGACGGATGCGAAGTCGCCGCGATTGGCGTAGTAAGTGCCCTTGGTGAACTCTATGTTCGTGGCCAGCTCGGGGATCATGAAGTTGAGATCCGTGTAGCCCTGGCCGTGGGCATGGGTGGGATTGTTGATTGGCATGCCCTCCAGGGCCACCGCAAGATCCGTCCCATGATCCAGGTTGTAGCCGCGCATCAGGTACTGATTCGCCTTACCCTCGCCGCTATGGGAGGTCACCTGCAGACCCGGAACGGTTTCCAGGAGTTGCCCGGGTCGGTAAGCCGGGGTCAACGCCAACTCATCGTTGACGACGATGCCCTCGCTGGCAGTGCTGGTATTGCCGATCAGTTCGCGGCGCGCCGCCGTTACGACAACTTCGGACAACGCATCTGCAGGGGTCTCCGGGGCGTCCGCCCGCACCATTTCACTGGAAACGAGCACAACAGCAATCAGAGCCGACGACCACTCGCGCACACAGTCCTCCTGGCTGAAACCGAAAGCCGGCGCGATGAACGCAGATCGCTTGGGGATCCGGGTTTCCGCGACGACAATCCCAACACTGTCGTCGCGACGGTTGCCCGGCAGTCAGCGGCACACCCCGGCCGGCAACAGGACGACGGCACGAGGCAGGTATCCTGGCTCCCGGGTCATTGCTCACGTCTTCCTTCCCAAGGTGGGCCCTGTCTTACTGACAGGCTCCCTGGCCTCAGTGGATCCTCGACGGTCGCTCGCCGGTTACAGTTGCGGGGGCAGCCGCGGCTTTACACCGCGTTCCAATTCAAATCCCTTGCGGGAACCTTGCGCGTGCGCGGGATGATACTGAAAATCGAGCCTCGAGTCTTGCAGCGGAAGGAAGCTACATGATCATCGACCATATCGGCCTGGCGGTCAGTGACTATGACCGGAGCAAGCGGTTCTTTACCCAGGCGCTGGCGCCCTTGGGGATTGTATTGGTCAAGGAGGTGCAGGGGTGGGCAGGGCTCGGCAAAGGTGGCAAGCCCGAGTTCTGGTTCGGAACGCACACGCAGGTACAACAGCCGCTTCACCTTGCATTCAGAGCCGACAGTCGCGAACAGGTTCGCGCGTTCTACGCGGCGGCCATTGCTGCCGGCGGTAGCGACAATGGTCCACCGGGTATCCGGGATATCTATCACCCGAACTACTATGGCGCTTTCGTCATTGGTCCGGATGGGCACAATATCGAGGCGGTTTGTCACGCGCCGGAAGCATAGTTGCGAGTGGAGCTACTCGGCAGATGGAGGACTCGCACGAATCGCCGCGCAACGCCATCGCGATCCGCGTTCGCGCCGCGTTCAAGGAGCAGGAGGGGTGGTGCACCAAGCTCGGGTCACCCTTCACGGCTCTCCTGTGTTCCATTCTGGCGGAGCGACTCGATGAGAGCACATTGATCGGTCGCCGGGTGCTTTCATGGCCGGGCGATCCGACGTCGCAGGGTGATGCACTTCCACTTCGCGTATGCGGCGCCCTCCATGGCCTTGCCCGCTCCAACCAGGAACCGGGGCTGACGGCCGTCTATCCGGGCGCAGCGCGGCATGTCACTGTGGGCGATCCGGACGATCTATGGCTCGCGGTCCGGGGCGCGCTGGAGCGCAACCCCGGACATTTCGAGACGTACCTGGCGACCGCGCCTCAAACCAACGAGGTTGGTCGATCGGCCGTCCTGATGTGCGGTTTCCTCGAGATCGCCCGCCAGGTTGGCCTTCCGTTGCAACTGTTTGAGACAGGTGCCAGTGCGGGGTTGAACCTCATAGCAGATCGATACCGGTATCGTTTTGGAGCTACGCAGTGGGGTGACCCGCGCGCCAAGTTGTTGCTCGCACCCGAGTGGCAGGGTCCGGCTCCGCCCGTCGAGGCCGATTTTCGTGTGGTGGAGGGGGTTGGTTGCGATGTAGCGCCTCTGGATATCTCAGTTGCCACCGAACGTGCCCGGCTTGTCTCGTATGTATGGCCGGACCAGGCAGATCGGTTGTCTCGGCTCGAGACTGCCGTTGAGACGGCACTGCATGATCCACCACGGTTGGAGCGTATGGAAGCTGCCAAATGGGTGGAGCACAGAATCCCTGAAACACCCGACCATCCCGGTCGAGCGCGTGTCCTGTTCCACTCTGTGGTGTGGCGATATTTCCCCTTTGAAACGCAGCAGCGCATCGAAGCCCACATGGAGCGATGCGGCGCGCGTGCGGATGCTCATGCGCCACTGGCATGGCTTCGGTTCGAGCTCATTGAGACCGCGCCGGGAGCCGCCCTCACATTGAAACTGTGGCCCACGGGCGAAGAATCTGTGTTGGCTTACGCGCAACCGCACGGTCGTTCGATCGTGCACTTGGGGCGCCTCTAAACCACGGTCGCAAAGCGCGCGGTGTCCACGTGCATCGGGGGCGTCCACATCCGCATATGAAATACCACGGACTCTTGCACGCATCCGCTGACGCTCCATGCGGCGTGCGGATGCTACAAATCGATAGCTGCCAGTCTCGAGTTACGTGTACAAATAACACTAACAAGTTGCAAATGTGGTGTTGCGATGAGAACTGACAGGGACTACAGTATCGCCATGAATACTATAGTGCTCACGATCGAAGAGGCGGCCCAGGATCTCGCGACGCTCATTCGCAGAATGCACGAGCGCCGCGAATCTGTCGTTGTAAAAGACGACGAGGGCCCACTTGCTTACCTGACTCTGGCCTTCCGTCCGGACCCCGCAGAGGTGGGCGCTCAGGGACGTGCAGTGGGCCCACCCTTAGAGCGTACTGGGCCGCGCGAGGTCTATAGCCCGCGGACAGGCTGGCCAGTGGTGACTGCCAGGCCGGGCGCGCGAATGGTAACGGCCGAGGAAATTTATGAGGAATTGCGGGGATCCGGCCCATGATCTACCTGCTTGATGTCAACGTGCTGCTTGCCCTGCGTTACGAGCAGCACTCCCTTCACGGGCGTGCTGACGCATGGATGGACCACTTGCAGGACAGCGATGAGCCCGCGCATTTCGCAACCTGCAGCACCACAGAGCTAGGGTTTGTGAGAATTGCGTCCGGCAAACTCGGATTTGCGGAAGATGTCAACTTTGCGCAGAGGGATTTACATCGACTCAAGGCTGGAAGGGTTTTCACTTTCCTGACTGATTACTCGGGCGCGGACCGGCTGCCCGAATGGGTCGAGAAATCAAAACAAGTGACTGATGGCCACCTCCTGCAGCTGGCAATTGATCATGGCGCGATTTTTGCGACTTTGGACGAGGGAATCCCCGGGGCATTGCTGATCCCGACGGAACCGGATCGGTCGCTGGTCGTAAGGGAACCGTATGTGCCCTACGGTGTTGCCGCGTAGACAAACTGCAACAAAAGCGGGCGACCATCGCCCCATGCGCTACAAGACCCGCCGGCACCAGTCACTCGCCAGTCTGCCCGTCACCGCCACGCTCGCCGCAACACTCGCTGCGGCAGCGGTGCGAGCCGCACCCCACGAGCAGTCGCCCGCGAGCATTCCGTCCACCAGCATTCCACCGGTCATTCGGCAAATGATCGAACAAGCGCGGCAGGAGCTCGCGCGAGGCCATCCTGCCGCCGCTGCCGATCTATTTGAACAAGCAGCGGAGCACGGAGAATACGAGGAGGCCGAGGTCGGCGAGGTTCGCGCTAGGCTATGGGCGGGGCAGTTCAGGCATGCTGTCGCGATCTCGAGTGTGGTCGCCGGTGAGCACCCTGAATCCGCGGAGGCACAGGCACTGCTGGGCTTCATCGAGGATCGCAACGGGTACACGGCGCAGGCGTTACAGAGGCTCCGCGAAGAGCAACAAAGTCGCCCTGGGGAAGCAGCCCCGGTGGCAGCGGAGGCGGAGGTGCGGATCGATAGGCACTCGCCGCGTGAGGCGATCGAGCTGATTGACCGATGGGTAACGGCGCATGGTGCGCAGCCGGACCTGTGCCGGTTACGGAGCCGCGCTGCACTGGTTGAAGCGTTCGAGGCGGCGGGTGCCGGGAAGGTAGGGATCGCAGGCACACGCGACTCCCACAATCCGTGCGAAACCGCTACGGCACATCCGGCCTCAACTGCTGGGGAGAGCCGCTGGCCGGAGGCGACAACTTCGAGATTTCCAACAACGCCGAGCTCCCCGGTCACCGCGGGCAACGGCGTTATTACTGATGAAGGGCGGCAGGTAATCACATTACGGCGGTTGATAGACTCGCCGTCTGCATCTATTTGGGTCCGCAACGCGCGGGGCGAACTGCGGCAGGCCCGGCTCGAACGGCGGGGGGAAAACGCGTCGGAGATCGCCTCGGAGATCGCGACCTTGTTCGCTCAGCTCACCATTCGCTGCTGACCAGAGTCTTCCTCACGGCGGCTCCGCGCCGGGCAACGCACACGGCCTATGCTTCGCGCTTAGCTTCTCGGCTGCGTTGAGCGAGGATGCAATGCTTCCTGCGGTTACGCCGTGCTTCGCCTTCGATTTGCATGCAGGAGAGGGGACCTTCAACATCAACATCCCGTTGAGTGTCGGGGAGCGTGGCAGTCCCGTCTTTGATGCCCAGGGACGACTCATGGGCTTGGCCAATGAAGTGGCTGCCGCAGGCCGAGGGGCACTTACCGGCTACAACCGGCGGTGACTCGCCGCAGACCACGGTGGCGAGTCAGTCGCAAGCCACCGTAGCCATGCCGGAACTTTACGAGCGTCTGGCACCGGCCATCGTGCAGGTCGCCATTTACCCGCACTCCGCCGCCGCGGCGGCCACTCCTGCGCGGGAGTGAGCCGCCGCCGTAGGGACTGCCGCAGTGACTATAGAACCTTCGTGATCCTTGGCTTGTGGAGCACCGGGCTCGTGGGGTCATAGGGTGGGTTGGGGCTCAGGAAGTTCGAGAGGTAGGCCACCAGTGCATCGATGTCCTGAGCTCCGACGACCGGGTTCGTTCCGCCCGTGAAGACTGTAAAGCCGTCACCACCGGTAGACATGAAGTTGTTGCAGGCGATGCTGTAGGTAGTGCCAGGAGACAACACCACGCCGCCGCTGACCAGTTGCGTGCCGTTCAGCGTCACATCCACGATCTTGCTGCAGGGTGCGGCACTCGCGCTCCATGAGTAGCTGAATCCATTGGAGATCTGCATGATGCGTTGCGTGGTCTGGCCGAGGCAACCTACAAACTGCTGTTCCAACGCGTTCTTGATCTGCTGGGCGGTCAAGGTCATTGTGACCAGGCCGTTGCCAAACGGCTGCACGGCAAACGCTTCACTGTAGGTTACGTCATGAGGATAGCTGGTTGCCGTGAATCCAGGGGCACGCACGCCGCCGGCATTCATGAATGCCACCACAGCGCCACCGTTCGCCGCCGGCGCGGTCGCCGCGAGCTGGGCGTCGGCGATGAGGTCGCCATCGCTGAAGGTGAGCCCGGCAACCCCGCTAGGAGATACGATTGTAGGAGTATCCTTCAGAGTCATGCCTATGAATCCGACACGCACGCCGTTGAAGGTTTTGATGACGTACGGTGGGAAGAGGCTCCGGCCGGTTGCGTCGACAGTGACGTTTGCGGATGAGTACTTGAACTTGGCGCCTTCAAACGGCACGGGGGTGTTGACCGAAGCTCCCTTGCACGAATTCGGATCCGTGGGATGGCAGCCGCCGTTCTGCATGCGCAGCAGCTCGGTGGAGCCTTCGTCGAACTCGTGGTTTCCTACCGAGGCAATATTGAGGCCCGCCCGATTCAGTGTCTCGATCGTTCCTTCGTCGTGGTAGAACGCGGATACCAGGGGGCTCGCACCAATGACATCGCCCGCCTCGACGACGACAGTGTTCGGGTTCTGGCTCTTTAGATTGGCGATATAGCCGGCGAGGTAGTCAACTCCGCCCGATGGCGCACCTGAGAAGGTGCCGGGCGAGTTGAGATTGCCGTGGAAGTCATTGAACGCAACGATCTTCACGGTGGTGGTCGCGGCGTGTGCGAGGCCGGCGGCCGCGAGGCTCAATACCAGGCCCGCGGCAGCGGCAGAATGCTTCAGCATGGATTGCATATTCGTAAGACTCCCCGGTCAGATCGTGCGGCGGCGGCGAGCAAACACCGAGAGCAAACCGCTGCCGCTCAGAAACAGCACCGCCGCACCCGGCAATGGGACCGGTTCGAGCCGCAATGCGCCCACGGTGGCATCGATGGGCTGATTGGCGTTATCCAGTGCAGACTGTGCAAGGAGGCCGGTGAGGTCATGTGTGCCGGCCGCGAGCAGGAATGAGGCCGTGCTGTAGGTTCCACTGGCCAGCGCCGCATCGAAATTCAGGCCCAGGCTGGTCGGATAGCTGTTTGGGGCAGAGGAGGTAAGCCCCAGGAGGTTGCCGTTGTCGAATACCTGGAAACGGTCACCGGAAAGCCGCCGTCGACCACGGTCACGAGGGTCGCATTCGCAAGGGTGATCTTGACATCGAGCACGGATGCGTCGGCGATGTCGATCCAGTCGGTGCCGCCTGAAAGATCCTTGCTGACATCGAAGGTGTGCCAGTCGTTGTCCGTCACATCAATGGTGGTCGCCTGCGCGTGTGAAGCAATAGCCGCTGACAGCGCGACCGCAAGCGTCGCGAGTTTCTTGTTGACCATGATGGTCCAGATCTACGTTGAACGCCCGGCCAAATGCTTCCTCCTTCAGGTGCGAGAGATGCATGTAGTCAAGTCGCAATGCGCAGCGGCTCGAGACGGTAACGGCCGTTCCTACGCCCACCAGGAGACCGGTCGATGACTTCGATAGCCTGCCTGACCTCGTATCGGTGCAGGGACGACGAGCCGAACGAGAAACCACTGTTGGCGCCGCCAAACGCGGTAATTACCTCATTGTCGAGGTCAGTGCGGCGGTAAGTGCTCAGTAACCGGCCGACATTCGCGCTGACATAGAAACCAGTGTCCTCAGCCATCGCCGGTGGACTCGACAGGCACATCGTCATGGCAGTTGCGGCGGTCAACAGGGAAATCGTGCAGGTCTTGGCCACTATTCGTGCCTCGTGATTTGCGGGTCCCGCAAGATGGCATGCGAGTGTGAAGGGTGTGGGAAAGGGTGAGCATGTCTCTTGCGTGCCGGTGCAACGAGACTGTCACCAGGAATCGTCATGCTCTCAGTTTTGACGTTCGGATGACGCTGACCTATGCGAACTCTTCGGGTTTGGGGTACGTCCCTGGTCTGGGTGCTGGCTTCAATGGCCTTGGTCTCCTGCTCGGGCCTGCGCACGACCTACCTTGCCAATGGCACCAAGGGCTACGCGATAGCGTGCCGGGGTCTGCTGAACACCTGGGATTCGTGCCTGGTCAAAGCCGGCCGGATCTGCGGGGCGCGTGGCTACGACGTCATCGAAGGCGACAAATACGACCGAAGTCTCCTGATTGGCTGCAAAGCCCCTGCGCCAGCAACAGCGACCCGCTGAGCGTGGCGGCCGCTGACCACGTCCTGATAAATCATAACGTTACGAACCTATTCTGAGGTAGAGCTAGAATAGCTCGACGGGCCACCCGAGCGGCGCGGTTCTGCACCTTGCCGATGCAGCATGCTGTAATGCGCATCCGTTTCCGCAAGCAGACCAGGATGGCCCGCCATGACCGCTCGATATGAAACTCGCGATGGCGTGGCCATCGTCAGCCTGGACAACCCGCCTGTAAATGGCCTGGGCCTGGCGACGCGCACGGGCGTCGTGGAGGGAATCGATCGTGCCCAGAAGGACCCGGCGGTTACGGCGATCGTGATCACAGGGGCGGGGCGCGCTTTTTCCGCCGGCGCCGATATTCGCGAATTCAACACCCCCAAGGCCGTGCAAGCGCCCACGCTGTGGACGATGTTGGATGTAATCGAGAGCAGCGCCAAGCCGGTAGTCGCCGCCATTCATACGTTGGTGCTGGGTGGCGGACTGGAGATGGCACTAGCCGCACACTACCGCGTCGCTGCACGCGGCACCCAGGTCGGACTTCCGGAAGTGAAGCTCGGCCTGGCGCCCGGCGCGGGCGGTACTCAGCGTCTGCCGCGCGCGGTCGGACTCGAGATTGCGTTGAACATGATCGTATCGGGAACGATCGTAAAATCCGACGAGTTGGCGAATACCCGGCTGTTCGATCGCGTCCTCGAGGGCGACCTGCTCACAGCGGCGATTGCCTTTGCGCGTGACGTGGCCACCCGTTCAGGTCCCCATCCGAAGGTACGGGATTGGAAGATAGAGCACCCGAACCCGGAAGGTTTCATTGGGTTTGCGCGCGCAGCCGTCGCCGCGGCAGCCGGGAACTTCCCAGCCCCCCTCAAATGCGTCGACCTCGTTGAAGCGGCTGTCAAGCAGCCGTTCGAAGCGGGCTTGCGGCTCGAGTTGGAAACATTTCTCGCGCTGCTGCAGACACCCGAGTCCAAGGCATTGCGCCATGCATTTTTCGGCGAGCGGGCCGCTGCCAAAATCCCCGACGTGGGGCCTGAGATCCAGCCACGCCCGATCCGCTCGGTAGCAGTGATCGGGGCGGGCACCATGGGCGGCGGCATCACGATGAACTTTCTCAACGCCGGCATTCCGGTCGCGCTGCTTGAAGCGCAGCGCGACGCCCTCGATCGTGGCGTGGAGACGATACGCAAAAACTATGGCAACACCGTAAAAAAGGGCAAGTTGACGCCGGAGCAGCTCGAGCAGCGCATGGGCCTGTTGCGCCCGACCTTGTCTTACGACGATGTCCGTGATGCCGACTTGGTCATAGAAGCTGTGTTTGAGGACTATGGCGTCAAGGAAAGCGTGTTCCGGAAGCTTGCTGGCGTCGCCAAGGCGGGTGCGATTCTCGCCACCAACACCTCGACACTGGATCTCAACCGCATCGCCGCCTTCACGCAGCGCCCCCAGGATGTCGTCGGCCTGCATTTCTTCAGCCCGGCGAACGTGATGAAGCTGTTGGAGGTAGTGCGGGGCGCAAAAACCGCCAAGGATGTGCTGCTGACCGTCATGGGCCTGTCCGCCAAAATCGGCAAGACCGCCGTAGTTGCCGGTGTGTGCGATGGCTTCATCGGCAATCGCATGATCGAGCAATATGTGCGGCAAGCCGGCTTCCTGCTCGACGAAGGCGCATTGCCCCAGCAGGTGGATCGCGCCATCGAGGCATTCGGATTTTCCATGGGCCCGTTCCGCATGAGCGATCTGGCGGGGAACGACATCCTGTGGGCGATCCGCAAGCGCCAGTATGTTGAGCGGCCTGAGCTCACGTACTCGCGGACCGCCGATCTGCTGTGCGAGCAGGGCCGTTTCGGCCAGAAGACCGGCGCCGGCTGGTATGACTACAAGCCCGGCGACCGGGCCGCGTACCCTTCGACCCAGGTCGAAGAGTTGATTCTCGGGCACTCGCGCGCGCTGAAGCTCGACCGGCGGCCGATATCGGATCAGGAGATCGTCGGACGCCTGGTGTATTCCCTGGTGAACGAGGCAGCAAAGATTCTCGAGGAGGGCATAGCCGCCCGCGCCTCCGACATCGACATCGTCTATCTCAACGGCTATGGCTTCCCCTTGTGGCGTGGAGGTCCGATGTTGTATGCCGACATGATCGGCCCATACAACGTCCTGCGTGCCATTCGTGGCTACGCAGCGCGCGCTGCTGCCGACTATGGATACCAAGGGAACAATTGGGAACCCGCCTCACGGCTGCTCCGGCTGGCGGAAACTGGCGGATTGTTCAATGAAGGAACGGGGTGAATCATGACTGAAGCTGTCATCGTCTCAACCGCCCGCACGGGCCTTGCGAAAAGCTGGAAGGGCGCGCTCAACATGACTCACGGCGCCACGCTGGGAGGGCATGTAGTGAGTCAAGCGGCGGCGCGCGCCAGGATAGAACCTGGTGAGGTGGAGGACGTGCTGATGGGTTGCGCCAATCCGGAGGGCGCTACAGGCGGCAACATTGCGCGCCAGATCGCCCTGCGGGCCGGATTCCCCGTGAGCGTACCGGGTGTGACAGTCAACCGTTTCTGCTCCTCCGGGTTGCAAACGATCGTGATGGCGGCACAGCGGATCATCGCTGGGGAGGGTGAGGTGTATGTCGCAGGCGGTGTCGAAAGCATTTCCTGCGTACAGAACCAGATGAACATGCACATGTTCACGGAGGGGTGGTTGCTGGCTAACAAGCCCGCGATCTACTGGAGTATGCTGCAGACTGCCGAGCAGGTCGCCAAGCGCTACCAGATCTCCCGCGAACGTCAGGATCACTATGGCGCGGAGAGTCAACGCCGGGCTGCGGCCGCGGCTGCGGCCGGAAAATTCAACGACGAGATCGTTCCGATCAAGGTGTTGGCGGGGGTCGCCGATCGTGATACCGGGCGGGTGAAGACCGCCGAGGTCACTTTGAGCACCGACGAGGGTATCCGTCCAGACACGACCTACGAGGGCGTTGCGAAGATCCGGCCGGCATTGCCGGGTGGTGTGATCGCCGCAGGCAATGCGAGTCAGTTCTCGGACGGCGCATCCGCGGCCGTAGTTGTCGACTCCCGCTTTGCCGAGCGCCGCGGACTGAAGCCGCTGGGAATTTTCCGCGGGTTTGCAGTCGCCGGGTGCGAGCCTGACGAGATGGGGATCGGGCCTGTATTCGCCGTCCCCAAGCTGCTCAAGCGAGCGGGTCTCACGGCCGACGATATCGGCCTGTGGGAGCTGAATGAAGCGTTTGCCGTGCAAGTACTGTATTGCGCGGACCGCCTGGGCATTCCAGCTGACCGGCTCAACGTCAACGGTGGCGCGATCGCGGTTGGGCATCCTTATGGAGTTAGTGGCGCACGCCTGACCGGACATGCCCTGATAGAAGGTCGGCGGCGTGGCGTGAAGTATGCTGTCGTAACGATGTGCATAGGCGGCGGGCAGGGCGCTGCCGGCCTGTTCGAGATCGTCTAGCGCGTGCATTTGCGCTGGTGCATGGCGGCCTCAGGCGAGCTGCGCCCTAGTCACATAATCCGAATGTGAGCCTGCACCGCAGCAGTCCATCCAATGAATAACCTGCTGCTTCGCGACATGGGCCGTTGCAGACGAATGCGGTACGCTGGAGCGCCCGTGTTCAGCGCATGACCCTAACGGAGAAGGGTGCACCCATGTCAGACGCTCTGTCGCGTTTTTTTTCTCACGGCGACTTCATGCCCCACGGAATGTGCTACCTGTGGCAACCGGGGGTGCTCTGGCTGAATGTTGTCTCCGACGCGCTGATCACGCTCGCATACTTCTCCATCCCGTTCACGCTGCTGTACTTCGTGCGCAAGCGCCGTGACCTGCAGTTCAACTGGATGTTCGTTTGCTTCGCGATCTTCATCGTTGCTTGTGGTGCCACCCACCTGCTGGAGATCCTGGTGGTCTGGCACCCTGCGTATTGGCTCGCAGGGGGTGTGAAAGCGCTGACCGCTTTCGCATCGGTTCCCACTGCCTTTCTGCTGGTGAAACTCGTACCGCAGGCCCTGCAGCTACCGAGCCCACGGGAGCTCGAGCTGCGCGTGGCGGAGCGCACGCAGCAACTCGAAGCCGCCAATCGGAAACTGCAGGCGGCCTATGAAGATCTGCGCCAGACGCAGCTAAGTGTGTTGCAACAGGAACGCCTGCGCGCGCTCGGGCAGATGGCGAGCGGTGTGGCTCACGATATCAACAACGCCTTGACCCCGGCAGCCCTGTACCTGCAGTCGCTGCTCGAGCGCGAGCCAGGCATAACGCCGCAGGGCCTGGAATACGTGGAGATCATCCAGCGCGCGGTCGAAGATGTGAGCCATACAGTCGGCCGGATGCGGGAGTTTTCCCGATCGCGTGACATGCAGTTCGTGCCCACCGCGATACAACTCGGCCGCCTCATCGCGCAAGTCGTCACGCTGACGCGAGCCCGCTGGTTCAACATGCCCCAGGAGCGCGGCGTGGTGATTCAGATGGAGACATCAGTTCCGGCGGAACTCCCGTCGATACTCGGATCCGATAGCGAGATTCGTGATGCGCTTACCAACCTCGTCCTTAATGCTGCAGATGCCATGCCGGACGGTGGCACCCTTGCTCTGCGCGCCTACGCGGTTTTCGGCGAGCCTCAATCGCCAGCCACCCAGGGTGGTTCGGAGTTACCCACACACGTTCGCGTCGACGTCGCCGACACCGGAGTTGGAATGGACGCGGAAACGCGTCGCAACTGTCTGGAGCCGTTCTTTACGACCAAGGGTGAGCGCGGAACGGGTCTGGGACTGGCGATGGTTTACGGCACGATACAGCGGCACAATGGCCAGATCGAGATTGTCAGCGAGCCGCAGAAGGGGACTACCGTGAGCCTGATCTTTCCGGCCGCCCGGGCGAGTGAGGCATCGGGTGGCAAGTCCACCGAAGCTCGCAGGGGTCCGCGAGGTCTGCGCATTCTGGTAGTCGATGATGACCCTCTGCCGTTGAAAGCGCTCCGCGACACACTGGTAGCGGATGGGCATCATGTTGTGGCGGCTGACGGGGGCCAGGCCGGAATTGATGCCTTTGTCGCCGCCCAGAAACGGGGCGAGCCCTTTACCGTTGTGCTCTCGGACCTGGGAATGCCGCACGTGGATGGACGGAAAGTAGCCAGCATGGTCAAACGCGCATCACCCAACACTCCGGTGGTGTTGGTGACCGGCTGGGGGCAGGGCATGCACGCGCAGAACGATGTGCCCTCAGATGTTGACCGTGTTCTGAGCAAGCCGCCCAAGTTGTCGGAGCTGCGCGAGGCTCTTGCGAGCCTCGCGGGCTCCTGACCCAGGGTTTTGCCACTGGCGCGTCCTCAATATCGCACAAACTCAATATGAGTACGATTTCCCGCCGACAGTTGATTCAGATTGCAGCCTTTTTCGCGGCCGGCTCCCGTGTCGATGCGCGGGAGGATGCTCCGCGTTGGGGGACGAATCTACCGCGGCGGCCTGAGCCGCTCATTGCCGAGCAGGTGGCGGAGCGATACACGCCACTGCCATTCGAAGCGCAGCAGTTGGGCGGGCTCTTTGCCGAGCGCATGCAAGTCAATGTGGAGGGGCGCCTCCTTCATATTGACGAGCAGGCCTTTCTCGCGCCGTTCGTGAACCGGGACACTACCGGCCACTTTGACGCGGCGTGGGCGGGCGAACATGCAGGGAAATTCCTCGATGCCGCCTGCAATGTATTGCGATACAACCAGCATGCCGACCTGGCGCGCATTGCGGGCCGGGTGGCGAAAGCCCTCGCCGCAACCCAGGGGCCCGATGGTTATCTCGGCACGTATCCCGCGGCCCGCCGCTGGACAGGCTGGGATGTATGGGTACACAAGTACAACCTCATCGGCCTGCTGAGCTATTACGAATTGACCGCAGATCCGGCGGTGCTGCATACCTGCCGCAGGATGGGAGATCTGCTTGCCGGTACGTTCGGCGACGCGCCGGGACGGCGCGACATAGTCAAAGCCGGGGAGCATATCGGCATGGCGGCGACCAGCATTCTTGAGCCGATGTGCAGGTTGTACAGGTTCACCGGGGATGCGCGGCACCTGGAGTTCTGCAAATACGTGGTCCGCGCATATGAGCAGCCGCACGGGCCGCGTATCGTTTCGGCGCTTCTGCGTAGTGGCAGTGTTTACCTCACAGCCAACGCCAAAGCATATGAAATGCTCTCCAACTTCAATGGCCTCGTGGATCTGTATCGTCTCACGGCCGATCAGAAGTTGTTGGATGCAGTACTGCGGGCATGGGAGGACATTGGGAGGCAGCAGTTGTATCGCACCGGCACGGTGAGTGCCATGGAGCACTTCCAGCCTGAGGGCCGCTTGTTGTCACTGCAATCCTCCAACGTCGGAGAGACTTGTGCGACAGTGACCTGGCTGCAGCTGAACTGGCGCCTGTTGCGGTTGACGGGGCAGGCTCGCTTCGGTCATGAAATCGAGCGTACCGTGTACAATCATTTGTTGGCCGCCCAGGATGTGAGCAACGGTAATATTTCGTACTACACCTCCTGGACGGGACAAAAGGAGTTCACTGATGCGGTGCTGTGTTGTGTGTCCAGCGGTCCGCGGGGAATTTCGCTGCTCCCGCAATTGGTGTGGGCTCTGGGGAAGGATGCGTTGATCATCAATCTGTACACGCCGGGGCGGGTGAGCTTTAAGATCGGCGAGATTCCAGTTGAGGTGACCTCCGAGACGGCATTTCCGGTGGATGGACATGTCGCTCTCACAGTGAAGACACAGCGGGCGACGCAACTTACCATCAGATTGCGGGTCCCGGATTGGGCGACGACGTTCGCGGTGAGGACTGGCGACAGGACCTTCACCGGAATACCCGGACAGATGCTGGATGTCTCGCGGAGCTGGCAGGGATCGAGCACCATGGACATCCAAATGGATATGCCGACGCGAGTGTGGTCGGGTTCTCCGAACTATCCTGACTACGTGTCAGTTCAGCGCGGTCCTCAGGTGTTGGCGCTGGAGCAGACTTTGAACCCGGCCGTGCCCTATTTGCACCGGACAGCTCTCCTCGACTCGTCCAACGCTGCTTTACGGAAAGCGGCGACGGTACCGGTGGGATGGTCTGGAAGGCAGGTCTATGAGGCGGACGGCCTGGTTGGGCTGCCAGACAACAGTGATCAACTGCGTTTCGAACAGCGGACGCTTCGTCTTGTGCCTTTTGCCGACGCTCATGCTGGTAGCGTGTGGCTCACGAGAACAGGCAGGGAGCGTCGTGACCGGCCTGCCGTCACCGCGTTTGCGCGTACCAGCTTGTCAGTCTTATCGCTCGGCCTCAAGCCCACCGCGGGCAGGCCGGCCCCGGCGGATATTGCGGAGTTCGTGACGGATGAAAATCGGAACACCTATTGCACCGTAAATCCGCAGGACCCCGGGTTGGCCGACTATCTCGGCGCGCCACCCGGCAAGCGCGGCGATCCGGTGTGGTTTTCCATCAGGCTCCGCAGTCCAGCAACGATTTCACGTGTCGTCTTCCGGCACGGCTCGGTCAGCGCCACCGGCGGGTGGTTTGACACGACAAACGCGCTGCCCCGCATCGAAGTGGCGACGATGCCCATTCCGACCTCCAGTAACGGCGCGGTTGCCGAGGACAGCAAAGTTGCCTGGGAGTTGGCGGCTGTCCTCGAGACTTACCCTCGAACGACTGCAGCAACACCTCCGTTGCTCTCTGACGGGCAGGTCTTTGAAGTGCACCTGGCGCGACCGGTTACGGTCCATGGCGTACGCATCGTGGGCAGGCCCGGTGGTGATCATGCGAGTTGCAGCGAGCTGAGCGCGTATACCTAGACGACCCAAGGCGCCGCCGCGGCCGTTAGTGATCCTCGGTAAAGAAGGGCTCGACTGCATCGACCTGGGCCTTTCGATACGCGCGGCCAACCTGGATCGGCGTGCCAAAGTCCAGGTAGGGATCGGTCGCGGGGTCGTAGCGCGGCCACGGAGGTAAGCCTCGCCCGTTGGGGTCACCGCTCCCGGCGAACCGGGTCCAGGCGCCCAGCATCGCCGAGGACAGCAGCACGTCCGCCGGCGCCGGTGGCGGGTGCTTGATGAAACTGGGTTGCTCGAGGGTTCCAAAGACGAACGGGAGCTCCTCGGAGTGAGTCGCAGGAAGCGAGTCACCACCGATCCGACGAGTGAACAGGTACGCAAAGGTTCGCGGCTGGTGCTGCGAAACTCCCCGAGCAATCAGCCGTGCACTCTCAACAAACATGACGTCGCCAACGATCGCGGACATCGCAGCTGTGGCCGCCGAATCTGTCGTGGCCGGGTTGACGCGCACTATTTCGGGTGCGCGAGGCCCGAACTTCTCCTGAGCCCATCTGTGATATTCGGACACTGAAACCGCATGTCCCTCATCACTGAACATCCTGCCTTCATCCGCGTTGACTCCAACGATGGTGGGCACCGCGTTGACCCTCCCTGACTCGAAGACCTTACGTGGCTGAACCGGGAGCACGTAGCCATCGACAATGGGTGATGGAAAGGCCATCGCCATCACGTTGTGGGTAGCGCGCGGGAAGAAATCGACATTGTGGGCGAGGAGCTGCTCAGCACCGAGCTGGCGCAACGCATCTATGTTCGCGCCGATCGCGGCACCACTTTGCTCGGCCTCGGCCAGCCGGGGTAGCGGCAGTACTACAGCGCTTTGCAGTATGGCTTGTTCAAACAGACCCTTCGCCAGTGGCGACGTCATGAGCAGGGCGATTGACACAGCACCTGCCGACTCCCCGAACACCGTTACGCGTGCAGGATCACCACCGAACTCAGCGATGTTGGCCTTGACCCACTTGAGCGCGGCGATCTGGTCCAGGAGTCCGTAGTTGCTGGAACTCTTGTGGAGCGACTCCGCCGTCAATTGCGGATGCGCGAGGAAGCCGAAGATACCGACCCGATAGTTGAAGCCGACGACAACGACTCCTTTTGCAGCCAGCTTCGCGCCGTCATACAGGGGATATGCGGCCGAGCCACCGACGAACGCGCCGCCATAAATGAACACCATGACCGGACGGTGTGCGTTTCGGTAGTGGCCTGCCGTCCAGACGCTGATGGTCAGGCAGTCTTCACTGGTCTTCTGGCCGGTGGAAATCACATAGGGCGTCTGCATGCAGTCGGCGCCGAAATGTGTAGCATCTCGCACGCCGGACCAGGGAACTGGTGGCTGTGGCGGGCGCCACCGGAGGGAACCTATGGGCGGGGCGGCGTAGGGGATGCCTTTGAAGGTGAGAATCTGGCGACCCGCGGTGTCGGCGCCGGCAGTCCTCCCGCCTACCGATCCAGTGGCAGTGTGAACGATCAAATCCGTGGGGGGTTGGGCGAATGCGAAAGGGCCAGTCAGCGACAGCACAGCCCAGATCGCCCTTGCGCGCCATTTCACTGGGCGTCCCCGCGAGGGTGCGGCGCGAGCGTCTCCATAATCAACCGCTGCGTAGCATTCTCATCAACTGCCAGGCAGACCGCGACATTTGGGTCGCCGGCTACCGGCCGGGTGTAGCCATGCTCGTCGACCGTGATTCGCATGGGCGTCACCGGACAGCTCGATGGCAGCAGAAGTGATACGACCGGAACCACATCGAACAGTGTCGGCGTGCTGCTCCAGCCGTTGTAGAGTCTCCATTGGTGATACAACAGGGCTAGGGCGTCAGACGCTGGTGATCCGTAGGCGAACAGGCGGTCGCGCCGGACCTCATCGAATTTGATCTGCGTCGAATCGAGCGGAAACATCTTCACCGCAATACCGGATTGCAGCAGGATGCGCAGGCCCTGGGGTGCCGAGACGACGTTGTATTCGGCGCTGGGCTGGTCTACGGGTATGGCCCCGCCCACGTTGTACCCGGCATGGATCGATCCGCCCATGAGTACGACTTGCTTGAGCTTGTGGATCGCATCAGCATCACGCCGCTGCAGCGCCTCTATGTTGGTGAGTGGTGCCAGGGCGATGAGCGTAATTTCTCCCGGCCGCTTGCGTACCTGGTCCCTGATGAACTCGACGGCATCCGGTGCAGGCGCGGTATCGGTGGCCCCCAGGGCCCACTTCTTTTGTGTGAACGCGGATTTATTCGGCGTTGCAGGCCCTTCCGCAACAACCACCTTCTGGCGCCCCAGTGCCGCCAGCAGCCGCCGAACCAACAGTGTGCGGGTGTGCGTATCCCCCCAGGCGGTGGTGATCCCGATCACGTCCAGGCGGGAATCCCGAAGGGCGACCGCCAGCGCGAACGCATCATCAATGTCATCGCCGACATCTGTGTCAATGATGACGGGCTGGCCCATTACGGGCCGGCCCGTGCCGGGCTCGCCCATTGCGGGCTGGCCGAACGCGAAAGCCGCTGCGCACAGCAGGCTGACCGCTTTCGCCGCAACACGTCGCATGACCGTACCCCGCCGCTGGTGGATCAGTTCAAGTAGATGAAGCGTGCAACACACAGGATTGCGAGGAAATAGACCAGCCAATCACCGCGTTTCGCCTGTCCGCGCACGAGCTTGAGAACGGCATGGCTGGTAATGCCGAACGCCAGACCGTTCGCGATCGAATAGCTCAGAGGGATCATGATCAGGGTCAGAAATGCGGGAATGGCCGCTGCGGGGTCAGCCCAGTCCACTTCGGCGAGAGCACCCATCATCATGGCTCCCACAAGGACGAGAGCAGGTGCCGTTGCAGCTGTGGGGATGGCCTGCACCAGGGGAGCGAAAAACAGCGTGCACAAGAAGAGCACTCCGACCATGATACTCGTAAGGCCTGTACGGCCGCCGACGGCGACACCCGAGGCACTCTCAATGTAACTCGTGACCGGACTGGTGCCGGCGACGGCGCCCACCATCATCGCCGTTGAATCCGCCAGCAGAATCCGATTCAGCCTCGGGATGGACCCGTCCGGGGCAACCAGCCCGGCGCGCTTGGTGACCGCCACCAGCGTACCGACGTTGTCGAACATGTCGACGAACAGGAATACAAAGACAATTTCGACCAACGATAGAGCGAAACCACCCTTCAGGCTCAGCGCCTGCCCCAGGTCGAGTTTGAACGCAGTGGCTGACAGGTCCCCCAGGCTATAGGCGCCATCCGGGATATGGGCAAGACCTAACGACCACGCGATGACTGCGGTCACCAGGATCCCGAGCAGTATGGATGCCTTGACCCCCCGCGCCTGCAGGGCGGAGATCACCAACAATCCCAGGAGGGCGATGGCCGCGGTAGAGGTTGTCAGCTTGCCCAGACCCACCATGGTGCCGTGCTTCGCGACGATGATCCCGGCATCACTGAGGCCGATAAAGGCGATGAACAGGCCGACTCCGCCTGCCACTGCCGAAAACAGCGAGCGTGGCAGCGCGCTGATGATCAGTTGACGCACGCCGGCCACCGTCAATATCAAAAATGCCACACCGGATATGAACACGCAGCCGAGCGCCGTCTGCCAGGGCAGGCCCATGCCCTTGACGACGGTATAGGTGAAGTAGGCATTGAGTCCCATCCCCGGCGCCATCGCCAACGGATAGTTCGACAGCAGACCCATTAGGATGCAGCCGAACCCTGCAGCCAGGCAGGTCGCCACTGCTACGGCCGCGACCGGCATGCCCGCCTCCCCGAGGATGACGGGATTGACGACGACGATGTAGGCCATCGTCAGGAAGGTAGTCAGGCCGGCAATGAGCTCCGTTCTGACCGTGGTACCGTGGCTTTTGAGGCCGAAGATGCGTTCCAACATGCCGCGTCAGAACTTCACGCTGATCTGTCCGCCTACGATCCGCGGATCGTTGACGAAGCCGGTCGCGTTCTCGAAGTCGATGGCGCCGGTGGTCCGGATCTGATTCGTGCAATTGCGGCAAAATGCTGCAACTTCGTATTTCTTGTCCGACCAGGTGTAGCCCAGGCGCACCCCGCCTTGCGTCAAGGGAGCCCCGACGAACTCCTTGGACTCGTACAGGAAGAAGTTGATTTCACTGCGATACTGCCAGTCCGTGTAGAAATAGACCTCGCTGCCGGACCCGAGGGGAACGCTGTAGCGCAGTGACAGATCGCCACTCCACCGCGGCGCCTGCGGCAGTGGATTGCCGTCGATCAACGTCAGGCCCGCCGCATTGGAGGGGTTAGTGATGTGGCAGCGGATCTCAGGGCTGATGAAGGACCAGTTGAAGCACGGCCCCACCGCCAGGCCCTTGTCCTCGATGCGGGTCTGATTGAAGCTGCCGCTGAGATTGATCGCGAGGTTGGTAACCGGGCGCACCTCGAAATCGAGCTCGGCGCCCTTGCCCTTGCTGTGCGCGGCGTTGATCAGGGCGGTCACATTGGAGCTGCCGCCAACGGCCGTCAGCTGTTGATGGCTGACATCGTAGTAGAAGACATCGAAGGCTATCCGGGCGTGGCGATCGAACAATTCCGCCTTGATTCCCGTTTCGTAGGAAATGTTCTTCTCGGATTGCGCAACCTGGATTGCCTGGGTACCGGTCGGTGCGCCGAAGCTCGGGGCTCGGAAGCCGGTAGCGACGCGCGCGTACAGGTTGACATCCGGTTGCACCTGCCAGGTGGGGCTCAGGTCCCAGCTGACGTTCGATGCGTCCGCGGACTTCGAAAGTGGGCCTGTGAGGGGCAGGGGAGTACCGTCGGCGGCCTGCGCATAAGGCACGGAGAAAGTCTTATGATCCTTGGTGTAGCGCACACCGGCGCGCACCTTGACCTCCGGCAGGAAAGCGTATTCGAGCGACCCAAACACCGCCTGGGCATCGTTCTTCTGTTGCGAGATAGTGGAGTCGGTCAGCGTAAAGCCCAGCGTGTCATAGTCGTTGCCCACCGCTTTCACGTTTTCGTCGAAAATGAAAATGCCGGCCTGTCCTTGCAGGGGACCCTCGAGCCGGGAGACGGCCCGTAACTCCTGGCTGAGTTGGTAGTGATCAACGATGCCGCCGCCGGTCTCTACACTGAACGGAATAAAACCGGGCCCGGAGGGAACGGCCGGGTTAACGAGCCCGCCCGGACCATACCCGCCGTCGATGTCGCCGATCGTGTTGTAGTGCAGGATGGACTCGTAGCCCGTGATCGATTGCAGCGTCACGCTCGGAAGGTTCCACGTCACATGGACGCTCGCGCCAATGCTGCTGTAGGACTGGCCGTTGTACCCGTCGGCAAAGAATTGCGCAGGATCGAACCCGGCAACGAGGTTATTGTTGCCCAGCTGGATGATGTTGGCGCGGAACAGGCGCGCGGAGCCGTTCAATATGCGTCCATGTACGTTGAACAGGGCGGTGAGGTCGTCGGTCGGCTTGTAGAGCAGTTGCAGCCGCGCGCCCCAGTCATCGTAGCCTTCCAGCTTGGTATGGTTGATGGGGTCAGTGACCCAATCATCCCGATGCTGCCCCTGGAAGGCCGCCCGGAACGCGAGCTGGTCGTTGACCGGAACATTGATCATGCCGGTGAAGTTGGCCGTGTTATAGGTCCCGTCCGACACGCTGGCGGAGCCCAGGAACTGACCTATCACCGGCTTGGCGGATTCGAGCTTCACGACGCCCGCCGGCGTGTTGCGGCCAAAGAGGGTGCCCTGGGGGCCGCGCAGGACCTCGACATCCGCCTGGTCGAACACCGGGAAACCCTTGAGGGCCGGATTCTCCTGCACGACGTCGTCATAGACGAGGGAAACCGGTTGCGAGGCGAAGGAGTTGAAATCGGTGTTGCCGTAGCCGCGGATGTAGAAGCGCGGAAAGGTACGGCCATTCGATGATTCGATGTTGAGGCTGGGCACCGCGAAGGCGAGCTGGCGGATGTCCTGGCCTGAGGTACCCAGTGCCTCGAGCGGCTCGCCGCTCAATGCCGAGGCCGAGACGGGAACATCCAGGAGCCTTTCCTCGCGGCGCGTGGCCGTAACGATCACTTCCGCTACGGTTGCGGAGTCAGCCGCCTCGGCGGGCGTCTCTGCTGCCCGGCTGGGGCCGGGCGCCAGCAGCAGGGCCGGCGCGGATGCCACGGCCGTCAGAACGAGTATTTGAGCACGCCTGCGGCGGCCCAGGTGGCTCTTTACGCAACGCAGCAATGCCGATGAACACCAGTTACCGAGTTCCATCGCCTCTCTCCCCGCGGTTGCCTGCGCGAGACACCCCTCACGCGCGTGCTTGATTGTTTGTTCGTCGGTCGCGCAGTTTTGGTGACCCCAGCGCGATTCGTTGCATCCAGTTAGTAAAACGTTACACTAGATTTCGTGAAAAGCTACACCATGCACCGGCTCGCTGTAAAGGTGTCCGCTGTTGCGCAAATGCAGCAGCGTACCCTGCGGGCCGGCCGAGCCGAAGCAGGGGGCTCGTGGCGCCGCCGCCGGCCAGCGGTCCCGGGGACGAACGGCCTAAGAGGCATGACGTATGGCGACAGTTAAGGACATCGCCACCGCTGTTGGTGTCTCGGTCGCAACAGTATCGAACGTCCTCAACGGCAGGCCCAACGTCGGGCACATCATCCGCAGGAAGGTATTGCATGCAGCCAAGCAATTGGGCTATCGGCCCAATCGGGCAGCGCAGGCCATGCGCACGGGGCGTACTCGCGCCATCGGACTCGTCCTGCCGGATCTGACCAACCCTTTCTTTCCGGAGCTTGCGCAGGCAGTGGAGAGCACGGCGCGCAGCCTCGGTTTGCTGGTGTGCCTGATCGACAGCCAGGGTAGGACGGACGGCGAGTCGGATGGCTTCGCCATGCTGATGCAGCATGCCGTGGATGGTGTGATCTGGTGCCCGCTTGGATCCCGTCCACCCGCCGTCCTTAAGAAGCTCGACCGGCCGGTCGTATTGATCGACCGCCCGGGCCCAGGATACGCCGTCGTTCACTCGAACTACGTGATGGGCGGAGAATTGCTGGCGCAATATGCGCTTCGTATGGGGCACAGGCGGGTCGGCCTGCTATGTGGCCCTCAGGATCTGGAGAGCGCGCGGCAGCGGCGCGAGGGCTTCGTCAATGCCTCGCCGGGCGAAATCGAGATTGCCTGGGAGGTCAATGTTGGTTTTGATGGCGCGCTGACTGCTGCAGCGGTGGAGGCCCTCGAGCACCGCCGGAATGCGACCTTGATCGTCGCGGGCAATGACCTGATCGCCATCAGTGCAATTCGTTACTTGTCCGAGCACGGCGTCAATGTGCCCGAGGATGTCTCCATCACGGGCTTCGATAACATACGGTGGACAGACGTCGTGACGCCACGCCTGACGACAATCGCGCAGCCCCTGGGTGCCATCGGCAAGAAAGCGGTCGAATTGATGCACGGGAGCATGTCAGGTGAGAAGATATCGGCTCGCCGCACCATCTTTGATGTGAAGCTCATAGAGCGTGATTCAGTGAAGCGTATCGGCCGTCGATAGGGTGCGCCACCCGCGCCGTCCGGCGCGGGGTGCGGCGCGTACGGGTATTGCGCGAGGAGGAGAAGTTAGCATGGCGAACACACCCCGAATTGCCGTCGTAGGCAGCGCCAACACTGACCTCATCACATTCGCGGATGCGTTCCCGCGGCCCGGTGAAACCATCTTTGGCACGGGTTTCGATCTCGGCTTCGGGGGCAAGGGCGCCAATCAGGCCGTTGCAGCCAGGCTGTGCGGCAGCGAAGTGCTGATGGTCGCAAAGGTTGGGAAGGACTTATTCGGCGAGGCGACGGTCAAGAACTTTGCCGCCTTTGGAATCGATACCACCCACGTGCAGATCATCGAAGGGGCGCCCACCGGGGTAGCTCCCATCTTCGTCGAGCCCAGTGGCCAAAACCGGATCATCGTCGTCAAGGGTGCCAATGACCGGCTGACGCCCGCCGACGTGGACGCGGCTGCGAGCGATCTGCGGCAAGTGGACACGATCATCCTCCAGTTCGAGATCCCGCTCGAGACCATTTATCACACCGTGCGCTTCGCGCGAGCCAACAAGATCCGCTGCATCGTCAACCCGGCACCCGCGCTCCCAGCGAGTCTGGCAGACCTCAGCGGTGCGGATTACTTCATCCCGAATGAGACCGAGGCTGAGGCCATCACTGGGCGGCCTGTCAGTACGTTGGAGGATGCGGGAGCCCGTGCGACAGAGTTGCTGCAAAAGGGATTCCAACGTGTGGTAATCACCTTGGGAGCGCGCGGCTCGTTGCTGGCAGGCCCTGCGGGCCACGCTCACGTAGCGCCGTTCCCGGTGACGTCTGTGGACACTACCGGCGCCGGTGATGCATTCATAGGAAGTCTTGCTGTGTTTCTCGCTGAAGGGATGGCGGAGAACGACGCGCTGGCGCGCGCGAATTTGTACGCCGCGCTATCCACCACTCGCGTGGGGACGCAGAAGTCATTTCCGACCCGTGCCGATTTCGAAGCGCAATGGCTGCGGCGGGGCAAACGGGCGGTATAGCAAGAAGAACGAATTTGGCGCGCGCGGCGCGCCCAACAGCAGGGGGTGATCCAATGTTCGTGGTGCATAGTTATCCGCTGGCGGTCCTGTTCTGCGTGCTCACCATGCTTTGCTGGGGGTCGTGGGCCAACACCCGCAAGCTCGCTCGCAAGGACTGGCGCTTCGAGTTGTTTTACTGGGACTATGCGCTGGGCGTTCTGTTGTTGACGCTGGTCCTGGGTCTCACCCTGGGAAGCGCCGGTACGGAGGGTCGGCCCTTCATGGCCGACCTGTCACAGGCCTCGAGTGACAGCATCCGCTCCGCTTTGCTCGGGGGAGCGATCTTCAATCTGGCCAACATTCTGCTGGTCGCCGCCATCGAGATCGCGGGCATGGCCGTTGCTTTTCCGGTGGGCATCGGCCTTGCGCTCATTATCGGAGTGGTCGTGAACTACCTTGCGGTCCCAGTGGGCAACGTCGCTCTGCTCTCGGCGGGCGTCGCTCTGGTCATCGTGGCGATCATCCTGGACGCGGTCGCCTACCGCCGGCTGCCGGGCGGGGCTGCGGGTGTGAGTACCAAGGGATTGGTCCTGTCAGTCGCCTGCGGGATATTCATGGGCATGTTCTACCGTTTCGTTGCCGCCGCGATGTACGCGGATCCCGCCAGCCCGGATCCCGGCAAGATGGGTCCTTATGCAGCGGTTTTCGTGTTTGCGGTCGGGATATTTCTCAGCAACTTCGTGTGGAACACGCTGGTCATGAAGAAACCTTTCATCGGCACCCCAGTGAGATTCGCACAGTATTTCGAGGGCGACTTCAACACTCACCTGACCGGCATCCTGGGCGGCGTGATCTGGGGGCTCGGCATGTCTCTCAACCTGCTGGCCTCGGGCCGCGCGGGATTCGCGATTTCCTATGGATTGGGCCAGGGCGCCACCATGATCGCGGCCTTTTGGGGCGTGTTCATCTGGAAGGAATTCCGGGACGCACCCTCCGGGACGTCAAAGCTGCTCGCAGCAATGTTCGCCTGCTTTCTGACCGGGTTGGCGCTGCTCGTCCTCGCGCGCACATGAATACCGGGGTGCCGCTCGACCTCGATTGGATTGAGGGTGTTCGGGTGAACACCAGCGCCGTTGAGCGTCGCACGGCTACCCTGACTGCGCGGCGAACGGTCAAAAAGGATTGGCAGGTAGCCTGGCTCCTGAGGGCTATTACCTGCATGGACCTCACGACTCTCTCCGGGGACGACACGGAGGAACGCGTGCGGCGTTTGTGCGCGAAGGCGATGCAGCCGGTGTCTTACAGCGTGAGAGAGGCCCTTCGCATCCAGGATTTTCCGGTTCAGGTGGCCGCCGTGTGTGTCTACCATCTGTTCGTGGAGACAGCCCGGCGCGCGTTGGAGGGAACCAACATCCGCATCGCGGCCGTCTCCACCGGCTTTCCAACGGGCCTGAATGCATTGGAGGAGCGCCTCGCGGAAATCCGGCGCTCGGTTTCTGCGGGCGCGCACGAGATTGATGTCGTAATCACGCGGGCGCACGTATTCGGCGGTCAATGGCAACGTTTGTATGATGAGATCGTGGCTTTTAAGCAAGCGTGCGGGCCGGCGCACTGCAAGGTCATCCTGGGGACCGGTGATCTGGGCACGTTGCGCAATGTTGCGCGTGCGAGCTGGGTCGCCATGATGGCCGGCGCCGATTTCATCAAGACTTCCACGGGAAAGGAGACTGTGAATGCAACGCTGCCCGTAGGCCTCGTGATGGCGCGTGCGATCCGCGAATATTCCGAGCGGACCCACATGGCTGTCGGATTCAAGCCAGCGGGTGGGATCCGCACCGCCAGGCAGTCCCTGGAGTGGCTGACATTGATGAAGGAGGAGTTGGGCCAGGATTGGCTGCAGCCGGACCTGTTCAGATTCGGCGCCAGCAGCATGTTGGGCGATATCGAGCGGCAGCTGGCCTTCCATGGCAGCGGACGCTATTCCGCTGCTTACCATCATCCACTGGCCTGAGTGCTCGAATATGAACCCGGCAAACACCTCCGTGGTCGAAAAATTCCGGACGATGGACTACGGCGTGGCGCCCGAAGACTCCGGTCTTTCGTTCGCGTGGCTGGATCAGTTCAACCGCCGCTTCGGGCACTTCATTGGGGGCGCATGGACCGCACCCGCTCAAGGCCAGTATTTCGAGACCTCCGATCCGTCGACGGGCGACAAGCTCGCGGACATTGCCGAGGGTAGTGCGGCTGATGTCAACGCTGCCGTCACGGCAGCCCGTGCTGCACTTCCGGGTTGGCAGGCGCTGACGCCGCACGCCCGCGCTCGGTTTCTCTATGCGCTCGCGCGTCAAGTGCAGAAGCATTCGCGACGGCTTGCCGTGCTGGAAACGATCGACAACGGCAAACCGATCCGTGAGAGTCGCGATATCGACATTCCGTTGGTCGTCAGGCATTTCTACTATCACGCCGGCTGGGCGCAGCTTCTGGCACAGGAATTTCCGGGCTACCAGGCTTGTGGGGTCGTCGGTCAGATCATTCCCTGGAATTTCCCGTTGCTGATGCTCGCGTGGAAGATCGCACCCGCGCTGGCGACGGGAAACACTGTTGTATTGAAGCCGGCGGAATTCACGCCGCTCACGGCCTTGGCGTTTGCGGAATTGTGCAACGAGGTTGGTCTACCGCCAGGGGTCGTGAATATCGTCACTGGAGACGGAACGACCGGTGAGGCCTTGGTCGTTCATCCGGGCGTCGACAAGATCGCATTCACAGGATCGACGGAAGTAGGCCGCGCGATCCGCAGGGCAACGGCCGATTCGCACCAGAAGCTGTCGCTGGAGCTGGGAGGCAAGTCGCCCTTTGTCGTGTTCGAGGATGCGGATCTGGACAGTGCCGTCGAAGGTCTGGTCGACGGAATCTGGTTGAACCAGGGCCAGGTTTGTTGCGCCGGCTCGAGGCTGTTGATGCAGGAGAGTATTGCGGCGCAGTTGAGCCGGAAGCTGCAAGCGCGCATGGCCACGTTGCGGGTCGGTTCGCCCCTGGACAAGACAACCGACATTGGCGCCATCGTGGCGCCCGTCCAGTTGAAGCGAATCGAGGGGCTCGTCGCGCAAGGCGTAGCGGAGGGGGCGACGTGCTGGCAACCGGACATTGCGCTGCCCTCGCGCGGGCTCTACTACAAACCGACGCTGTTCACCAATGTCCACCCAACTTCGGTCGTCGCGCAGCAGGAGATCTTCGGTCCGGTGCTCGCGGCGATGACATTCAGGACCCCGGCTGAGGCGGTCGAGCTCGCCAACAATACGGCATATGGACTGGCGGCCAGCGTTTGGAGCGAGAGCGTGAATGTGGCGCTCCAGGTTGCCTCGCGAATCAAGGCCGGTGTGGTGTGGGTCAACAGTACCAATCTGTTTGATGCTGCAAGCGGCTTTGGTGGCTATCGACAGAGCGGTTTTGGGAGAGAGGGTGGCCGTGAAGGGCTGCGGGAGTATCTGGAGCCGGTGTGGTTTCGGAAGGCGCCGTTGTTGGCGCGGACGGCGGGTGCCGACATCGGCGCGCGGGAGCCCGACACTGCTGCCATTGATCGCACCGTGAAGCTCTACATAGGTGGCAAACAAGTCCGGCCCGACTCGGGCTACAGTATCGAGTGCCGCAGCAGCAAAGGCGTCCTGCTCGGCGAGGTGCCGCTGGGGAATCGCAAAGATATTCGCAACGCCGTCGAGGCGGCAGGCCGTGCGCACCAATGGGCCAACGCCACCGCTCACAATCGTGCCCAGGTTCTCTACTACCTTGCCGAGAACCTCTCGCAGCGTACGCAGGAGATCACCAGTCGCCTCTCGGCAGTCGTCGGTAGGAGGCAGGCCTCAAGGGAATTGAAGCTCGCGATCGAGCGGGTGTTTTCGTATGCCGCCTGGGCCGATAAATACGAAGGTGCCGTTCACTCGCCGCCGTTCAGGAATGTGTCCCTGGCCATGAACGAAGCACTCGGGACCGTGGGCGTGGTCTGCCCTGAATCGGCGCCATTGTTGGGGTTCCTGTCAATGGTGCTGCCGTTGGTAGCGGCAGGGAACTGCGTGGTGGCCGTGCCCTCGGCCGCCTATCCGTTGATCGTGGGCGACTTGTACCAGGTGTTGGAGACGAGTGATGTGCCCGGAGGGGTCATCAACATGGTCACTGGCCGCCCCCCGGAGCTGCTGAAGGTCTTGGCAGAGCACGACGATGTAGATGCGGTCTGGTGTTACGGTGATGAAATCTTGTGTGCTACGGCCAAGCGAGCATCGGCCGGCAATCTCAAGCAGGTGTGGACGAACGAGGGACGCCAAATCGATTTCTTCAGTGAACGCCAGGGCGAGGGCCGTTGGTACCTGGACCACGCCCATCAGGTCAAGAATATCTGGGTGCCCTACGGAGAGTGAGCGCCGCGGGCCGGCACGGCCCGGGCGCTTTGCACCAAATCTCTGTTGCCACTAGGGAACGGCAGGCTTCCATGCGAATCCGTCGCCGTCCGCCACGATGTGCCCGACGCCCGGGAACGGAAAGTGAGGCGCGTATACCAGCTCCTGGTCTTTGGCCAACCGAGCCAGCGTAGCGCGGCGCGTAGGCTTCGCCAGCGTGGAGTCATTGTCGTACTGGATCGTCCACTGCGGCTTCTCGAGCGACACGATCGAGCTATGCGCCAAGTCACCGATGTCGAGCAGGCGAGAGTCCCCGGAGACCAACTCGTAGCCGACGTGTCCGGGCGTGTGACCATCGAGCGCAACCGATGTAACTCCCGGAGCGACCTGGGAACCGGGCTCGAACGTGCGGACGTGTCCTGCGACTGCCTTCACCACTTCCTCTGGGGCTTGCTTCTGCATCCACGCCCACTCCGCGCTCGACATTCGTATCGTGGCCTTCGGGAAGGTAAGGTGGCCGCTCGCGTCTACGAGGCCGCCACTGTGATCGAAATGGGAATGTGTGATCAGCACGTCAGTCACTGCCTTCGGCGATATGCCGGCCTCGCGGAGGCTGGCCACCAAGGCTCCATGGATTTTTTCGCCGACCCCTGAATCGAGCAGTAGTACACGCCTGCCTGTGCGCACGAGAAGCACGTTCACGCTAAGGGTTATGCGGTCCGTGGGCACACCGGCGACGCGCAGCACATCGCTGACAGCGGCCGGGCCTGCATCCATGCCAAAGGTCTTGCCGTCGTTGGCAATTACGAATTGGGCGTCATGCAGTACCGTAAGTTTTAGCGTACCAACGCGAAAGGACTTCTCCCTCGGGGGAACCGAAGCCGGACCGAATGTATCCGCGGCGGGAACGCCGATGGAAAATCCAAGGCCCAAGAAAGTCAACAGGTAGATCACAGCGCGCATCGCTCACTCCAGAACGGACAGGGCAGGCATTGTACCGCGTGCCGAGGTTAATGCGTCGGCGAGGGTGCCTTCAGCAAACTCAAAGTCATCCGCTCGAGCTTCGAGACGTCGACGTCGAAAATGACGTTCACAGGCCGTTCACCCAACCCCGGACCTTCATCGAGAGACCAGCTCAGCGTGTCCCCGTAACCCGCGCTGAAGCTCGTATCGACGTCGACCAGAAGTGTCGTACTGCGCGTTGAGATCGAGGGATCTAACCACACGGCAACTGCAAGCTCATCCCACATCGGATAGGACTGGCCAAACTGGCCGAGATAGGCCGCGAAGGGTGCCTGACCCTTGGCGACATCCTGAATGAACTCCGGCTTGAAGAATGTGGCGGTCGTGGGGTCGATGGGAACTTCGGTGATCTTTTTCCAGGGCTCGTGCAATACGATCGAGGCGGCCTCCGGATCCCATCGCATATTGAACTCACGCCGGGGGGCGTTGGCGTATTCGGCGGCAAAGGAATTGCCGGCCGCAGTGGGTTTAAAGCTACCTCCCATGAAAACGAGCTCTTTCGCCAGCGAGGAAAACTCCGGGTCCAGCCGCGCGGCCAGCGCCAGGTTGGTAAGGGGTCCGGCGGCTACAATGCTGACCTGACCGGGAAACTCGTGCACCTTTCGTACGAGAAAGTTCGCTGCGCTCTCGCGCGCCGGCTGGATCTTCGGTTGACCGGCTGGGGAGGGCGGCACCAGGGATGGATCCGCGTGATAGGGGGAGCGGCGCACGGTCCCTTCGGTCGGCCAGACCTCAGTCCACGCTCCCTTGTAAAAGAGCTTGCCGTACAACGCCTCCCAGTGCTTGTTCCGGGCCTGCGTGTTGACGAGCGGGAACACCGCCCCGGGATAAACCGGGACTTCGGTGCGGTGCGCGATTTCCAGCAATCGCAACGTATGACTGACTTCCTCGTCTCGCCATCCATCGCCGCTCGGAATCGTGATGCCAAGCACTTCGACGTCCTTGGACTGCAGCAGCATCAGGATGGCCTGCATGTTGGAGCCTGCCGGGCCGAAGGCATCCTGATCGATGATGACCTTGCGCCGTGCACTGCTATCCGCAGCTGTGGCGAGACCACAGGTGAGACTCAGGACAATCACGAGCAGCGTCGGCAACAGGACACTCAGCCTCGAATATGCATTCATTCCAGGATCTCCGCGATCGCACAGGCAACCGTTGAGGTTGCGCGCCGCAAGTCGTTCAAACGCAGGCATTCGTCTGCGGCATGGCCATTCGCCTCCGCTAACGTGCGCGGACCCGCGCCGTACAGCACGGTGGGAATGCCAGCGTTGGCATAGTGGCGGGCATCCGTATACAGGGGCACGCCGTGTTCAGCTATTGGTACGCCAAAGAACGTCTCTCCGTGGCGTTGTAGTGCTTGTGTCAAGCGCTCAGCACCTGGGACATGCACGAGCGGGAGCGCCAGGAGGACCCGCCGGATCTCGACACGGATCCCGCTGAACGCGGCGCCCGCGCGTTCAATAATTCCGCGCAACTCAGCTTCTGCCTCCTCCGGCTTTTCCTCAGGAATCATGCGCCGGTCGATTCGGAAGGTGACGCGGTCGGGCACAACATTGGTGTTGATGCCGCCCTCTATGAGCCCAACGTTCACCGTCGAATGGGTGATGCCCGAAACCGCTGAGCGCCGCGTTTTCAAAGTCTCCCGAGAGTCGTAGATGGACTTCAAGATGCTGGTCGCGGCTGCCAATGCATCAATACCCGACTCGGGCATCGCCGCATGCCCCTGTCTGCCGCGCACAGTGACTTCCAGGTGCAGACACCCGTTGTGTGCGGTGGTAACCGCATAGGAAAAGCCCGCGCAAATTGCATAGTCGGGCCGGCTCAAGCCTTGCTTCAGCAGCCAGCGCGGACCGATTTCTCCTCCCACTTCTTCGTCATACGTAAGGTGCAGCTCGACGCTGCCATTGAGCGCGTGTCCGTTGCCGCCGAGCTCCTGCAACGCGCGCAATGCGTACGTGTACGTTGCGAAATCGGATTTGCTTACGGCAACTCCACGGCCATACATGGTTGGCCCATGCGTCGGGTCGCTGACTATCTCGGCCCCGTACGGATCCCGGGTCCAGCCCAACCCGGGCGGCACCACATCGCCGTGTGCATTGAGTGCGATGCATGGCCCACCGTTGCCAAAGCGATGCCGAACGATGAGATTCGTCGCCGAAATCATGCCGACGGCCCGGACAGAATCGACCGGCACCGGGTGGGCCTCAACGGGTAATCCCATCGCTTCCAACAAGGTCAGGACGCGCTGCGCATGCGCGGCGCAGTCGCCGGGTGGATTGTCGGTGGGAATCTTGACTACTTCGGCGAGGAAGTTGCACTCGGCAGCGAAGCCGGTGTTGACGATCTTGCCGATCTGGGTTTCTAGAGCGGATGTCATGATGGTACCGGGAAGTTCAACAAAAAGTCTTTGAAGGCGCGAGCCGCGAGATCGGCGTCGTCCACACTGAGCGTCTCGGAAGGGTGATGGCTGATACCCCCGTTTCCGCAACGCACGAAGAGCATCCCCATGTCTGTGATGCCTGCCATGACCATCGCGTCATGTCCGGCTCCGCTCGGGAGGCGCCGCACCTCAGGGGCACCGGTGACTCGTCCGATGCTGGCTGCCCACAGCTGCTGCAACTTTGGAGCACAGGGGACACAACCGACGTCTAACACCTTGCGCCATTGAATTTCAACATTGCGGCGCGTGGCGATGCGCTTTGATTCGGACAACACAGCGGCGAATGCCGCGTCTCGTACTTCGTCGCTGTCAGCGCGGATGTCTACGCTGAGATCGCACCGTCCAGGAATTACATTCATCGCACCCGAAGGAACCTGCAGCTGCCCGACTGTGCCTACCAGGCCCGGCTTGCCGCCACAGCACTTTTCGACGGCAAGCACCAGTTCAGCCGCGGCCACGGCCGCATCGCGGCGCAGAGGCATAGGAACCGTACCCGCATGCCCCGCCAGGCCTGTAATAGACACGAGTGAGCGGACGCTGCCGGCAATTGAGGTCACGACACCGAGCGGCGCTGATTCGTTGAGTAAGACAGGCCCTTGCTCAATGTGCACTTCGACGAAACCGAGAAGATCCCGCGGGGTGAGCGCCGCCGAGGGAATCGCCGCAGGATCCAACCCAGCCGCTCGCATTGTCTCCCGCAGTGAGATGCCATCGGCATCCACGCTGTCAAGTATGGCTGGATCGAATTGACCCGCCAGAGCCCGGCTGCCGAGAAATGTCGACTTGAATCGGACCCCTTCCTCTTCGGAAAATCCAATGATCGTAAGGGCGTACGGCAGGCGCACACCCGTAGCACGCAAGTGTGCGGCCACGGCTATAGGAAGAAGGATCCCAAGGCGGCCGTCGAACTTCCCCGCGTCGATGACGGTGTCATAGTGAGATCCAGTCAACAGAGTCGGGGCGCTCCCAGCAGTGCCGAACCAGTGTCCAATCACGTTGCCAACGGCATCCATTTCGACCTGCAATCCAGCCCCTAACATCCAGTCACGAATCAGCGCCGCTGTAGCACGGTGCGCAGCCGTAAGATAGGAGCAGACGAGCGCGTCCTGGCGTTCGCTGATGAGCGCCAGCTGTTCCGCCATCGCGATGATGCGAGAACCCAACGGCTCGTTCACCGCCTCGGCCAGGCGGAATCCGGCGATTCGGCCGATCTCCCGCAAAGCGACCGTACGCTCATGCTCAATGGTGTTCGTGATCCGCCGCTCGAGGGCCGAGATCACCGAGGCGCGATTGTGACCCTTCACCGCGAGCACAAAGGGGAAGCCGAACTTCTGTGTATAAAGGCCGTTGAGCTGTTGTAATCGGGCGAATTCTTCGGGGGTGCACTCTGCGAGCCCCGCGCCCTGTTGCTCCCGAGTGGATTCCGGGGTGAGCTCACCGCGTATTGCCGCACGACCCGCGAGCTCGGGATGTGCTCGGATCAGGGCCAGTTGCTCATCGATGCTCGCGATATCAACAGCGTCACACATTGCGGCGTGGAGCGTCAAAACTGAACTGAAGGGACGTGCGCGTGCAACGCGCTCGGGAACCCAAGGTGAACGCTCGAATATACCCGACAGCGCCGCGACGAATTGCGGTGGTGGCAGCGCATTGAGCTCCTCCAGGGTAATCACGAGCGTCGATGTGCGGGGTCAGGCGTCATAATGGCCCCCGGCGGGTACTGGGAGATCCAGTGCCGCGCGATGTCGATCCGGCGGCAGACCCATACATGCTCGTGCTCCAAAACGTAATCAAGGAAGCGCTCCAGCGCGGCGATGCGTCCAGGACGTCCGATCAATCGGGCATGGAGTCCGACCGACAGCATTTTGGGCGCGTCGAGCCCAGCGGGATCCCCCTCGCGGTACAGAGTATCGAATGAGTCGCGTGCGTAGTCGAAGAACTGTGTACCCGAGTTGAAACCCTGCACGCTCGCGAAGCGCATGTCATTGCAGTCCAGCGTGTAGGGCACGATCAAATGTGGAACGTTGCTTGCACCACCGTTGATCGTCACTTGCGTCCAATAGGGCAGGTCGTCAGCGTACGAGTCTGAATCATAGACGAACCCTCCATGTTCCAGGACGAGCCGCCGTGTGTTTGGGCTGTCACGGCCGGTGTACCAACCCTCAGGCGCCGCGCCAGTTACCTCTTTGATTATTGCGACAGCTTCCGCCAGATGTGCACGCTCTGTGGCTTCATCGGCGAGCTGGTAACTGATCCAGCGTAGACCGTGGCCGGCGACCTCGTGCCCGAGCTCGCGGTAGGCGGCCGCGGCCTCCGGGTGACGCCTGAGAGCTAACGCGGCAGCAAAGATTGTAAGCGGCGTTTTGCGCCGCTCGAACGCACGCAGAACACGCCACAACCCTGCGCGTGAGCCGTACTCGAACAGCGACTCCATGCTCATGTGGCGCATGGGGAAGGCCTGCGCACCGATGATCTCCGAGAGGAACGTTTCCGAGGCTGCATCACCATCCAGCACGCAGTTTTCTGCGCCTTCCTCGTGATTCAAGACGAACTGCACCGCGACGCGGGCCGCTCCAGGCCAGCGAGCATGCGGAGGCCGGCGTCCGTAACCGATGAGGTCGCGGGGATACTTCTGCGGTGACTCACTCATAAGACTCGCCGGCCGTTTGAAAACACGGAGCGCAGATCGACACTCTTTCCTGTTGGTTCTTCCAGTCTCAAATCGGCGAGAACCTGATCGAGGTGCTGGGCCATTAACCCGGCAGCGCGTGGCTCCCGGCGCTCGAGCGCCATGGCGAGCTCGCGATGCTCGTCGGGTGGGCAGCAGGGCGCACCCGGTGTCTGGTAAACCGCAATGATCAGCGAGGACCGCGAGACCAGGTCGCGCAACATGTCCATCAGGATCTGGTTGCCAGCGATCTGAGCCACGATCAGGTGGAACTCCCCGGAAAGCTTGAGTGAAGCGCGGCGATCACTCTGGCGCCAAGCGGCCCGCTCATGCGCAACGTGGTCATGGATACGCTTGCAGTCCGTGCGGCTGGCGGACTCGATGAAACCCGCAACCGTTCCGGCTTCCAACACGCGGCGGGCGGCGAATACCTCGCGAGCTTCGCGGACCGAGGGTTTGGAGACTATGGCGCCTCGATTGGGCATCAGAGTCACTACCCGCTCATGGGCGAGACGTTGCAGGACCTGACGCAACCGTGTCCGCCCGAGACCGAAGATCTCACACAGACGCTCCTCGACGAGGCGCGTCTCCGGCGGCAAGCTGTTATCGATGATTGCCGACCAGATCTGGTCGTAGACATCGTCCACGTTGGCACCATTGGCACCGTTTGTGCGTTTTCTGCGCGCACGCGCGCCTGTATTCACGCTACTCTGACCTCGCGCCCGAGAACATAGGTACGGGAGACGACCCGATCATCGCCTAAAGTCATTAGCACCAACAGCTTCTCCGCCAGGGTACGTGACTGCGCCGTGCGCCGAGCGATCAACGGTGTTGCACGCAGGTTAAGAACTATGAAGTCGGCCTCCGCGCCGACCGCGAATCTGCCGACCTGACTCTCAACGCCCAGAGCGCGTGCTCCGCCCAGAGTGGCGAGATAGAACGCGCGTAAGGAGGAGAGGTGTTGATGGGTCAGTTGCGCAACCCTGTAAGCGTCACCGAGTGTCCGCAGCATGCTGAAGCTGCTGCCACCGCCGACATCAGTTGCTATCGAAAACGGCATCCCAGCATCATCCGCGGCAGCTATATCGAAAAGCCCGCTGCCGAGATGGAGGTTGGAGGACGGGCAGAATGCCGCAGACGCGCCAGATTGAGCCATGCGAGCACGATCGGTTTGGTCGAGATGGATGCAGTGTGCATATATCGCGCGCTCGCGGAGCAGTCCGTATCCGTCGTACACGTCGAGGTAGCTACGGGCCTGCGGAAATAATTGCTTCACCCACGCGATCTCGGCGAGGTTCTCGGCCACATGGGTTTGGACGAGAGCGTCGGGGAAAGCCTTCGCGAGCTGCCCCGCACTTTCAAGTTGTGCGTCGGACGAAGTCACCGCAAAGCGGGGTGTGATCGCATACGACAGCCGCTCGCGGCCATGCCATTTCTCCAGCAGCTCGCGCGAGTCGCGCTCCCCTGTGGCAACGGTGTCACGCAGATACTCGGGACAGTTGCGATCCATCAGGACCTTGCCTGCAATCATGCGCATGCGCCGTGCAGCTGCGGCTTCAAAAAAGGCATCCACGGACGCTCGGTGAACTGTGCAGAACACCATTGCCGTCGTTGTGCCGTTGCGTACGAGTTCATCGAGGAAGAAATCGGCGACCTGCCGTGCGTACACTGGGTCCGAGAATCGCCGCTCCGTCGGGAACGTGTAATCCTCCAGCCAATCGAGCAACTGACGCCCGCCCGACCCGACAACGTCGGTCTGCGGGTAGTGGATGTGCGCATCTATGAAACCGGGGATGAGGAGGCTGTCGTTATGACTGACTATTTCCACATCGGGAGACAGATTCGGCATGAGTTCGTGAGCCCGACCGATCGCATCGATGTGTCCTGCGCGCGTGACCAACAATCCGTCCTCGAGAAACTCGAAGCTGCTGGGGTCGTCGTGCGCGCCGGGGTCGGAACGGAAGTGCAGAATGGCACCCCGATGCGCGCACGGTTGTGCAATGACGTCAGTGCGGAGCGCCACGGTCGATCCAAGTCAGCATTTCGGTTCGTTCTTCCTCGGTTATGCCCGTAATGTTGCCCAAGGGCATGGCGCGGGTGGCAATCTGTTGGCGCATCTGCTCGGTGTGGGCCAAGATGCGTTCGGGTGTGTCGAGCAGCAGGCCGTTGGGAGCTGCAGTGAAGCCCGATTGGGTCGGGTTGACTGAGTGACAGCTCACGCACCGCTGGGCAACGATGGCGCGAATGCGTGCGAACCCTTGGGAATCACTGCTGCCTCCGCGTCCATCGTTTCGTTGCGGCATCAAGGCGACCGCGACGCCGGCGAGCGCCAGGAGGCCGAGCGCGGCAGGTAACGGCGATGTGCGGCCGTTGCGTTCGTGAGCTTTGTGACGGGCGACGAAATATAGTCGCATCGAAACCCCGGCAGCACAGATCGCGATCAACACGAGCCAGTTCTCGCGCGCTCCGTAGGTCATCGCGTAGTGATGGCTGATCATCACGAAGAGCACGGGCAGGGTGAAATAGGTATTGTGCGTCGAGCGCAGCTTGCCGGCGATTCCGTGCTTGGGATCGGGCTCGCGTCCCTCCTGTTTGGCGCGCACGAGCTCGCGCTGACCAGGAATGATGACGAAGAACACGTTCGCCACCATGATCGTGCCGAGCATCGCGCCGAACTCCATATAGGCGCCACGCCCGCTGAACAGATGGCACAGTGCCCATGCAGCCGCGGATAGAAGCACGGTGAGGACAGCTGAGAGGGCGGGCCCGCTACGGCCCAGCGGTGAGCGGCACAAGCCATCGTAGACCAGCCAACCGCCGACAAGAAACGCGACACCGATGGCAATGGCAGCGGGCTTCGAGAGCGCCGCCACTGTTGTGTCGATTAGGTAGACCTCCGCCTGAGCGTAGTAGAGGAGGCTGAGCAGAAAGAAGCCGGAGAGGAAGGTGGTGTAGGCTTCCCAGTAGAACCAGTGAAGCAGAGGTGGCAGAGTCTCCGGTGCCACACGGTATTTGTGCGAGTTGTAGAAACCACCGCCATGTACGGCCCACAGTTCCCCTGCCACGCCGCGCCGAGCCAACGCCGGATCGTTGGGCGCCACGAGGTGATTGTCGAGCCATATGAAATAGAAGGATGAGCCTATCCACGCGATGCCTGCGACGAGGTGCAGCCATCGGCCGAGGAGGCTCAGCCATTCCAGCAGATAAGCGCTCATTGATCAGCCAACCTCGCTGCCGTGCAGGTGGCGCAATCGGATGACGTACATGCACCGGAGAGGGCATCAGACGGTGAGCCCCACGCGGCGGTCCCCCGCGAACTCTCAAGTCCTTGCAACAGCTGCGCCGCCACCGCGACCGCGATAGCGGCCGGCCACTTGTGGTTGACACCCTCCACCCCGATGGGCGAGACGAGTCGCGCAATCGTCGTTGCCGCAACGCCATCGCGCGCCAATCGCGACCGGAATCGCGCGCCCTTGCTCTTGGACCCGATCAGCCCGAGCCACGCAAAGTCGTTGCGCTCCAGGATTCTTCGGCACAACGCGTAGTCCAGTCCGTGGTCGTGTGTCATCACGAGAAACCGGGCACCAGCCGGCGCCGAATTGACGGTGTTGGCTGGCGTGCACACACACAGCGGGTGCACATTATCTGGCAGCGGGGTGGGTAACAGTTCTGCTCTTGAATCTATCCAGGTGACCTCAAATGGCAGGTCTGCCATGAGGCGGATTAGGGCTTGGGCCACGTGGCCGGCACCGTAAAGCCACAACGTCGCACGATCCCGTTCGATTCGCTCCAGCAAAGAGGCGTTCTCCTCGCTGTTTGAGGAGAACCGCAACCGCGGTTGAATATCTGCATGCTGTAGCAATCTGCGGACGACACCTTGACCAGAAACCTCCGTCACAATGGCGGTCACCGAATCACGCGAGGCTGCGTGCGCCGCCCGACGCAGAAAGGGCAGATCCGCTGGGGTGAACCGCTCCAACCAAAGTTGTACGACGCCGCCGCAGCACTGTCCCAATTCCCGGCCCAACACGAGCCGCCGCAGTTGCACTGAGGGAATTCGGAGCGAACGAGCGGCCTGCAGTGCCTGCCATTCCAGGTTGCCTCCGCCGATCGTTCCGTATGTTCCACTCTGGGAAACCAGCATGCAGGCGCCGGGTTCACGAGGAGAGGAGCCCCGCACCTCGGCAATCAACACGCGGGTGACAAGTAGCTCCCCCGCCTCGAGCAGACGGCATGCCACTCGAGGCCATGTGTCACTCAGAGCACGAAGCCACCGGCCAGGTGTTGCGGCAACCGCATCCTCGCTTGCGACGCCCATCGTCATACGTGCCTCCGGCTGGTGCTCTCGATAGCGCGAAGCACGGCCTCTGGTGTTGCCGGTGCGGTGAGCTGAGGCAACTCGCCGGTTGCCCCGCAGGCGGCGCATGCGTCGCGAATCGCATGGAACACCGAGATCGCGAGCATCAATGGCGGTTCCCCGACAGCCTTGGAGCGATAAATCGTGTCCTCTCGATTGGGTGACTGCTCGAGTATCGTGATGGTCGAGCGCTCGGGCCAGTCGCGCGCGGTTGGGATCTTGTAGGTGGAAGGCGCATGCGTCTGCAGCGCTCCCCGAACATCCCACCAGAGCTCCTCGGAGGTCAGCCAACCCACGCCCTGGAGAAAGCCACCCTCGATCTGTCCTCGATCGATCGCGGGGTTCAGCGACGTGCCGACATCGTGCAGAATGTCGACTTGCAGCAGTCGCGTTTCTCCTGTCAGGGTGTCGACCCCCACTTCCGAGACTGCTGCCCCATAGGCGTAGTAGAAGAACGGGCGGCCGATCAAGGTCGTGCGATCCCAGTGAATCCGCGGAGTCCGGTAGTAACCCGTGGCGGAAAGGGAGATGCGTGCCGCGTAGGCCTCGCGCACGAGATCACCAAAGCTGACAGTCCGCGCACCGATGTGAACCTGCCCGTGCTCGAAGCGGACCTGGCTGGCGTCGATCGCAAATGCCTCGCACGCGTAGTCAACGAGCCGTTGCCGAATTGTGCGGGCTGCCGCTTGTGAAGCCATGCCGTTCAGATCGGAACCTGAAGAGGCAGCGGTAGCCGAGGTATTGGGCACTTTGCTTGTATCGGTCGTCGTGACACGGATAGCCGATAGCGGCACGCCGAGCTCCGCCGCCACGACCTGCGCCACTTTGATGTGCAGTCCCTGGCCCATCTCTGTGCCACCGTGATTCAGCAGCACGGTTCCGTCAGTGTAAACCTGCAGCAGTGCCCCAGCCTGATTGAACTGGGTTGCGGTGAACGAAATGCCGAATTTTACCGGCGTCAGGGCGAGCCCACGCTTGACGACGGGACTGCGGGAATTCCACTCCGCGATGACTTTCCGACGATCGCGATAGGCGCTTTCGGCCTCAAGCCGATCCACGAGGCTATGGATGATGTTGTCTTCGACCGTCTGGCCGTAGTGAGTTGTGTTTCGTTGCGACAGGCCGTAGAAATTCGCGCGCCGCACGTCCAGAGGATCGAGGTGCAATGTGCGTGCGATGTCATCGAGAATCCGCTCGATGACCATCATTCCCTGGGGACCACCGAAGCCGCGAAAGGCTGTGTTGGATACCGTATGCGTCTTGCATCGATGCGAGACGATTTCCACGTGCTCCAGATAGTAAGCATTGTCCAAGTGGGACACGGCGCGATCGTTCACTGGCCCGGAGAGATCCGCGGAGTAGCCGCATCGAGACGCGAGCATAACTGTCAGCGCCTGGATGCGTCCTTGAGTATCAAATCCGACGTCGTAGTCGGCCAGGAAGTCATGACGCTTGCCGGTCATGATCATGTCGATGTCACGATCGAGTCGCAGCTTGACCGGTCGGGCAGTCTTGGCGGCGAGGATCGCCGCTGCCGCGGCTATGAGCGCAGGCTGGCTTTCCTTGCCCCCAAATCCCCCACCCATGCGGCGACAGTGGACGGTGACGCTGTTAGCGTGAATACCCAAAGCGTGGGCGACGATCTGTTGTACTTCCGTCGGATGTTGAGTAGAGCTGTGAACCAGCATCGCTCCATCTTCCTGCGGAATCGCAATGGCAATCTGACCCTCGAGATAGAAGTGGTCCTGACCGCCCATCAGGACAGTGCCCTGCAGACGACGGGGGGAGGTGGCAAGCACCGGCGCTGGAGTGCCGCGTACGATCTTGCGGCTGGGGAGAACGTAGCTCTCTGCCGCCAAGGCGGCGCGAATGTCGAGGATGGCCGGAAGCTCGTCGTAGGTAACACGAGCGCGGCGCGCGGCTTTGCGGGCCGCTGTATAGGAAGTCGCAGCGACTGCAAACAGAGGCTGTCCCGCGTACTGCACCAAGCCATCTGCAAAGATCGGATCATCGTGCACGGCGCTGCCGTAATTGTTCTCGCCAGGGATATCCGCGGAACGCACAACGGCGGCGACTCCCGGAGTTGCCATGACGGGCGCCAAGTCGAGTTCCCGGATCCGTCCGTGCGAGATGCCGCTGATGCCGAAGGCAGCATGCAGGGTGGCCGGGGGTAGCGCGATGTCATCGCAATAGAGCGCCTTGCCGGTGACGTGCAGATGCGCGCTGTCGTGCGCGAGGGGTTCACCGATGACGCCGGCGCGTGTCATGTGAATTCCACCTGCACTGACGGGTCAGTCAACCGCAGCGTCGGTCCATGGCTGGCCTGTTGCAGGTAAAACCGTCGCAACAGGTTGCCGGCCGCTTTGAGGCGATACGCTTGGCTCGCACGCGCGTCCGTTAGCGGGGTGAAATCGGCGGGTAGGGCAGCAATTGCCGACTCAATCGCCGCTTCGGACCACCTCTGCCCGACAAGCGCCTGCTCCGCATTCCGAGCACGGGCGGGGATAGCAGCCATTCCGCCGTATGCGACTCGCGCGTCAACCACACGGCCTCCGGACACCTCCACTGCAAACGCCGCACAAACCGCAGAGATGTCCTGATCGATGCGCTTCGCGAGCTTGTAGCTGGCGAACAAGGAACCAGGCTTTGATGGGGGCACCATGACGCTGACCACGAACTCGCCGGGTCGAAGGTCCTTCTTCTGGTAACCCACATACAGGGCTTCGAGCGGGACGCGCCGATGGTGCGTGCCCTGACGAAGCTCCAGTTCTGCGCCCAACGCAATTAGCGCTGGCATTGAATCGCCGATGGGTGAGCCGTTGGCGATATTCCCGCAGAGGGTCCCGGAATTGCACACCGGTGGGGACGCAAATCGCCCCGCCTGTTCCGAGAGCGCCGGATGCTGCGCCACTAAGGCCGACCAGGCTGCGCTCAGCGATACTGCGGCACCAATGTGCAATCCGGCGTCCGTAGCGCGGATTTCCTGCAACTCCGGGATCGCGCCAAGATAAATGATCGGCGGCAAGTCACGCAGGTGCTTGGTCGTCCACAGACCGATGTCAGTCCCGCCCGCCAGAACAAGAGAATCAGGCACCGCCTGCAGTGCGGAGGCTAACTCATCCAGAGTGAGCGGCGCGTAAAACCCAGGAAAGCGCAGAGCTGCCTCCGGCGCAGTCCGCTGCAGCGATCGAAGTTGATCCACGCGCCCCAAGGACTGTGCATCTTCGGCGCTCCAGCGCTTTGGCTCTGGATACTCCGACATACGACGCCCCGCATCGATAATCGGTCGATAACCCGTGCAGCGACAGAGGTTTCCGCAGAGAGCTGTCAGTACCTCTTCGCGCTCGGGTGGCGTCCCCTGTGACCCATGCTGCAGATACAAGGCGAACAGCGACATGACGAATCCAGGGGTGCAAAAGCCGCATTGCGAGCCGTGGCACTCGACCATAGCCCGCTGCACGGGATGCAACTCGCCATCCGAGTCCTGAAGGCTTTCTACGGTGACCAACTCCTTGCCGTCGATCGTCGGCAAAAAACGGATACAGGAATTGATCGCGCGGTAGTCGACGGTCCGTCCGTCTGCCGCCAGTTCCCCCAGAACGACGGTGCATGCCCCACAGTCGCCTTCCGCACATCCTTCCTTCGTACCCGTACGCCCGGCGAAGTTGCGCAGATACTCGAGCACAGTCGTCGTCGGAGGCAGGCCTGAGACGCTGACAACTTCGCCGTCGAGGATGAACCGCACTGATTGCGACACTAGCTGCCTCTATACGTGGAATAACTCCATGGCGACACCAACAGCGGTACATGGTAGTTCTGCTCAGGGTTCGCCACCCCGAAATGAATCACCACGTCGTCGACGAAGGGTGGGTCCGATAGTTGCGCGCCTATTGAGCGGAAGTATTCAGCAACGTGGAAAGTCAGCCGGTAGCGGCCGCTCCGCAGAGAGTCCCCTTCCAGGAGGGGTTTCGCGCAGCGACCATCCTCATTCGTGCGATCCTGCGCCAACAAGCGCGGTGGGCTGCCGTCTGCCTCGTGAAGCTCAATGCGCACGCCCGCGGCGGGGATGCCCGCTACGAGGTTCAGCACATGCGTCGTGAGCTTGCCCATGCGGGCCTAGCATATGCGCCACGCCGATTGTGCACAATCGCGCCGCGGATTGTGCACGCTGGACGTGCATTCCAAGGCGCTCGGCTGGAGGTCCAGAAGCACCAAGCGTGTGCGTTGAGTTGCATGGCTGCGCCGGCTTGGAGCACGCAGGATGCAGGAGCAGCGGGCAGCATCGCAGTGCGCACGTTGCGCCGGATTCATGCTACGGTGCTCGCCCATGAACTCGATCGAGGACTTTGTCCGCGCAATTCCCAAGGCTGAATTGCATTTGCATATCGAGGGCACGCTCGAGCCAGAAATGGTGTTCGATCTGGCGCGCAAACATGGGATAGCGCTCCCATATCCTTCGGTCGAGGCGCTGCGGGAAGCGTATCGTTTCTCGGATTTGCAGTCGTTCCTGGATGTTTATTATGCCGGGGCGGGAGTGCTCCGCGACGAGAGCGACTTCCATGCGCTTACGTCGGCCTATCTCCATAGAGCCCATGCTGACGGCGTGGTGCACGTCGAGGTTTTTTTTGATCCACAGACGCATACCGCCCGCGGTGTGCCGTTGGAAGTCGTCATCGGTGGTATTCGCAGAGCTCTGACAGACACGGGCCGAGCACTGGGTATCTCTCACCGCCTCATATTGTGCTTTTTGCGGCATTTGAGTGCCGACGAGGCCATGAAGACGTTGGAGCAGGCGCTTCCTTACGCCGATGCGATCTCAGCCGTCGGCCTGGACTCCTCCGAAGCCGGTCATCCGCCCAATAAGTTTGCCTCAGTATTTGAACGGGCGCGCAATGAGGGTTTTCTGACGGTGGCGCATGCTGGAGAGGAGGGGCCGCCAGACTACATTTCCGAGGCTTTGGACCTTCTCCAGGTAAAACGCATTGATCACGGGGTGCGCTGCGAAGAGGATCCTGACCTTGTGGCGCGACTGGCGCGAGAGCGTGTACCACTCACGGTTTGCCCGCTATCCAACGTGAAGTTACGGGTCTTCGATCGCATGCAGGATCACAATCTCAAGCGGTTGCTGGAGCGTGGACTGTGCGTTACGGTGAACTCGGATGATCCCGCGTACTTCGGCGGCTACATCGCGGAGAACTATCTCGCTGTATACCGGGCGCTCGGCCTGCAGAGGGGCGAAATAGCCCAACTCGCCGGTAATTCAATTGAAGCGTCTTTCCTGCCGCCGGCCGAGAAGGAAAGCTGGCTGGCGAAAATTCGCGCGCTTGCGAACGGGGCGTAGGCTCGCGCCCGGGCGCCGCGAGTGGGCCCGATGTGGGCCGTGAGTAGCCCGGCGCGCATCGCGCGTGGCCCCGTGTGCGTCGCGCGTGGCCTGGCCGCCGGTCTTATTTCTCGAAGAAGCTCGCGTCCACCGGCTTGTTTTCGAGGATCTCCTCGCGGGTCAGTCCCTGCACCTCGTGCGGGAAGACGAGCCAGTTGTTCGTGGCTCGGACGTAATAGTCGGGGACGAGGGAGCTGCGATTGCGCTCCGGTTTATAGTAGACCGTCGCTATCCGGATCTTGTCCGGCAGGTTGCGGCGGCAACGGCGCTTGAGCTCGTCGATGACTGCTTCGAGGCTGCGGCCGGAATCGAACACGTCGTCGATGATCAGCAGCTCGTCCTCGAACGACAGGCGCGACACGAGGTAGTCCAACGCGTGGACCCGCACGGTCTTCGACTGCTGGTCTATCCCGGTGTAGGACGAGGTCCGGATCGCGATGTGATCCGCGTGAATGCCGTGGTACTCGAATGTCTCCTGGACCGCGATGCCGATCGGGGCGCCGCCCCGCCAGATGGCGACCAGGAAGGTGGGTCTGAAGCCGCTGCGCACGATGCGCATGGCGAGCTCCATCGAATCGCGCAGCAGCGAATCGGCTGAGATGAAGATTTTTTCGCTGGCGGGTGAGGGGCTCGGAGACGTCACGAATGCTTTTTTTGGTGGAAGACGGTTCGCGCAGTCTGACACATCCGCCGGGGATCGGTGCCACAATGCGCGCGCTTGCAGGAGTTGAGTGCACGTGTCCAGAAACGTCGAGATCAAGGCACGAATCACGAGCGTCGAAGCGCTCTTGGCCGGTGTAAAGGCTGTTGCCGACCAGGGGCCCTTCGAAATACGGCAGGACGACACCTATTTTGCGTGCAATACCGGAAGGCTGAAGCTGCGGATGTTCGGGGGCGGCGCACCAGCCCCCAAGGCAGAGGGGGAGCTCATCTACTACCGCCGTGCCGACCAGCAAGCGCCCAAGGAGTCCTTCTATCTGCGCTCACCAACCACTGCGCCCGAGGTCCTGAGGGAGTCTCTGACTTTAGCCTATGGTCAGATAGGGCACGTTGAGAAGCACCGCACGTTGTTTCTTGCCGGCAGGACGCGTATCCATCTCGACAGGGTGGTGGGCCTGGGAGACTTTCTCGAACTCGAGGTGGTGCTCGAAGAGCACGAATCATTCGAGGTGGGGGTACGTGAGGCGAACGAGTTGTTGGCGAAACTCGGTGTGGGGCAGTCGCAGCTCATCGAGGGCGGATATTTTGATCTTTCCAGGGGCGCTCTTCCTGGAGGCCGGCGCGAAGCATGAGAATTCTGGTTACCGGCAGCGCAGGCCACCTCGGCGAGGCGCTGATGCTGACTCTGCGGCATTCCGACCATGAGGCCATCGGTCTCGACCTCAAGAGCTCACCGGCGACTCAGAGAGTTGGCTCGATCACCGAACGGGACTTCGTCAGGCAATGCATGCCAGGCGTCGACGCTGTGTTGCACACCGCGACGCTGCACAAACCGCACGTTGCCAGCCATTCGCGCCAGGCCTTTGTTGATACGAACATTACGGGCACGTTGAACCTGCTCGAGGAGGCAGTTGCGGCCGGAGTCAAGTCATTCGTCTATACGAGCACCACCAGCACTTTTGGACACGCCCTGACTCCACCTGAAGGCGCCCCCGCAGCATGGATCACCGAGGAGGTCGTCCCGGTCCCCAAAAACATCTACGGCGTCACCAAACTCGCTGCCGAGAATCTGTGCGAGCTGTTTCACCGGACAACTCGCCTGCCGTGCATCATCCTGCGAACGTCCCGTTTTTTTCCCGAGGAGGACGATAACGCCGGCCTCAGGCGGGCTTTTGACGGGACCAATCTGAAGGTCAACGAATTCCTCTATCGACGGGCAGACATCGAAGATATCGTCAGCGCGCACATGCTGGCGGTGCAGAAGGCCGCTGCGATTGGATTTGGCCGCTACATCATCAGCGCTACCAGCCCCTTCACCCCTGCCGATCTGCAACAACTGCGGACCGACGCCCCGGCAGTAGTCAGGCGATACGCTCCAGGCTACGAAGCGGAGTATCGCCGGCGCGGGTGGCAGATGCTTCCAACGATCGAGCGTGTGTATGTCAACGAGTTGGCCCGAGTCCAGCTGGGATGGCAGCCCAGGTACGACTTCAACGCCATCCTCCAGCGCTTGAGTGCCGCGGCGGATTTTCTGAGTCCCCTGGCGCGAGCGGTGGGCTCAAAAGGCTATCACGGGGAGGTGTTTACCGAGGGACCCTATCCTGTGTGAATCGCGGCCGCGGATCCCGGTCCTTCGAGACCCGCGGCCCAAGGGAGTGTCAGCTTCCAGCCTGTGCTACTCAGCGCCGGTCTGCGCCGGGGCGTCGGTTCCGGTGGAGCATTGGCCGCCCAGGGGCGTGCCGTTCGTGTCGGCGTACCCGATATTCCTCAAAGCCTGTGTGCCCAGGCGTTGTTTGAGCTGGGCCAGGTATAGGCTTCCCGGAGTGACCGGTGTCCCGAGCGACTCGTAGATCCCGTTGGGCTGGATCGTGCCGTCACCGCCGGGCGCTGCTTCCGACAGCACGCTGCCAGTGCAGCCGATGCACCAGTTTTCGGCGCCGCCAGGGGCCTGAACGAGGAAATAGGTCGTAGTGACGTTCCAGGCCACCGACCAGGCCGCATCCCATCCCTGGCCCGACCCGAAGTTACCGCGGTTTGAATACGCCACGCCCGCTTTGTCGCCGGTGTAGGTGCTCGGGAATTGGCACATATCACACAGCAATCCGGTCGCCCAGCGCTGATGCGGCCCGAATCCACGATCGTCCGCAAAGGCTTTGAGGATGACCACGGGTCCGGTGACCTGTGCCTGTGTCACAAAGGGCCAGGTGTTGCCGCGTCCGGTCACCGTACAGTTATTGACCAGTATCTGGGTTCCGCTCAGGGCGAAGTCGGCCGGCGCCGCGCTGTTGGTCTGCGCGATCGTGTGCACCACGTTGATCGAGTCGAGGGTGAGCTGTTTGTTGGTGTTTGAGAGCTGGAAGGTGTTTTCCGTGTCCTGGATGTTCAGGTCGCGCACCCAGCCGTTCTCGACACTGCCGATGGTCATCGCCAGGTACAGGGGACTGGTGACCGTCGTGGGTGGAGCCACGATACGCAGATGCTCTACCCCGACCTCCGAAATGCGTCCGGCAAACGTATAAGTGGCAACCGAGCCTCCCGGTGGGTTCAGAAACTGCGAATCGAAGGAGTCGGTCAGTGGGGCATCAATGGAGATCTGGCCGCCCTTGATAGCCGTGATGGTTCGATCCGTGAGGATCTCGTTCCCGACGGGAATCCAGGTTTGCGGCAATCCATTTCTCACCAGCGTATCCATTCCCACGAGGGATACCCACGGCGCGGTAACGGGGCGGCTGATGAGAATACGGTCGCCCACCTTGAATCCCGACGCGTCACTTACATTGAAGCTCCGCGCTCCAGTGGGGACGAAGCTGTCTGTCATGGCAACGGATGGGCCGCGTGTGTAAGAGCCGGATCCGCTTACTGCCAGCAGCGTAAACGGGTCGCCGGTCATCGTGAGGACCGAGCCGGTGGTACCCGAGCCGCTGCCGCTGAGGACTACTCCGCTCGTAGTTATATGGAGCGTCGCTGAGATGTTGAAAGCGCCGGGGGAGAGGAGTACGGCCCCGCGGAAGCCGCGCCTGTCAGGCCGGAGTGCCGATACCGTATCAATGGCGGCCTGGATGGCCGCGGTATCGTCACTGCCAGTTGGATTGACGGTGACCCGTGCGGGAACCCTCGGCAGTGCCACGCCCCCACCCCTGTAGCCGGCAGAGGAGTAATCAATGATCCGATTGCCGGCCGGGTCGGTGGCATAGTGAAGCCGGCCGTAACTGTCGTAATACACCCAGGACGAGGTGGCCTGACCAAAGCTCGCCCCCTGAAGTCCTATAGCGAAGACACAAAAGGCCAACGCGGCCCGCAGACCGCGCGCCCGTACAGGACTCTCGAAGCTATGTGGCAAACACGTCGTCATAACTCTCCTCCGTGATCGTAAATGGCTGGTTATCAGCCAATTCAGCGCCCGGACCCGCAGCTCGGCGCGTACCCACGGCGGCCATTGGCCGCGCGCCTGCGGCAAGGTCTGAGCG
>Ga0068859_100000121_pt1 | contig 74060 bp, 58 predicted proteins | sample KBSSwiS22_FD_66585 | JGI IMG/M metagenome (GOLD analysis project Ga0068859, IMG submission 66585) | Switchgrass rhizosphere microbial communities from Kellogg Biological Station, Michigan, USA - KBS Switchgrass S2-2 | ecosystem: Host-associated > Plants > Roots > Rhizosphere > Soil ...
GTAGTGGCTTCATGAACGGCAAAATTATACAGCTTTACACCCGACTGGCCAGAAGCTTGTCCGTAAATGTATATTTCTACAATTCTGTAAGTTGAATAAGGAGTACTGGGAAAATAGAAAGTGTCAGTTCCTGATGCGCTGTGTGGTTTAGTATCTAAAGTTGTCCAGGAACTCCAATCACTTGTAGCCCTTACAACATAGCCAGTTGCATAAGCAGTGCTACCCCATGTAAGTTCAACTGAACAAATAGAAACGGCGCGTCCCATATCTATTCCAATCTCCTGGCCCGAAACATTGTCGAATTCCCAATATGTAGACGAACTACCATCAAAAGCATACTTTGTTGAGTCATGTCCTGTTATGCCTAAATTACCGAAAGGTGCGCCTGTAGCAACATTTGCCGTACCACACTGGCTATAGCTTTTTACAGAAATGAGTAGTAATAGCATGGTAATGCGCAGGATTGTTCTGAACATGGTGTATTGTTTTTTAAATAAATATTTAATGGAATGGAAAGGCTGTTTGCCTGAACAGATTGATAGCCTGGATAGGTGATTTGTATTATCTGATGATGCAATACGCAGGGGTATGCATAGCAGGATTGGTGAAATCCGGGGGCGGAAAAGGTTCATTGGTTAAGTCGCTTGGGTTTAGTTACTTAGTTTCTACGGTTGCTATTTAAAAAATTTACAGGGCACAATAATTTCCACTCAGCGTATATACGAGATATACGCCAACACCAGTTACAGGCAAGAAATTTTTGCTTATTTGCTTTTAAAGGCGATCTGTTTTCGGGAGGGTATTTGATAACTAAAAAAGAATAACCAAACGTAAAATTTTTAGCTATTAAAACCAAATTAAAAAATAAGATTCCGAAATTACAATCATGCGTAACTGTTAGTCAATGATGCGGACAGTACAAATTCAATAAATAAGTAATAAGGCAGGACTGGACTAGCTTTCAGGGATTAATTTAAACCGAGTAAACCTATACGTGTTGCCGCATTTATATTGTGGAAAACATTTTTTTAGTAACCGAAAATAATTTTGATGCCGGGCGCATTTTCTTCAATTACTAGGTGTTTTTTCACAATTTTATAAGTGTTTACTCTTATAATATTTTATAAAAGGTCTTCTCCTTCCCCATTTTGGGGAATTTTTTGCTGGGTTGGTGGAAATTTCAATTTGAATTCCTCCTCCATTCCTGTTTACGGTTTTGCCAGCCTCGCTCTCGCCAGCATTGTTCTCATGCAAAATTCAACAAAGTATGTGGCCATTTCAAATCCGGATAAGTTAATAACCGATGTATCTATTTTAGTCAGGTATTACATGATACAATACTTTCTTTATGAAAAAATAGAATGTCTCATTATCTTGAATAGTACTTACCTGGTTTATCATAGCTTACTAAAAAAACAAAATTGTGGATCTAGCAACTAAAAATGGTTCTGATATAATTCCGGGAGATGACAGGGTTTATCCATATCAAAACTGTATGATTGAAAGCATGACAGGAGAAGAATGGAAAGAACTACCGGGTATGGGTGGCCATTTTCTAATATCCAATTTTGGAAGGGTGAAAAGATTATTTCATAAAAACCAACTTCGCAATGGCGCCTTCTATCCCCAATCGGAAAAAATAATCAAACCTTTTAATCATCGGGGATTCAATAAATCTATGGGTGATTATATCCCCTGCCTTACCGGCTGTATTACAATAGGCGGTAAACACCATCGTTTTACCTTGGTAAGGATGGTGTATTATTGCTTTGTTGAACATTTCGATTTACATGACAGGAGTATAACAATACTTACCCGTGATCGCAACAACTTTAATATTATTCCTGCCAATCTTATGAAGGCCACCGTGCAGGAAAAACTACAAAGAGTAGACGCACGAAGACAGCTCAGCAATCATCATCTTAAGTTATCGGAAGCAGTGAGAAAAAAGATACGTGACAAAATGATGCTTGCCAGGCAAAAAATGGTTAGCCAATACAGTATGGCCGGAAAAAAAATTGCTACCTATGTCAGCGCAGCACAGGCAAGCAGGACTACAGGCATACATGTTAATTCTATAAGTCAGATAGCAAATGGTAAGGGTATAAGCGCCGGAGGTTATGTATGGCGCTGGGGAAATGATAAAAAAACAGATGTCCAGGGTTTTATTGCCAACCGCAAAAAAATGCTGAGGGAAAAGAAGGGTCAAAAAGTCACACAATACGCATTTACGGGAAAAAAAATTGCGCAATACCCCTCTATTCAGGATGCGCATATAGCTACAGGAACGCCGCTGCATTCGATCCGGCAAGTAATAAAAGGGTTAGGCAAAAGTGCCAACGGGTATTTTTGGAAAAAGGGGTATGGCAAATCACAGATTGATCTATCAGGGCATGTGTGGGGTAGAAAATCGCAAATCCTCAAACAATCAAAGAAAGTAGAACAATACAGCCTTTCCGGGAAGTACAAACACAGCTTCAAAAGCATAAAAGAAGCTGCTGCTTCTATAGGTGTAAGCCAGGGTACTATATCCAGGGCCTGCTCTGCCCGCACTGAACGTAAGAAAATCTGCCATGGCTATAAATGGCGTTTGGCTTAAAACGCTCTACTATTCTTGTTTTTATTGCTGTTGCTATTGTATCATTAAATGCAGCCAATGTGCAAAGCCTTGACTTTTGCAGCTGAATATTTACAAACCAATCGTTGAATTAAATGTGTGTGTGCGGTTTTACTAGTCAAGCTGAAAATAGGAAAATTTTTAAAACACTTGATTCATTTTCTGTAGATTCTATAAGAAGTTGTGGCTTTTTTCGAAGACCGCCTGTCGATTCTGCAATAAATATGGTTTAGCGGCTAGAAATGGTATCCTTATAATTAACACCCTTAAAGTATCCTCAGACTCACCTTTTCTCCCTGGAAGCACAAATCAGATTAGTATTTCCAAATAACCCAATATTTTTTAAACGTCAACATCAAATCCTGAAATGGAATGATTGTTGGCCTTCAGAAAGCAAAATGAAACTCACTGGATGCGAGCCCTTCTTTTTAACTTCCTGTAAAATGCAGATGGGCTACTGAACCAGGTGCAATTGGATAGATTGGTACCACCACCGTTCTTATGCTGACTTTTGACAACCGCCATATTGCCCATCTGGATCTGGACACTTTCTTCGTGTCGGTAGAGCACCTGCGCAATCCAAAGTTGATTGGCAAACCGGTGTTGATTGGCGGCAGCAATGCCTGCGGTGTAATGGCGTCGTGCAGCCGGGAGGCACGCAGCTTCGGTATCCGCAGCGCTATTCCCATGTACCAGGCACTCAGATGCAACGTTGGTGAAAAGCGATTATGAAGCGTAAAGTAAATACTAAAGCCTTGTCACTGATGTCGTGCGTGATACAGTTCCGATGTTTGAAAAAGCTTCCATTGATGAATTCTACATTGATATGACGGGCATGGACAAGTACCATGGCTGTTATAAATTCGCCGGTGAACGGGAGAGAAAAGTATTTAAAGAATGCGGGCTGCCGGTTTCCTGGGCACTGGCCAGTAACAAGCTCATCAGCAAGGTGGCGACCAAAAAAGTCAAGCCCAAAGGACAAATCGAAATCCCCTTTGGCTATGAAAAACCTTATCTCGCACCTTTAAGTGTTATGAAGCTCCCCGGCGTCGGCAAAGAGACCGGTTACAAATTTTTGAAGATGGGTGTCGAAACCATTAAGACCTTGTCAGAAATCCCGGTAGATATGCTGGAGAACCTGATGGGGAAAAACGGTCGGGAACTCTGGCGCCGTGCAAATGGTATTGACGAGTCACCGGTCATTCCTTATTCTGAGCAGGTATGTATTTCCACCGAACAAACTTTTCAAACTGACACCATTGATATGAATGCGCTGGAAGCCATTCTCATTCGTATGACCGAAAGCGTCGCCTATGAACTCCGCTCTCAAAACCGCCTGGCTGGTTGCATCACTGTTAAACTGCGATATACCGATTTTCAAACTTTTACCAAACAAAAAACGATTGCTTACAGCAACTCCGACCATATACTGATCACAACAGTAAAGGAATTGTTTTCCAAATTATACGAGCGGCGAGTGCTGGTGCGTTTGCTGGGTGTGCGGCTAACGCATCTCATCGCAGGTACTTATCAAATTAACCTGTTTGAAGATACGCAGGAGATGATACGGCTGTATCAGTCCATTGATTCTATTAAGAAACTGTTCGGGGAGGATAAAATTGTAAGGGCGAAGACGATTTATAAGAAACATAAGGGTGATTAATCAAATTATATATACCCTATGGCAGATTCGAATTTGCTCCAAAGACTGCCAAAAATAGGCAGAAAAATGGTGAATAAAGATTTACCTAGAATAGATTGTGATACAGGAATGCCTGATTGCTTATGCAAAAGACTGTGGAAAATTCGCTAGTTCTATAGTTCAGTAATTTCACAAGGCATTGATCCGCGGTACATTTGTACTGTCATAATTAAACGGGTCAACAGTAAGTGAAACTGGTGGATTAAACTGTCGACTTTTCTACCCTATTCCGGAACTATCATCGATTTCCCTTTCAGATTGTCAATCAATCGCTTTAATTCTTTACCTTTTGAGTCGTACCAAACCCAGATGGCTTTCTTCTTATCTTTTGAATAGTTACCCATTAAAACCCGACCGTTACTCAACCATTTTTTGTATGGTAAGTCTATAATACCATTAGTATGGTAAAAATATTTGAGCGTATCGCCTTTTTCATCGAAAAAATATTCATTCTGAACTAAAGTATCATTCTTATAAAAAGCTATGTATCCAATAACTCCATTTTCTTGATACTCCTTATAAAAACCAGTTTTTAAAGAATCATCTACTACTTCATATTGTTTTATCAAATAACCTGTGCTACTATCATAAACTTGAGCTAATCCATTAAACTTTCCATTTTGGATAAATCGGCGATCTGCCATCCTGCCATTTAGATAGTAATGAATTAATACTTCATCACACATTTTAACACCCAGATTACATGGCGCCAGCAAACTATCTATCTGCTTGATTTTACCGTTGGGGTAATAACTAATTTTTTTTTCAACGTACTTTCCAGACCTCACCATTGCTTCCTTGTAAACTATTCCGTTATTATAATATTCCATTATATCATAATTCAGCGTATCACCATTATTTTGATATTTTTTTTCCTCCCAAATGGTTCCATCAGGATATTTTTTAATGTCATGATGAGTAGTGGACCGACAAGAAAACGCAAAAATATAAAATCCTATTAACAAATATAGTGGCCTCATAAATATTCAATTTTACAATTACATAGGTCAATGCCTGACAGGTATTGTATCACTACCGGCGCCTCGAGGGTGCAAAGTATTCCTAACCTTTATTATATCTTTAATTTTTTCCTTTCTCCGCCGAGTCTCCGCTACACCAATTCCAATTTTTTCTTCAATCTATGGCGGGACCCGGCGGTTTTCATTTGTCAGCTCAATATTATTTAACTCCATTCGTTAGCCCGATAAGATGTATCCACCTATTGCAAGTGAAAGTAATGAAATAGATGCCATCTTTATTTAGTTCCGGGCGGGCATTTTCAAGATTAATACGGCGATTAGGATTTCACACGGGCGTAACGGCGAGTGTCGATCGAGATCATTCATGCTATTGAGATTGTAGCGGACACTCGCCTGGGAATGAGGATTTTAAAAAGTGCAGGAGCATTTTTTATGGGCTGATAGAAAGATAGCTATCCAGAGTATCCTTCAACTCAGATCGATGACCGATCCGGGGAAAAATCTATCATTGTCTATTGCGAAAAAGGACACCAAATCAAGGAACACATCAATGTAGAAGCAAATTTTATTCCGCAGAGTTTCTGATTTGGTATGGCTATTGAGTGCAAGCACTGCCTTACTATTTTTTATGCATTGTCAGCCAACCGAGCTTCCACCACTTCATTTTTTATAATCTCAATCGCACGATTCATAGTTGATTTGGTAGAGTAAATAAATGGTAATATCGGCACCAGCGCTTTGTTGCATCCAAAAATTATTCTTTAATCCGTCAATATAAAAAAAGAGCCAGAAAAACCAGCTCTGCACACCTTTTATTTTAAGGGAATTTCTCAAAAAATGCTATTCTAATGCACTGTGCTTTGTGCTTGCACGAGTTTGTTAAAATCATTTTAAGAGCTTTTTATCTACTCTTTTTTGTAAGTTTTTTTTAAATTTCAATGCTTTTTTCTCATCATCCACTATATTATAAATAAAATAATAGTTTTCCATATTGACATCCATATCATCCTTATATATCGCTGCAAGTTTTTCATAGCCATCTTGAATATCTTTCAAAGAATACAATTGCAAAAAATCTGAGTCATTTATCAATTGTAAAAAGTCCAACAATCTTAGGATAATCAAAGAATTTGCCGGGTATTTATAAATGAGCGTTTCAAATGATTTCCAGATTGACAAAACAGAACACTGACCCTTGGAATATGCAGCAAGCAAGCTGTCTAACTTCACTAGATCTGCTTCTAATAAATTTAATTGCTTTTGAACTATGCGAGCTAATTCTTTTCTCATTTTGGCTTCTGATTTTGTTTTTCAAGCAACCTTTTCGATTGCTCATATATTTTTTTCATTGTTTTTGCGACTTTGTCGCCGGCCTTTGCCAATTTCTCGATTTCTTCCGCAGTTTTTGTGGCATAACCATCATCCCATTTTTTTTGCCTCTTAAGAGATCCTGGAACTAAATCATTAAGAGTTTTCGCTAGCAATGTTCCGGGTAACAAAATGGAAGGGTAATTTATAACGCTCGGAATATTTTGCGGTTTTGAAATATATGACGAAATATCGCCACCACCATTTACTCCTCTTGGTAAATTGCTAATTCCTGGAGTAGGGTAATAATGCTCCAAAATTAATCCTGGTGCGACGATCCCTACTGCTACTAGCCCAGCCGTTCCTGCAACACCTATTTCAACTCCTGTTCCTATAGTGGATAATGTAGCTCCTATACCTGAAACTATTTCACCAATAGTTAGTGATGGGAGAAGCGGTAAAGCAATAAGAGAAGTATTAATAGGCCCAGGACCGGCAGGAGAGCTGCAGGGATGACATCCAGGAACAATTACTTCTGGCCCTGGATTTTTTGGATCAGCTGCCGGAGGAGTTTTGGGAATACTATCTACAGCCAATCCAAATGGGTCATTAAATGATATAGGGTTATTATTTGCAAATGAATATGGACTCCAATCTTCATCCAGATCAGTCAATGGATCTATTTGATGGAACCTTCCTATCTGCGGATCATACATCCTGAAACTAGCATCATACCATTCTAAGCCACTTCCATCAGAAAATTCCTTTGATTGAAGTTCATTACCATCATTAAACTTTTCTCGATTTTCTGCCCCTCCAAATGCCAATGCTTTGCTGGATATCCCGGCCATGGTCAACCCAAACGGATAATAGTGTGTTTCCTCCAATATTGGCCCCCTGTCGTGCACCACCTGTAAATTATCAAAGAACACGTTTACCGGACTTTCATTACTCACATAAACATAAAGATAGCCATTTTTGGCAACAGATATATTTCGGATGCGGCTGTCATTTTTGTGGTCTTCTACTGCAGCGGTCGTAACCGGGCTGTAATTTCCCGTTACATACTTAAATTGGTCATTAAAAAGTATCCAGTTGATGGCGGCCTTAGGTACTGAAGAGGAGGCAGGATTCCGTAACGGATCACTGATAAAGCTGCTGATTAAGCCACTGAGCGTACTGTTACCCGTTATATCGCCTGGTATAGCCTTGTCCGTTCCGACACCCATCGGCGTACCCAGTAAGCCATTTACCAGTTCTGCAACTGGTAAAGATGTGTTGGTATTGCCCGAGTTGCTGGTAAAATAATAACTTAATCCGTAAATATTGATGAGGTCGCCAGACATTACTTTTAGCGTAATACCTAGCCCTGACTTATTACTGTTGGAGTTAAGCTGATACAATTTTTGACTTGGATCGGTTTGTTTGATAGAAGAAGTATTGCTACAATTGGGATTGTTGTTAACAGGAGGATTGCCATTGTTATTGTTATAACCAGTGATGCCTGTGGCAGCACTATTGTTCACTATATTGCTGCTGTTGATACTGTAATATTTTTTCTCCTCGGTAACAGGGTCAGTAGAAGGGGTATTGTTATTTTCCAGGGTTACAGCGGGATATACTGACTGGGACTGCTCTTCTGTAAGTACCATTCTCACATTACCCAGATGATCCTTGATAAAATAATCATATACAAAACTGGAAGGAACTGGGCCTGCCGCGGGTTTGAATCTAATCCGGCCTTCCTCATGAGCTATAAACTGCAGTACGCCCGTATAATCATTGGTATGGTCAGCCGAATTTATCTTTGTTTCATAAATGAAGCCGCCAATATAGTCTGTGGTGGTAGTGGTAGTTCCTTCTATAGTGATTTTTTGCAGCTTATTGCCACCGGCATCATAGCTATACCCAATACTTCCCTTACCACCAACGGTTATCAGTGAGGGCAGGTTGATGTAGTTGTAGACAATTGAGCTAATTTTTTTATTATTATCCAGCACGAGGTTGCCATTGGCATCATAAGTATAATCAGTAGCCGTTTTAGTTGTGGCATCATACTTAAAATCCCCCAATTTGCTGTTGTAATCATTAGACCCATCCAACACGCTGGCCAATTTATTACTGGTAGGCAGTCCGGCGGCATTCACTGGGTAGTTGTATGTTAACTGGTCTATAAAAGCAGGGCCGCTTACCTTAAACCCGCGCTGGCTCATAGATTTGATATTGCCATTATTATCATAAAAAAGGTTACTGACACTAAAGTCTATTCCCGCGGCCTTTGTAAAACTTGTACCTGCATCCTGGTTAAAATCGGCCGTTTGCAGACGGTTGGCGTTATCATAGGTAAAATCATATTTGCGTAACACACCTGCACCAGCGGTCTTCCATACTGTTCCGCTGATATTGCCATTAAATTGTTGTACCGTATAAGTGGTATTGCTTGCTGCTGAGGCGGGCTTGTCATACCCTAGCTCCACCGCAAATTTGCTGGTTGTACCAGCTCCGCTGATATAATCCTTGTTAATAGAGGATAACCATCCCCTGATGGTATATTCATATACCAGTTTTTCCAGTTCAAGTCCCGTCTGCGGGCTGGTGCCTACTTTTTTATTTTTAAGTTGTCCCAGCACATCATAGGTATTTTGCACAGTTGTTTTCTCCGCTACAGCAATGGCTTGTCCACCCACTATACTGTTAATGGTCTTTTTAATGGTCAGCAACCTGCCCATGTGATCATATTCCATTTTAGTAAGAACTGTATGGGTTTGTGGATTGGTACCGTTTTTTTGTTCCACCATTAACGAAGCAATGAGTTTGCCGGAAAAATCATACTGGTTGGTAAGCACGTCGCGGCCACCAGAAATATTTATAGACTGGGTCTGTATTACCCTGCCCTTGTCATCATAAAAATTGAGCGTGTATAGGTATTGGGCAGGTGAGCTGTTTAACACCTTGGTCATGGAGCCAGTTGCCAGTCCCCTGGTTTGCAAATATTGGGTGATAGACAGGGCATAATAGGGAGTGCCGGAGCTCATCCTGAAATTAGTGCTGTTTATATTGGTAGCATCCAGTGCCGTGGTTAATACACCATTAGCTCCCAAACTGGTGTTGGCAGCATTTACCCAGGTATAATCATCGTAAAATGTCTGGGTCAGTACCTCATAGTTGCCGCCACCGGTGGCTGGATAGGATATTGAATTGTATGCTGCCGGCTGGTGTGTTGTCCTGATGCCGGCATCCGTTAATAATCCGGTCCGCCAGGCCCTGTTCAGTCCATTTTCATATTCGGTTACCAGCCATTTTCCAGCGGCCCGCTGGTTGCCGTCCTGAAGCATAACTAACCTGTCCCTGGCATCATATACCATCCACACCTCTGCCGCACCTGGAACTTTTTTGATGATCATCCGGTGACGTTCGTCGTATTCATACCTGAAACAAAGCTCATCTGCAATAGTGGACAAGGCTGTTCCTGCCAGCACCAAATCAACCGCATTCGGCTGCAGTACAAATCGAAGCAGGTTAAAATCATCATAAACGTAATATGTATTTAGCCAACCTGTATGATCAGCACCCGGTGTATTGCTAAGCTGTACCTTCTTCAAAATAATTTTCCCTTCCTTGTCTTTGTATTCGATTACCTGTTTACCGTTTTCGTCCTGTGTTATCATTTTAAAAAGTTCACCTGCCGCGTAGGTGGTAGCGCTTGCCGGAATACTTCCTATTGCTGCTGCCACGGTCCATTTCTTTACCACATCAGTACTGGTATTTAGACTGGCTGTTATCAAAATGCCGTGCCCGTTTCCGGGCTGCCAGGTTTGACCTGCTGCTCCCTGTTCAACTACCCGTCGTGAAGCGGACATTTCAAAAACAGACTGTATAAATGGATTGGCATCTTTTTGTGTGGTTACGCCAGTATTGGAGGTGCTATAAAAATTTGCCTGGTCAGCATAAACGCTGGTACGAAGAATACCAAAATTGGTCGTACCGTTTACATCCACATAGGGAAGGAATTTTTTACTTTCGGTTCCAAATCCATCATATTCAATTGGCGTAATAATGTCCTTTTTATCAGGACTGGCCTGGATATTAATATTCTGCAGTGGCCTTCCCAAGCCATCAAAATATCCAACAACCATCAATCTGTCATCTGCGGTAAGGGCATTTACCTGTGCCTGGTTATAAGCAGAAGGTGTTTTTATATCGCTTTTATAAACATAATTCCTATCAGTACTTACCTGCGCTTCCGCCGCCGGAATATATATAACGTTCAGCGACAAGACCATTAATTGAATGATTTTTTTCATATTCAGATACTTAGACATGATACGCTATTGATTATTGAATGGAACAAGCACTGGAACCATAAACTGTATAATTAGGGCTAACGGTATTGTCGCTGAAAGCATAATAATAAATACATTGCCAGGTGCCGTCTGCCATATGCGTTGTACTGCTATTATGCCGTGTTCCGGTGGTACAAACCCCATTTATATACTTTTGTCCTTCAGCCCCGCAGGAACAGGTACCATTTGCATTCGCGTATGCTTGACCGTTATTAGTTACATCAGTGGACGCCAATGCATCTGCGCTGGTCTGGTCAACGGTTGAAGAGTAGGTTCCAGCAGCAACAGTATACCTGACTCTCGACCCTGAACCTTGTGAATAGCTGCAATTGTTCTTAAAAAAGAACCCCGAAGCAGTAGCATTGTAGTATAAACACTGTCCATTGGCATTTGCGTAGGCCTGGCCATTGCTGGACACATCTGCTGTGGCTTTGGCATTAGCGGTTGGCTGGTCAGTAGATGAAACATATTTTAAAGCTGGCACACTGTAAACCACGGTAGAGGGTGTTGTTCCGACAGGGCAACCCGCCTTTGTAAAACTTCCCTGGGCGGCATTGCTGTAAAAAAGTGTTTGGGCTGAGGCTGTTAGCGCCGCACCTGCACCGTAATTATACTGGTAATTTTTGACGATGCTTCCATTGTCGTCTTTGATATTGGCTAACCGGTTCAGTCCGTCATATTCATAATATTGCAGCTGTCCCAGGGCTGAGCATTGACTATTGATGCCAATACCGGGTGTATACGCAATAGTAGTCATCAGTGCATTTTTCGGATAGAGGCGCAGCTCATCCAAGGTTATTCCCGAAGCCGTTAATGTAACTGTACTACTGCCCGCGGGTAATACATGCTCAAAATATGTCCAGCCATTCCGGACAACAGTAGCAGTTCCCGCAGCAGATCCTGCATTGGTTACCACTGACACCGGCGTACTACCGGCGACCCAATATGAAACCACGTTTAAACCCGCAGCTGAACATCCGGAACTAATACTATTTCCGGATTGTAAATTATATGCAAGTTTGCCGGTCAATCCACCAGCTATCGTATTGGCTGTCATATTAGAAATCGTCCAATTACCTCCTGTACCCATGGATTCAAAGCTGGTGTAAGCAATTGAACCGGCATCCGCATTGCTAACCTCTGCGGTTGGCAGGGTATAATTATAATCCCATATGTAAGATTTGATGGCATCTTGCACCTTGTACTGCTGTAGTAGATTTCCAAACGCACCATAGACTAGTGTGCCAGACAATTTGTAACTGGGGTCGTAACTAAGATTGCCGTTGGTAGCAGCATATTGAAAGGACGTTACCGGAACAGCTAATTCCGACCTGTACAAATATTGGGGGTAGGGACTAGAAGGCTGGTACATGGTGAGTATACCACCCAAATAACGAAGATTACTGCCATCCAGATTTTTCCGGTATTGCACACTCTCTATTTCGGCGCCGATCATATTTTTATCCTGCAATGTTTTTATCCCTGCGGTAGGGTTATCCAGTGTTCCACCTGATGGCACTGTAAAATCTCCAGCGTATTTTTTTGCGGTAACAATTTCGTCATTACCGGAAGACGTTTGTTCAATCAGCGTAGGAAAAGTATGCAAGGGGTTTCCATATGTATATTTTTTAGTTTGTGTGGTATAGGTGTTACTAAGCTGGTCATAGGTTTTCTCGTCTGTTTGTGCCAATTGAATATCCGTGCCGCTCACGATGTATCCAGCAAAACTGAACCTTGTCATATACTGCCTGGAAGTAGTGCAGGCTGGTGTATAATTGATAAATGGGTTTCGCCACTCAAATACGTAGCTACTTCCATTGTCATACGTAGCCTTACAAAGCTGGTTAAAATTATCCTGGGCGGTTTCGGTAAATAGTTTATATCCTATTGTGCTGGTTGTGCCAATATAATTATAAGAATTAGTAATATCCTTGATGATCTTGTTATTAACATCATACATGGTTTGTTGCAAAAGCGAACCAGCAGAGGCATCCTCCGTATTTTCATCAGTCAGTCCAATTTTATACCGGTAAACCGCCTTACCCAATGGCTGGAAAGTAACTGCGTCTGTCTGCGTTTCTGTTACTTTTGTATATCCAATATGACTGCCTTTAGCGGAGCCCAATCCAAACACAGAGCTAGCCGATCCGGTCCAGTAATAGGTATCATAGTTATGACCTATTCCATCATTGGCATAAGAAGTATAATGATATGATGAAGATTTGTAATAAACAGGCAGGCTGCTTTGTCCGCTGCTGCTCAATCCGTCATCGGCTGTATACTGATAATTCTTTACTATTGCCTGCTTATTCAAAAATGAATAATCAGTAATTGTTTTTATGCGTACTCCTCCAACATTGTAATTAGCGCTGCTTCCTGGGTCCCAGGCCTGGTTCAATTCATAGTCAAAACTTGTATAGCCGCCAGTCGGATAGGTTATTTTATTCAGTATGCCACAGGAGGACCCGTTAAAGTCGGCACTCCGGTTAGCATTATTACCGAGTGTGGTGCCGTCACCGGCGACCATATTGGGAATCAGGCTGGAAATGCCGTCCGTATTATTGTAGAAGCCCCAATGATCAACCGACGCGCCGGTATACGAAGGCACCAGGCTATTTGTATTGTAATTGAATAGATATGGAGGTGGTGATGGAGTTATACCATTAGTCGCAAGTTGTTTTAGGGTATCAAGCCGTAATCTTCTGAAAGTGCTGGGGCCATTTGAATTAACAAAATAATTATACCCCAGACTGTATTGTTTTACCAACGAATTATCTTCATAGATGTTGACACCTTGTAATAACCGTTCTTGCGGGAAATCGATATGACTTATATCAAGTCGCTGATTTAAGCCGGAGATAAAATCAATATAGGCAATTGTTTGGCCATTCCTTTTTAAACTAATTTTCTTTAAGTATTTTCTTTTAACTGAAATGGTGGGTGGGGCCTGAATTACGGTGGAGGCAACGGGTGCCCAGGCGCTTGTATACCCTGTCTGGGTGCTGGAATAATAAGTTTGAGATTTGTTTTGTAAGAAATTTTGTAATAGGTTGTTTGTACTGTCTGTTGTATAATATTCAAATAAAATCTGTTCCTGGCCATCAGCAGATGTCATACTGGTTATAAACCAGCTTGTTGGATAATTATTATAGCTTAGTGTGGCCGGAATGTCACCTGAAACAGCGTCGTCCAGAACCATATTGGAATACTCAACATCATCAAATTCATAGGTAATACCATTTTCATCTATCGTTGTCATTGTGCTGCTGGGACAAGTAATACAATGACTTATTTTTAAATTGTCTTTTTTCTTTTTGTTAACTACCTGGCCTTTAGTGATAAGGAATTTGCCACTATAACCACCAAAATTATAAAAATACATATCTGGTTGTGTTTCCATCCATCCTTTCTGGATATTATATATATAATCATATTTTGCAAAAAGATCGGTTACAGGAGTTGGTGTGTTAAGATAATTATAGCTGGAATTAAAAAAATTGCCTACCACGTCAGGATTGCCTATCACTGAACGTGTAATAACCCCCCCGGCATTGAGCGACCAACCAAGACCCGACCATGGCGCTATTTCCTGGGGCTTAAAGCCAGATGCGTTGTAACTGAGCGAAATGGGCAAACTGAGGGAATTGCCTTTTAGTTCAAACAATGGAATGCTGATCTGGGGAGTACCTGTAAACAAACTTACTGGCGTATTACCGTATTTTCCCAACTCAGCCGCTTCAGGTGTAGGAGGAATCACTCTTTTGGATTTAAAATCGGTTTGCCCCAATGAAAGCGCATAGTCATTTGACCACGAAGTAGACTGACCTCTCATTCCATTGGCCGAAAAGAAAGTAATGATTATTAATAAATATCTCCAGTTCATATTGGTTCCGGGTTTGTATAATTTAGAAGGTCTACTGATAAGCGTTTTTAATGGCATTCCGCAGTTCCACACTCAGTGGGCGAATGTGGGCGGAATAGACGCCGACTAATTCACCACGCCTGTTGATGAGGTATTTTTGAAATGGCGTCAATACTTTAGCGTCCATTATTTTATTTCTGGACGCCTGACTTAACCATTGAAACAACTCATTTGTGCTGTTACCGGCGACGGATAACCTCGCAGATACAGGAAAATGCCAATTAGCATTTTGGACGTAAAAAGCATTGAGTGCTCCCGTAACGCCAGTTTCTGAATCAAAGCTGTTAGTGGGGACAGCAACTATTATCAGGCTATCCATATACAATTGTTTAAGTTGTATCAACTCATTGTATTGGCCGGCTGCCGTGTCCCCTGAGGCGGTATTAACTATCAATATGTTTTTCCCCCGAAAAGCTGCAAAATCAATTATTTTGCCTCCTTCCAGAGAATCTAGTTTGAAAGAATAAAAGGTGCTTTGTGAATTACCATACTGATAAATCAAAAGAATAAATAATAACAATCTTAGCCTCATCTTATTTTTTTAAAAGTTATATCCTATACGAAATTTCAATGGTTGCCTTTGTGGCAATTGCGAGTAACTAAGGAAATCCCATAATAGTTGAATACGCGTTTTCTTAAACGCTTTTGACTTAATAGAAACTATCTTACTGATACCGACCAGCCCACTTTGTTGCCAGTCACTTAAATACTTTATCTGTTGCAAACTGCTGAAAGGTTGCTGATAGTTATATTCCAGCCCGGCGCTTAAATAAAAGCTTGTTTTGATTTTTATATCAACATAAGAACGTAACCCAATTCCCTGCCCGCTTAAGGCAATATGCTGAATCCCACTCCCCCATCCCATCCTATAGCTGGCGCCGAGGCCTATGACGCTTTTATCATTGAGTCTATAGCCAACGGTCAACCCTAAATCGGTAGTTGCCGGAAAATAGTAATTGGAATGCTGGGTTTGAAAAGTTGTTCCGTATTCAAGCCTGTTTAAAAACGATTTAACTTTTTGACTATTCGGAGTAAATTGTGGCATGTCAATATTTTCTCCACCATTTCCCCATTTGGCAATTTTATCTTTTAACTGGTTCATCTGACCCTGTGCCGCATCCATATTTTGTTGAACGATATCTTGTGCATTGGGACCACCCGATGAAATTTCCTGCTGTACCATTTGCTGAACCTGGTCACGCGTTTGAAGGCCGGCGAGACTTTGCACTGTACCATATCCTTCCGGTGTTGGAAAAAGTATGGCCAATAAAGAGTTTTGCTTGAAAAAATTGTCAAATAAGGGAATTTTTTTAGCCGCGGAAACCAACCTTTTTCCTATGGCTTCCGGATCGTTGCATTCATCGCGGTATTGTTCTATTTGACGCTGGTAATAGTACAACTCTGACTGATAATGCCGGTATTGTTTTGACAGATCGGATTGAAGAAACTGCGCTTTTAAATAGGATTTTCTATCCTGTAAAAGTTGCCTGATGGTTGCTGCCTTCCCAAACTGCCCCTGAAGGCTTTGCAGATTGCCAACCAAGGTATTTAGGCTTTGCTGATTGATATCACCTTTAATTTGATTCGATAATGAGCCATTTTTGATAAAAAATTGAATGGACGTTTGCAAACTGTCAAGATGCCCACTGTAACCCAGTTTCCCCGCAATTTGTGAGGGCGTTTGCTTCATTTGTTCATCCAGTGACTGGTAAAAAGCGGTAGTATTATCTGAAAACTTTTTGGCAACTATGGAATCCGTATGCCCGGAAAGTTTTCGCTGCATTTTTCTTTCCTGTCTGGCCAGGCGTTTCAGGTACTTTTCTGTCTGGCTATTTATTTGCTCATCTAGCTGAATTGATTTTCTATTAATTTGACCAAACAGACGGTCAGGGAAGTGAATTAATTTACTCAGCCGGGAAGAATCCTGAGCCTTGGTTACAACCCCAACGCCCAAAAAGAGGAAAATGATAAACAACATTGGTTTGTATTGCAAAACGAAAAGTTTAAGCAGTAAAACTTGCCCTTTCAAAATTGAGGTCAATAGCAACACTAAACAACGTGGTAAATACGGTAGCGTTTTGGTAATTATACGGTCAGACTTTATTTATACACATAAGTACCGTATTTGCGTAAAACACATAAATTGCTGCAAAAGACCCTAAAAATACGATGCAATCCATTAAACCCATCAGAGTTATACACGCAGACGATCATGCAATCTTCAGACGTGGCTTAAGGAATATTTTTGAATATAAGAGTACAGAAGATATCACATTCATTGAAGAAGCTCCTGATGGAATAGACCTGCTCGAAAAGGTAAACAGGCACAAGCCAGATATAGTTATTACCGATATCAGAATGCCGGAGTTAGATGGCATTCACGCCTGCAAAATCATTAAAGAAAAGTTTCCGGACATTTCCATTATTGCCCTTTCTGCCTTTGATCGGGAGGAATATTTACTTGGAATGATCAATGCAGGTGCCAACGGTTTCATAGCCAAAAATACGGATGGCGAAGAAATCATCGAGGGAGTTAGAACAGTCAGCAGCGGTATACCTTATTATTGCAGCACTATTTCAGAGCAACTATATGGTACCGTTGAAGCTTTTACGAAAAGAAAGAAATCGGTATTGACATTCAGCCCGCAGGAAATAAGGGTTATGCAATTGATCTGCAAACAATATACCACCAAAGAAATTGCTGTGTCTTTGCGATTGAAAAGCCGCACAATAGAGGACTACCGATATCACCTGCAGGAAAAGATAGGCGCCAGGAATATGGTAGGAATAGCCCTCTATGCGGTGGAAAATGGAATAGTAAGACATGGACAGTTATAAAAATCCCATCCAATTTATTACATCATTAATCATCGTTACGTACCTAGTAAAAGTTCCAGCTTGACTCTGAAATAAGGTCTTAATTGATTCGTCGTTGGCGCATCGGTTATCCACTTATTTCGATTTATTACTTTTTTGATTCCCCAGGAAAATCGATTGCAGGTGTCACTTGTAAATTATCAACGAACACACATACACCAGGCGCTTCATTGCTAACATATACATAAAAATGATCGTTTTTGTTTACCGACAAATCTGATGGGAGATGCAGCTTAAATTCCTGGTCTGCACCCTCCCTGGATTGCGCCGGAGCTTGCCTGGACAAACTAAAACTGCTCATCACAGCCTTTCCGGGAAATACAGACGTAGTTTCAACAGCATAAAAAAAAGCTGCTGCTTTTATCGGTGTAAGCCAGGGCACAATATCCAGGGCCTGCGCCGCCCGCACTGAACGTCAGAAAATCTGCCACGGCTATAAATGACGTTTGGCTTAACACGCGTTAATATTCTTGTTTTTATTGCTGTTGCCATTGTATCATTAAATGCTGGCAATGTGCAAAACCTTGACTTTTGTGGCGGAATATTTACAAACCAATCTTTAAACAAGAGTTGTGCTGTGCGGTTTTATTAGTCAAACTGAAAGAAGGAAAATTTTTAAAACACTTGATTCACTTTCTGTATATTCTATAAGAAGTTGTGGCTTTTTTCGAAGACCGTCTGCTGATTCAGTAATAAAATATGGTTTAGCGTCTAGCAATGGTATCCTTATAATTATCACCCTTAAAGAATCCTCAGACTCACTTTTTCTTCCCTGGAAGCACAAATCAGATCTGCATTTCCAAATAACTCAATATTTTTTAAACGTCAACATCAAATCCTGAAATAGAATGATTGTCGGCGTTCAGAAACCAAAATGGAACTCGCTGGATGCGAGCCCTTCTTTTTCATTTCCTGTAAAATGCAGATGGGCTACTGAACCAGGTGCAATTGGATAAACTGGTACCAACACCTGGCCCTGGTTGTCGAGTTTCAGGGCAGTCCCCCAAAAGATCGTTTTTCCATCCGGTCCGGTAATCCTGCAGGATACTTCACTATTTGCGGCAGCAGTTCCGTCTGAAATATTAAGCTTTGCAATGATAGACTGCCCACCACCCGGGTGTGGACGAAAGCCGCTTACCCTGGAGAAATAGGTTCCTAAAGATGCATTCCCAATATTGTTCACCATCCCAACACTTCGCCCGGCAAATCCAATATATGCCTTGTCATCATCCATTTTTGCTGCCCAGACCGGCCCTCTTGGCAATAAGTTTGAAAAGGAGCGCCATTTGCCATTGCCATCGTCATAGAAAACGCCGGTACAGGGAGAAGAAACCAGTGTTCTTTTTGGATCATCCCTGCAAAAAGAAACGGTTCCCAAAGTGCTTGTGCCCAATACACGCTGACCAGTGCCCTCCCCTATATCAAATTCATTTCCACTACAGATCTGCCTTTTAAGCGGGTAAGTGAATGATGCAGAAATCAGCATGGTAAGCACATCATCATTCTTAAATACAAGGTTTCCATTTTCGTTTCTGTGCGAAACTTTTACTGCATCCGGAGCAAGAATATAAATTTTAGAATCATCGTATGGGTTTACGAATACAGGTCCATACCATCCTTCCCATTCATAGCAGGAGTTTGTTAATGGAATTATTCCATCATACACTTTCATCCAAATTTCTTTTTTCAGGTCTTTTTGCCATTTATGCTCCCAGAGAGAGCTCAGCACATTAGGTTCTTGCACTATGGCAAAATAATGCGGGTTCTCGTGCCCCCCCGAGACCAGTACACGATAGGTTCCTTCGGGTAGATCATCCAGTTCTTTTCTCCAGTTTCCTTTTGATATTGCCCTGTAAAAATCAGGCTCATCAGCAAAGCTCCGGTTTCGAAGCAACCATGGATTACCTTTTTGTTCTATTCCAGACAGACCGGCTGGCGGGTTTATCGGCGTTCCTGGATCTTTTGTTGGATCAGTATTATTTTTTACCGGTCGGTGTACTATCATCAAAGCATCCAGCGGTCTCAAAGGATCAGATTTAATACCTTTTATGAATTGTATAATCCCTGGCGTATCCGGTTGATAGGGATCTGTGAAAATTGAAATGGGAGCAACATCACTTGAAAATGATGGAGTAATTCCATCAAGGGAAACAAGCATGAATGAGTTGCGTGACTGATAATAAAATCCCAGCATTTCACTGGCCGGATCACCATCTGAAAAATTTACATCCCGTGTATTTGCTACAGCATTAAAATTCCATACTGGCCACTTTCCATTCCATGCCCCGTTATCCTGGGTAGCAAAAGCCACCTTGGTTTGGTCGGGATCATAATAAACATCCAATGATTGTACGGCTAGTGCATGATACCCATTCATGGCCGCGTTCCAGTTTTTTCCATCCATCCGGTTTTCATAAATTCCACCATCCGTGGCCAGCCACATGACTGAGCCATTTTTGTCCATCGCAAAATCCCAGAAATCATTATGTATGGTTCCCGAATACAACGTTGTGCCTGGATTGTCTTTTCCATCGGTTGCAATCAGGATATGCCACCCAGCAAGATCTACTTTCCATACACTTTGCCCATTGCAAAAAAAGAACTGGGTGCCAGTATTGGTTTGAAAAGAACGAACAAACCTTCGGCCACCCAGGTAGGTACCGGAAGTGCTGGTCGAACCCGCTCCATCAAAAAAATTTTCAATACTCCAGGAATCTTTACCAGCATCATAGATGATCAACTCATTGGCTGGCTTACCATTCTCGGGGCCCTTTCCCGCACTGGCACAACACCCACTCATGACTACTTTATCATCTGAAGCCGCCAGGGAATAATCATCCCCTCTTCCATAGTAATTATCAAACGCAACGCCGTCGGGCAATGGTTTGGTAGTTGCGTTGGTAAACGTCTTGCCGTCATCGGTAGATACCAGCAAAATACCTGACCTTGTTCTTGCCCATATCTTTGTTGGACATGCCACGATATTAGATACTAACCCCACATTGCCGGGGATACTGGACGTAATAAAATCCGAAGTTCCGCTTTCCCTTCTTGCAATTCCACAGGTGGTGGCTGCAACAACAGCGGAAGTAGGCGTGAATACAACGGCTTCCACTACCTGCGATTGACAATATAGTCCATTGAAAGGATTGGTCAGCGGTACTTCCATTGGGTTCCATGCATAGGAAAATGTATACCCTCCATCAAAGCTTTCCCATAACCCGCATTCGTTTAACCGGTGTTCCTTTGCGTCACCTTCACGGTCGCCTACTATAATATGGGTTGGTTGCTTATCATCCACTGCTATGCAATGCGCATACCTGGGATCTGCCGACTGTACCCATCGACGAACGCCTGACTCAGTTCTCCTTCCTCTCCACACGCCGGCATTCAGGCTGATTGCATACAGGGAACCATCATTGCCCGCCAGCGCGATGGCCCGGCCCCCTGTTTCCGGGTATCCTTGGTTGTCCGGACTAATATCTGTAAATGAACTCGAACAGGACGCCAGCGTGAATAAAAACAACAGGATGCTCAATAAAATCGATCGCTGTTTACAGATTATACATCTCCTGTAATGCACCAATAATGTTCCCAGCTGTCCAATGGATAGTAGTTGCATACTAAGTGGGTTTAATAGTGAGAAGCTATTGCGGGTAGGAAGAGCACTTCAGGGAGTACAGCGACAGAACTTATAAAGAAAAAATCCCGATGAATAAATATACTGAAGCCTGGGAATTTTATCAATGTAAAGAACCGTAGAACCACTGGAATTTTGTATGATATTTTTTATTATATTCTCTTAATACCACATGAGTTTTATTAGCCTACCCAATCATATCTCCTCAAGGTGCAATAATGATTGGTCCCGGATCTAAAAGGTTTGGGACTGTAAATAAGACAAAATTCATTGAAAATCAATGACTAAATATTTTATCATGTTATAACTAATTTTTTTAGTAAGTTTGATAAAACGATTATCATGAAAACAGGTCTGCCGGTTGATTTTTCAATGATCATCAATGAGAAAAAGATGGGTGCCCGTCTGGTTAGCATTGAAGATTTAGGTACCCAAAAAGTATTTGTGATTCATTTTGCCGATGGGTATGAGGATGGGTTTTACCTCGATAACATGGTGAGAGGCGTGAATGAAAAACTAAGCACACCATATGCAGCGGCGGTAAAAGACGAAGTGGCTGTATTTAATTTCCTAAAAGAAAACATGGCGGTGAAAAATTTTGAATATTGCCATGAAGATGCTGGTTTTACCAACGGCTGGATTTTTCGGGTGCAGCGCCCGCATGGATTTTTTTATTCATTCTATTTGAAGGGCTGTTATGTTTTTGATATTTACTTTGCTGCGGGCAAGTGGGTGGTATGCGTGGGTGATAAACTCTATCCGGATGGTATTGATCATCCATTTGTGGAGAAGGTTATCAGTGAAATTGGGGAGGAACCCGTGATTGCCAATAAACCCTCTCCTGCCAAATCAATTGAATTTCCCCTTTTGTTTGATTACGAGGGCCAACAACGGATTGCCAATGGCATACTCATGGAAACCCAGCCTGTTCACCAATGCTATGTCGCGGTAAGGACTGACGACCCCAACAATACACTGTTATATCAATTCTTAAGAGTAAACCAGAAAGATAAAATCTTTACCTGGAATCCGGCTAGCAAGAAAAAAGAAAAGATGGCGAAGGCAATAGCGAGAGCACTGGAAAAAATGTTCAGCACAGCAAGCTTTTCCAGGAATTAATGTTTTCATAAAATTACACTGCTGTAGATAAAGGGTCAGCGTTGTATAGAGCATTCATCCTATTTTTATAAGAATAAATCGTTATCGATATGTATTCCCCGGAAACATTTCAGAACCCCAATGCCGTTTTTGTAAGCACTATTCATGTACTTAACACAGGGGAAATCATTGAATCAAGGGAAGGATTTGAAAAAGTGCAGGAACGTTTTTTATGGGCGGATCGCAAGACAGCTATACAGCGTATACTTCAACTCAGATCAATGACCGACCTGGGAAAAAAATCCATCATTGTCTACTACGAAAAAGGGCATCAAATCAAGGAACACATCAACATAGAAGCAAATTTTATTCCGCTGAGTTTCTGATTTTCGATGTTTATTGAGTGCAGGTACTTCCTTATTATTCCACATGTCATCCCATAAGGCAAAAAATACTTTTGCCTCGTAAAACAATAAAGCCCTTGGTTACGTTCACCTGCATTCTTTATCTGGAAATTCTGATATTCCCGTTAATAGGGGCATAGTTCCAGATGTGTATAGATAATAGTGGGCAGAATAGGTTGCATCTCCAATAAACTGAAGACAGGCTGGGAATGGAATGGAAAATGAGGGACGGCGCCATTCTTTGACAGCTTCTTAAATTCAGGATCGCTTTATTGGCTAATTAAATGCTGCCCGGTATTGCTTAATGCAATTATCCGCTACAGGCTCAAGCCACTTAACGGCCGATGTTCCCTTTGTCATTTTTCTTTCCTTGCCAACTGTCTCATGTTTCATTGTTTCAAACTGCTCTGTTTTCCCGGACAACCTGTATAAACAGGAACAAATTTGAGTTGAGTCATTTCTCATTAGTGTTATACGATAATTACTTCTTTCCTTTGTAGCACCAACCAATAAGGTATCGTTTATTTTTTCAGTACTACCTTTTGCACCTGCATTGTAAATGAACATATGACTGACTTCAGGTACCTTAAGTTGTTCCTGGGCTTTCGATGCAGTAAAAATGAAAAGAAATCCGGCTAACAATAAAATTTTCATGTTGGATTTATTTTAGTTATTTAATAAGATTATTAAAAATTAGTTTTTCATTCATTTACTACACGCATCTCTACCCTCCTGTTTTGTGTGCGGCCCTCTACACTTGAATTATCCGCTATTGGCCTGGATGGTCCATAACCTACAGCATGAAGCCTTTGCCCTATAACGCCTCTTTGTACCAAGTATTCCAACACAGCTTTTGCCCTCTTTTCGCTTAAGGATTGATTCGCAGCTGTTGACCCTACATTATCAGTATGCCCCTCAATGGCAAGTTCAAATAAAGGATGATCCTGCAGGATTTTCACCACCTCATCCAACGCAATAAAGGACTTTGGCGACAAAATGTAGCTACCAGTAATAAAGAAAATGTTTTTAGCCGCTATATTAATCTGTTCTCTTATGCTATCTATTTTTAAAGGGCAGCCTTTATTAGCGATTATTCCTTTAACATCCGGACATTGATCCTCTTCATCGTTTACACCATCCTGATCCTTATCAGGTATTGGGCATCCGTGATACCGCTGCACTCCTGGAATAGTTACGCAACTGTCATTTTCATCATTGATTCCATCCCCATCGGTATCCGGAATCGGGCAACCTTTATATTTTTCAAATCCCGGTATAATAGGACAATGATCCAAACTATCAATAATGCCATCCCCATCTGTATCTTTGGGAATAATCACTGTTGGTGCTGACATTACTACTATCCTCTCCACTGGTGCTGCTTTTTGTTTCATTCGCTCCCCCTTTCCTATGTTGCCTGCAATCCCGAAGCTGTAAAAAAAATGATTATCCTGGGTCTGCGTAAGAGGTAGTCTGTATTGGGCATTGAGCAATACAAACGCCCTTGAATTTATTTTCACCTGTAAGCCAATGCCTAATGGCGCGAAAGCTCCATAATGACTACCATATATTGAACCACCCAAACCGACATCAATGAAAGGGTTAAATAAAACCGGGTAGGCCAATAGCTTAGCCCGAATCCCCGAATTCGCCTCCAGCAAAAGTTTCTTGTTACTCACTCCGTAATTGACGCCTTGCCTATTCGTAAAATCAATCATTGAACCGGCTATCATCATCGCAAAATCGATTCTGCCAGACAAGCCGTTTAAATAACTTATTGCAATAAATGGCTTTAAGTTACTAAAACCCTGATAAGTGTGGTTGTTCTCAATATGCTCAAAGTCATCGAAGCTAACATGGATGCCTAACGCTGCTGGTTGAATATTTTTACTTTCCTGAGCTGTTAATTTAATGGCAATTTCGGAAATTATAAGGCAGAATAAAATACTCTTTTGCAACATACTCACGTTTATATTTTCCTTTTATCGGCTTTCAAATTTAGAAAAAACATTGACCATTATATTATTTACTGTTTACTTCTGCCAAAGCCTTTCATCCGCTAGACTAATTATTATTTGAAAATTCTGTGGGTAATCGTAAATCTTCTTGGTTCTTTTGGAGGATATTGGGAACAGTGATATCCTCTTTTGGATAATATGCCTTTACATTAAAATACAGTCTTTCCTTATCAGATGGAAGATCTATATTAAAATCATCGTAAAAATTCTGTTTCCCATTAATACTAGTAATTACCACGGAATCACCTGTTGTCAGATTTTTTTTGTATAGTGTATACGTAAGCTCTTTATGAGGAGGATTTATTAAATAAATAAATATTTTCAATTGCTTTTTTCCATCAACTAATACATAATGGGTGATATAGTTCAACAAATTGCCTTTCTCGATAGCCTGGCCATCGATAAACCTACAACTGTAAAGCTCCCAATTCTCAAAATTGACGAATTTAAAAAAGAAAATGGAATCTTGCTTAAATTGAAGCTGTGGGCCAGCCACCAATCCATGAAAGTAGTTTCCAGTAGAAATTAAATGTCCTGAATCATCATAGATTTTATTCACGCCATTTTCATCCCCATAAAAATAATTGGTTTCTTGTTTAAGGGTTCCAGTTGAGGAATATTGACTATCTATTCCAAATTTTTTATTACCCTTATAATTTACCTTCGAAATCATTCTACCTGACAAATCGTAATATTCAATAGGGCCAATAAAAACTGTATCCTTTTTGTCTGTCTGAATATTTCCCTTTATAACAAGTCCATTATATCTTAAAGTTTTTGTAGCATCCGAACTTGTACAACCTGAAATAAGAAATCCAATGAATAAATAGAAATATTTTTTAATTTTATTCATGTTAATTAATTTCTCTTTTTCATATAAATTGTATCGGATTTGCAAGATCCAGCTCAAGAGTTGCCAGCAGCTTTTAATGAAACTTTCATACTTCACTTTCTATATCGGGACATCTTGTTGAATTCAGAAAATTTGGTTTGTAAAATTAAAACTGCAATTGTTTGTTTTCTTCAACCTAATTTTTGCTATTAGTTTAGCTATCTAAAAAAGTAAATTATTAATACAATATCCTGCACGTATCAACACAAGATTTCATTATTTGATAACTTTTTAATTTAACAATATCAGAAATATTACTGATATTATATGATGCAAATAAAGCCTGTATTTTTTTTCTACTAAACCCATGTTAAAAGAATCAGCGTCATTGTAAATAGTATCAAATTCATAACCCAATGAATCGATTTCTTTACTTGCAGTTATAATTGACAAGTTTACCATGTCGCTATCGACCCATTTCTTTCTTGTGAACACCCTAAAGACTTTATAATTATCCTCTATCCCTTCAGCATAAGCGATAAAATAAGTATGCGGACTGTCTTTTTTAAACCCTACATAGTAATTTTTCTTTTTTTGCAATGTAACATCGGAAATTTCCAGCTGCCTGTCATCATATCTTGCAATCCTGCTCTTTATTTTATTTTCAAAGTCAGGATTCTTAAATAAGAGATTTAAACATTTTTGAATCATACATAGTAAACGAACTTATCATTCAAAATAGTGACATCTAAACAGCCGGTACATCCCTCGTGCGTCAGCTTTAAATCTAAAATCCCTTTAGAAGGATTATTAGATTTAACTCCGCGACTTTTTAAAATAAATATCATAACGTAACACCGTCTATAATTTTACATCATGATTTTCAAGAGCAGTTTTATACCAACTATTCAGTTTTTGCTTGTTTTCGCGGGCAAAAATTATAACAGCCGGCTGAAGTGGATTTAAAAATCTGTTATTGGAATCTTGCACTTGGAAGTGCCCGCCATGCCCCCTTATAAAGCCAACAATTCTTTTATCATTAATGTTAACACTGACTCCTTCCACGATATAATCATATTTTGTCATTAAATGTTGAATCTTCATACTGTCATTATATATAAAAGAGTACACAATATCGATAGTTGATGAATCGTAAGAATATCCAGCAGAAATCGCTCTCAAAGGTAAATAGGACAGATAAATTGGAGTTTGAGATTTACAAAACGAGGATGGCAAAGTATCATCACAATAAATATTATACAAATACCACTTTGCAGAATCATTCATGGATAAGCAATTTTTCGATTCCAAGAAGTGAATCGTGATTTGCTCTTTGTCAAAATAATTGTTTTTGTTTGTCACAAGCTTTTCTTTCTCATTATCATTTCCAACACAGGAAACAAACAATATAATTACTACTACAAACCTAATTATGCTCATTTTGTCAGTTTTTCCTATTAAAACGAATAGTTTGATCCCAAATACCATTGTACAAGTAGATGTATTGACCATTTACAACCGCACTCCTTAAACCTGAAGGACTTGCCAGGCCTTTATCAACAGCATCAACTCCTATATTTAAAACTGGAAGATGAGTGCTTGATTGTCCAATTATCTCTCTACCGCCTATTGTTCGTTTATAATCGAATGTTAAGTCTAATATTATTGGAGGATGATTATGTACGTGGGCCTTTCTACCCCCAGGTGTGACACCAGTTAAATCATTATCTGTCTTAATATTATCCCCCAACTTGCACTATTCCATTAATGGAAACCATTCTTCCTAAATATTCTGGGCCAATACCTGATGATTTTATGAATGCTATTAACTGTTCTCGACTAGCACTTTTGCCGTTCAATTTTATATTATAAGCTGTACTAAGTGGTCCATCGCCAATTTACGTAACCTCTCCTTTTTCATAAAACGATAATTTTTATTTGAACTAAATTTTCTTCCTGGTGTCCGCATTCCAAACGGATAGTAATCCTGAGCAGAGGCAACGTCTTTTGTATAGTATTCTATAATTCCATCGCTATTAGCATCAATACCTGTCTTTTTATCAGAGATAGTAGCAAGTACATTACCCAGGTGGTTTCCCAACTCATATCCTTTCAATCCTCTCTGCAATTGTTGTCGCCTTGTTTTTTACTTTTCTACTTCTATTTGGAAACCATCTGTCTCCCCAATAAAGCCTTTCGCCCTTCATATCGCCGATTAAGATTTATCGTTCTAGTATAAGATTTCCCCTTTACCATCCTGAGCAGATGGATTTTCAAAGAACTTACCCCTTCTTTTTAATAAATCACCTCTCAGCAAATTCTGCTGAATACCAGGACAGCAGCCCCGGACTCTCCATCTTGGAAAAGTAACGTGTAACGTTCATGCTTGTCACAGAAGGTCGAATCTTAGCTTTTTGCAATTCAATTAGTTTAAAAATTAAAAAACATAAAATAACACAAGCTAACATACCCGAAATGGCGGATTTTAGTCTATCTTTTACCCTAAAAAAAAGAATCGTTATAACAATAGGGTGTATACTCAAGAAAACAATAGAGATAAAAATTAGAAAAATATCGCCCCCCGAATTGTTCCACGTTAAAAACAAGAAGATTAAAAAAAAATGAAATGCCTACAAATAAATTAGTAAAAAAACTTATCATATTTATTTCGAATTAGCTACTTATTTAATGTCTGCTACTAGTTGGCCATGCTTCTGCACTATGTTATAAATAGATTATAGAGGTTGCATGACACACCTTGCTCCTTACAGCGAAATTTACTTTACTATATAGGTTATATTTGATATTCCTGAAGTATAAATCAAACTATCGTTTTTCTTTTCGAATATTTTCATCTTTACCTGCCAAAGGTAAGAACCCTTTGTCAATGGATAAATTTTGACTGTAAAAATAAAATTCTCAGCCCCCTCCCTGATATTATTAATTTCATTCAGTCCTTGCACAGTATACAATTTCACATAACAATCTGGTGGTACAGGGGCATAGAAATAGGCAATAACTGTATCTTTCGCAGTAAATTCCAAATTACCTTTTGCATATATATAACTTTCAAAAAAAGGCTCCCCCTTTATATTTACACAGTTGCCTTTGTTATCATATAATCGAACGTATAATCTACGTTGGTCCGAATCCAAAAATACATACTTTGAAAGGTTGCCGGTCTCAGTAAAATCAATTCTTTCAAAGCACTCTTTGCCGAGGTAATTATATCTTTTTGATTTAAGACGTCCGTTTGAAAAGTATTCAACCGATTGTCCCTCTTTTATGTGGCCTTTGTAAGAGGATGTACTTTTCACATGTGAATTTTCTTCAAAATACTCGGTTATTTTTACAAGATTGTTTAAAGAATCAAAAATAGAATCTTTAATAGGTTTAGACTTGGCACTTAATACCGTTTTTGTAATTCCCCCTAATTCATTTGTCTTATTTAATATTCTATTCTCATTTGATTTACAAGAACACAATATTACAAGGAACAAGTATGCGATAAATTGTTTTTTCATTAATGAAACTTTTCAAGTGGAACCTGTACTGTATTTTGTGGTGTGATGCCTTTATTTGCAGTGTCTTTCCCCCCGAACCTTCAGCTTTTACTATAGCTTTGAATCCCGCCAATACTTTATCTACCTTTCTGCTTTTCATATTCATCCATATATAGACGGGCGACTTGCTGTAATGAATCTGTATTATTCTTATTGGTACTATCTGGCAGCGCAGGATTATAATTTATTTCAGGCACCTTTAATGTTTCATTGGCTTGTACGTATTTTTGAAATGTCAGTGGGTTTTGGAGCCAGGATTGCAGATCTGAGAGCTTTTGATTTTTTGAAAAATACAATTTCTCCAGTGTTGAATCTTTTCGACCATTGCCCGCAGCTAATAACCGCTCCCTCAAATTTTGCACTAACAGATTTTTGAAAGCAGCAGCATTAAACTGCAACTGCACATCTGTAATGTTTCTATAAAATAGGGAATTGCTCCTGCGAAGCCAGAAATTAGTAACGAAAGGAAGGCTTTTTGCCACCGTAAAATTGACTGACCCATTAATCATGTGCTGCGCAATATCCTTCTCGGCATAAGGCGTATCGGTATTAGAACGGTAATTAAAATTATAAGCCAGGTAACCACCATCGAAATGCATAAGGGGCTTTGAAAAGTGAAGCAAATTATTATAAGGATTGGAGAGCAGGTTTTTTGTAAGGCTGTCTTTATTCGGCACATTCCTGTGAAAAAGATCGGTAGTGATTTGATTTTTGGCAGATTTCAGAACCTGCGTGAGTTGATTTTTTTGGAAGGATGCCCGCCCCTTTAGATTTTTGATAGTAGTATCGATGGTTGTAATACCTCGGTGATAAATACTATCTGATTCCGATCGGACTGTGTGCAAAATGCTATCTTTCCTGGCAGCTGTTTGAGCAAACCCACTATAGCAACAAACCAATATTACAACGGAAATGCACAATGATGTTATTATAGGATGCATATCCGTTAGCAGCATAGTAACAGAGGTTTTGGTAAAGTCTTCGCAAATGTGATACAGTTGCTTTCTTTCAATAAATATATAAAGAGCTTTTGGATAAAATTATAAAAAGTTATTAACTACGTGTTATCACTTAGCGAGACATGTAAAAAAAACGACTGGCAGCCAAAAAACAAGAAGATTATTTAAAGAAAATATAAGAAAAGAATAACATGCAGCTATATTGTCGTCTTGCCTTTTAACTTTGTGAATCTTCATTTAAATCCACGCCAATACCCGCCATATAACCCTTTGGCGGCATTGCTGATACCCTTTGAATCAAACCCCGTCGCTTCATGTGCCTGCCGGATGCTTTTATAATTTTTTATCAGTTTTCCATTTGCTGAATATTGACTGACAGCAATCCTGCGCGAATAATTTTTCTTCCAAGCAGAGCGATCGACAATTTTTAAGTATTCAAAATCCTGTCTTCCGTTGTCAATTGAACGGCGTTGTTTTTCAGATTTGGAAACCAATTTAAGATTGGAAATCCTGTTATTATATCCATCGCCATCTTTGTTAATTACATACATCCCATCTTTTTCAAAATCAATTTTTTTCCTGTACGCCGCGAATACAAGCCGCCTGATATTATGGTAACGTGTAACTCCTTCGACTGTGAAGGATACTTGCAGGCTAATCATGGTGTCGCCTGTAAGTTTATTAAAATCCTTCACCACTTTAGGCTTCAGAATCCTGCCTTTCACAAATTGCTGGTTAAGCCGGGAATGAGGTATAATCCGGTCTAATGACTTGACCCTACCCAGGTTGGAAACCTGGTAATAACCTTCATAACTCCGAACATCTTTCCAGGTTTCGCCTTTCAGGTTTTTGATTAAACGATTCTCGTATGGATATATACTCTTCAAATGCTACCGTACATTTTATTCAGACATAAATAAAATCCCGCTGCGTGAGCAGCGGGATACATTAATCAAATACAGACCTTAAACCTTATCCTATGAAGGTTTAAAGATAGAATTTTCTTTTACCAATCTACATGAATATCTTCATGATTTTTTTAGTACCGCACCGAGCCTTTTCATTTTCAAACAACTAATGTTACGCCCCTTCCGGGGATTAGCGCAAACATATTTATTTTATTATTAATGTTTCCTGTCGAAACTATACCTATTCTCCAGGTCTAAAAATCATCTTTTCCCCAATTGCATACAAATGATCATCCCCACTCCCACCAAGCCATTCAACAAACAATCATGGAGCCATTCACGGTTAGCTTGCTGCAAGAAATAAAGCACAACAGCGGAAAAGCAAACAGCCAGGTTTAGAGTAGTCATAAATATAAAAATGAAGGAGGAAGAAATTTTGCGTCGAAAAAAAACATAAGCAAAAAGTAAAACTATGCCTCCAACTAGTGCCGCATAACGAAGCATCATGTAGAAACTGGCAACGACAAAACCTTTACCCAGTTCGCTATTCGAACGATTAAATAGCACTAAAAGTCCGCCAATGCAAATAGTAGAAATGATAGCAAGTAATGGTTTCTTGTGCATCATTATTTATTTGTCCGCTTCCTTAAATCGTTCAACCATGCCATCCAATCATTTCTTTGGGACATTGGCAATTGATAATACCTTTTAGTCGACTCATCATAGAAAAATCCTCCATGCACACTAATGTCAACTTTATGAATGATACTGTCGATCGAACAGGTAACATAATATGCACCCATCCAAACATAATATTTTTCTTTTGGCAACAATTCCACGTTTTTCAAAAATATTCGAACAGAATCCGTATTCATTTTCACAAATGGAAAACTACCTAAAGTGTCAATAGAATAGCCCAGTCCGACATCGTCTATTATATTATACATTTTCCAATCTTTTGCTTTCTGCCAGTTGATTCCCTGGCCAACCGCGAATACAAATGAAAACAGCAACCCAAAACAAATAATGTATTTCATAAAAATTCATTAGTAACAAATACCCCAGTTCAGATGATTTGTCTTATCAGTCGATCTCGTCATGCCCGCTTGCAGTGTCATATTTCTGATATCTTCTCCTAGATCTCCAGGGTTAAATCCTCCCCCATTTGGCCATGTACCAGTAGTGAAAGGCAGATTAATTCCAGCACTACGCAAGGCCCGAATTGCAAAGCTGGAGCAATTATTTGAATTTAAATCATAATTAAATCCAGGATCATTTCCATGAGAAATATAATCCAGCATTGTAAAAAACTTTGAATTGTCCATTTCAATGGTGAGTGAAATATTATAACCATGGACTTCGTCATTGTTTAACTGTCCCTGATCCAATGGCGAGATAGGACTGGCGCCGGTCTTCGGATAAAAGCCCACATTTCTGGTAATCCTTCCCGCCATATCCCACTGCGAAAGGATAAGAAAGGTATGCCCCGCAGACACCAAATCTGCGCTGCCGCCGGGCATGGTTCGCGTAAATCCCCAGGGCTCGCGGGTGCCGGGAACTGGTTGTGCCACACACAAACTAACACTGTAATGCTGCCCGTAGCCTGCGATATTATCAAAACATTTAGTATAATCCCTGATATCTCCAATAATATTGTTCCCACCTACAATGGTTAGATTAGGAATAGCAGGCGGATCGGTAGTATTACCACCCGAACCTTCACCACTATCCGAGTATTGGCCCGCTTCATCATAACCAGTAGCATGCCCCCCTTCCTCCAAATCATACACTTCGCAACCAAGGTCAATATCCCAGTAATAAGCCTCGTAACCTTCGCTTTCATTGTATCCAGCTGAATAATAACAAAGTTGAATCATCATCAAGTTGCTGGTCGCGTTGACTGATCTTCCCGAAAGTGAATGGCGCGCCATTTTTTTTATGCCACCATTGGATTCCAGTTTGTATTCCCTTATATAATGATCCTGCCAGTCCCGCACCAAAACAATACCCGAAAATGAAGATTGTCCATAAAAATAATTACTATCCGGGAAATAACTGACCAGTTCTGTGTGAAATACCATGCTGCTATCCTGCCAGACCCTTAGTTTTTGTAAATAATCCGTATTGAACACCCTGTGCTTATCCAGGCTGATGCCGATGTATTTACTGACGGGATAATGCACCGGTACCCAAACCGATTTTAAACCTCCGGATTTATTGGGAACCGCGTGTTCCCAATCCAATTGCCGGTTTGACGCAGTAAAAAGCAACCCTGTTCCAGCCGCAGGGCTATTCGCCTTCAACTGAACACAGTGCCCGACATATTCTCTGGCTGCTGCAATCGGATCAATGATGGCAGATTCCTGCGGGTGCTGTTTGTAGCAACCCATCAGCCACACCAGGCAACCTGCCAAGAAGCCCAGCCATATAACTTGTTTACTCATAAGAAATAAGTATTTAATATTTGGCTTTAAGCTTGCTTAGGGTGACTTCTGCAATATCAAGATAGCTCGCAAGGTGTTTGCCGGGAACACGCAGCAATAGTTCCGGATGAGCATCCATCAGCCATTGGTAACGTTCGTCAGCACGCTGCATGCGGATGGCGAATAATTGCCAGGCCCAGTGCTGGTGGTAGCGCTGGGTAAGGATACGGCCGGTGATATTGAACTCGGGGAAGGCCTGGTAGATATCCTGTAACTGGGCATGACTGATATAATACACTTCAGTTTCCTCCAGTGCCTGCAGGTATTCGTAGCCGGGCGACTGGTTGTAAAAACTCTCAATGGAAATAACGACATCCCCTTCTTTCATGAACCAGGAACATACTTCTGCTTCGTCCTTCAGGTAGTAACAACGCAAGATTCCTTTGCTGATGAAATAGACGTTCCGGCAAACATGGCCGGCTTTCAGCAAAAACTCCTTCTTAAACAGCAGGCGGTTTTGCAGGATAGTACCCAGGTGCGCCCGCAGTTCGGGCGAAAGAGGTTGAATGGCATCGAGAAATTGTAACACTTCTTCCATGCAAGTATTTTTTGTTGCCCTAAAATTATCAGGTCCCTTGCATGCATTGTCGACTAAAATTTATCCATTCCCGGAAATCCCTCTATAAAAAAACACCTAATCTATAATTTTAAAAAATGAATTATCTTTAAGCACACACGTGTATAAACCTTATTTGACCACTCAATATGCTTCCCGATTTCAGCAAACCCGGCCAGCAGTATTTTGAACGCAGCGATTCGTTGCCAGCTGGCTATGACGGGATGATTTTACAGGGTGCCCGGGTGTTGACGGCGCACCATGAACAAACCGGAACCCTGGTATTGCAGGAATTACAGACCAATGATTTTGTATTTAAGTTTAACGTGTATCATTTACTGCGACCATTGACACTCAGTGGCTATTGGCCTCCTGCCTTGCTGTCCTCTTTTCTAGCGTTAAAAAATTCTTTCCGTTATGCTTTCAAGGGCTTAACACCTGCAACGCTCAAACAGGGGGAATTTGCTTTATTGCACCAGCATCACCCAGAAGCAATATTGGATTTTAAACAACCAGGTACCTATCATTCGCTGGAAGTCTGCTGGCAGGAGAAGACGGTTCAGGAATACATGAATCTGTTTACCTTGTTGCAACCATTGGGCGTAGAAAAAAACAGGCGTCGGAATTTTTTTGTAACGAAGCATAGCACACCCGCAATAAATGGAATATTCCGCCTTGCAAAGGATCTAATCGGTTTTGGCAACAACAGTGTGGCAGAAAGAAGGCTATTTGAACACAAGGTAGAAGAATATCTTTTATCAATGCTGATAGTTGCCGGCCAACCGGCCATACCGGTAAAGAAATACCGGAGTGCAGAGCAGGAGAAAATTCAGGAACTGGCCGCGAGACTAAGATCGCATCCAGAAAAAAAATTCCCATTGGAAGACCTGGAACGTGAAACGCTCATGAATGAAAAAAAACTCAGCCAGTTATTTGAAGAATTGTATGGCCAATCCCCCTTCGAATACCATATGGCTGCACGCATGGAAATTGCTCACCGTTTGCTTGAAGAAACCACGCTAACCATACCCCAGGTGGCCAAAAAGGTAGGCTATGCATATAGCGCCAATTTTACCAGGAAGTTTATGGATTTTTTTGGTTACCCGCCCAGCCGGCTGAATCAATTCCGGTGGTAGAAATCAATGATAAAGATAAAAATACATTCTTGAAATAAAATTAACCCCTGGCCATTATGAAGGTTTCAATAATCTATTTGATATTGAGCGTGCTGGTGCACTTTGAACTTTTTGCGCAAGATACTATCCCTGTCTTTGGAGGAAATTATGTAATTAAAAAGCGTGATTCTTCCTTTATCTATCTTAAGCCGCTCGAAACAACAGATACCGGTACCATACGGTTGAAACGGGTAAGACACGTGACAAATGCAGAAGATGGAGACTTCCTCTCCCTGGATAGTTGTTTCTTTCCGGATAATGACATTATTAATTGCGGAGGGGCCACTGGTGTTTCTATTAAGAACTCTTATTGCGCAGGTAAGATATTAATAATTGGATCAACCGATACCTCAAAGGCGCTGCTCGATAATTTATCGACAATAGTTTCCATGATGGCTTTGAAGTCTCTCAGGTTATTGAATGTTTACGGTAAATCGCCCACTCTTTATGGTATCATCTGTGATTCCTTGACGTTAGAAAAAATGAACTGTACTTCTGTACTGCTGAATACCGCAGTTATCAAATCCTACTTTTCAATGGGGTTTGCGGGTATGGGCGGAAATAGCCTCGAAATTGCAAACGTACAGATATATGGTTCGGCAAATATCCGGACGCATGGTCTCAATAAGTTTTATATTCAGCGCTCTGGCATTGAATCGTTGATGATTGGCAGTCTTGACAATTTAACACCTGCCGGTTTTAATACGATTGCTTCGACCTATGGCTCTATTACTTTTCAAAATCCTTTTTTGAGAGTCAATTGCAATGGCGTATATGTAAAGAATTTTCTTAAGCTAGATGACAGCTATGTAAAATTGTTTGTAAGAGGGGAAGACGGCGATGTGTTCAAAAAGCGAAGCAAAGATGGTTTTGGTTATTTTAAAGAGGCGGAATATAAAACAAATATTTCGCTTGCAGGACTTACTATGCTGGAGGATTCAAAACTTTACCTTCCTCCTACTTTAACGCCTTCACAATTACAGATGAATTCGACCTCACTTTTGAATTCCTATGTATATCTGGTGTTGGATAGCGCTGCTTTATACAAGGAATATGGTGACGTGCAGGACTATTTTTTCAAAACCATTCAATTTTACCAGGACAGCAGTAAAATGGACGATGACAGAAAAAAAGAACTGACAGAACGCCTGAATTATCAGAAAACCTTGTATAAAGAAAGAATGATTGGTGCTGAACCTTTTTCTATTGGGAAAATGACGAAACTTATCTGGATGAAGTTTTTGAAGTTCACAGTGAACTACGGATATAAAGGAGAAAAGGCCTTTGTCATTACACTTGGAATATTTATACTTATCTGGAGCTTAATATATTATTTCCGTTTTGGTGAAGAGATTGTAAGATACCTGGTTAGTTTGAACGAAGAATCTTCCTTTAACAAGGAAACAACCGGAATCATATCGGAAGGGAAAAAATTTTTGATGTGCTGCTGGTTTAGCTTTGTCGTATTTGCAAACCCCAGGTTCCCATCTTCATACTTTATGTTTACGCAAAAACTTTTCAAATGGCTATGGCGCGAATGGCTGTTTGGGTTGCTATTGTTTGTTTTGTTTATCGTGTATATCGCCTCGAAATATAATTTTATACAAAAGATGTTTGGATTTTAGATTTTGGCGCCAAACGACATTTAACCTAAACCCGTGCAGCGACTTTCTTTGGTATGCCCGGTAAGCCGTAGTCACAGTCAAACCAAGGCAACACCTTGCAGTTAGAATCGGTAGCGGACGATCACCCAATGAAAAACCCTATAATTTTTTTTTCTTTGGTTAGAGGAAAATCAGCGCAAGCTTTTTGCATTTATGACTATGCGATGGGAAAAAATAGAAATTGAATTAAACTGCATTGGACTACGCTTGCCGGACTTCCAGGAGAAAACTGTTTTTTTTGCTTATAATAATGATCGCCAATTGAGAGGTATCCAAATCATCGATTTGCCCAACTCTTTCCGGCGTGTCCATAAGATAAAAAAGCATGCCGCCAATTAATGCGGCCCACAATCTGAAAATCAACCGTAAATAAACGAACAATGCAGATTGAACATCGGTCGACAATACAATCGGGGATGCTGAAAATGTCAAGCGTCAGCACTAGCCTACGTTTATAGCGCCATGGGTGGTGGCAGGGCTGCAGAAGGCAGTGATACAGCGACTTAAAGCACATTAAAAATGTCCTTTTGCACATGATTTTTTGTTAGCCGGTTAGCCTTCCGGGTAATACATTTAAGGATTGAATGGCCTGGAAGCGGATCAGAGACCAATTACTGGTTTACCTTTAGATAAGATTGGAGAATGCATCAGGCTATTGTTAATACAGCATTGCGCAATTGTGGATGATCAAGATTTTTAGTACCGCGCCCGGATTTTTTGTAACCAAAATTATTTTTTTTTAATTTGAAGCAAGCGCCTGCCATATGCCGACCAGCATTTTTGCTGACTAAATGTTTCCAACATGCAACTGAAACTCACTGATCCAAAGCAGGCTTTTCAATTTTCGACCTCCCTCCCACCCGGCTACCAGGGACCGGTTCTGACGGATGCGCAAATCCTGAGTGCAACCAACACTAACGGAACTGTTGTACAACAGGAGGTCGCCAATTCGCACTATATCATCAGGCATAACAGTTTTTATTTCCTGGAGGCTTTCCGGTTAAAAGCTTTCCAGACGGGCGCACGCCTGGTCGCGTTCCTGGCACTTAAAAACAATTTTCATTATACAATTGAGGGTGTCGGTACAATTAAGCTCCGGCCTGGCCAGTTCGCGTTTCTGCACACAAGCGGAAAACCTGCTACTGCTGAATTCAGCAAAGGCAAACAACACGAATGCCTGGAGATCTCCTGGTCCGATGAATGGCTGCGACCATTGGCGGATAAATTCGAATTTCTGCAACCCCTGTTTGTGTCACCTGAAAGCAATCAATCTTTTATCCTTCACCCAAAGCCACGGCAGGCTGGTGTGATGGCGCTGGACCTGGTCCAGGATATATTGAAGACGACATCCGAAGCAGGCGCCAGCCGTCTGCTGTTTGAAACAAGGACGAAGGAATACCTAATCCTGTTGCTTATCGAAGCCGCCCGCAAACAGGACCCAGCCTCATCCTTCACTGCCAACGAAAAAGATACACTGTTACTGATTGGTGACATGATCCGTAAAACTTTCAAACAGAAGTTTACCATCAGGGATCTAAGCCGCCAGGCCGGAATGAGTCCGACCCGGTTCAAGGATGGGTTCAAAGAATTACATGGAAGTCCGCCAGGTGAATGGCAGATGGATGCAAAAATGCAGAAAGCAAAGCAATTGTTGCTCGAAGGCTGGCAACCCAAGAATGTGGCTTTAGAGATTGGCTATGCAGGCCCGTCTAATTTCTCCAATAAATTCCATGATTATTTTGGCTACTGGCCAACTGAAATCATGCCCAACCGATCCAAATAAAACAACTATTCCAAGTCGTTAGTCAACATAATAAATGTCTTTTTGCACATTGGTTTAATTTGGAAGCAATACCCTATCTCTCTCAACTTTACCCAACTAAATTAAACCTCCATGCGAAAATCCTATTTTGCTTCTTCCTTCACTGCCATTACCAGCTTTCTATTTATCCTGCTTTTTGTTTACGCGGCCCTGAGCAAATTAAACGATTTTCATAAATTCAAAATTCAACTCGGCCAATCACCACTGTTAACCTCGTTTACCGGGTTGGCTGCCTGGCTAACCCCTGCGGTTGAGATCGTCCTTTCTTTTTTGCTCTTATTAGAAAAATACCGGCTGCTGGCATTGCATTTTTCTTTGGGCTTAATGAGTATGTTCACCGCCTATATCATTGCCATCACAAAATTCAGTACCTATATACCCTGCTCCTGCGGAGGCATTTTACAAAATATGACGTGGAACCAGCACCTGCTGTTTAACCTGGGTTTTGTGGTGCTGGGTTTCTGTTCCATTATTTTTTACAATAACCGATCTCAACCATCCCCTTCCCTGCCCATTTCTTTGTTGCAACAAAATACTCCTTCGGACCAGCTATCTAACAGGAGCGCGGACTACCTGGCACCGTGAAAAGAAAACAGGAGCAGCAGATACCGAAAAGCTGTATAAAAGAGTAGGTATTCATTTCAATTAAAAAAAAACAATTATGAAAAGTTCTAAAACATGGATGATTTCTGCATTTGCCATCGCTGCAGTTGCAGCTTTTGCTTTCAAACCTGCCCCGGTTTCCGGCAATGCATTTGATTCGTTAAGGTATAAGCCAATCGGACCAGGCAATTGCCCCCAGGTTACCTGTAAGGCCGTGGGCACCACTTCCTGTAATGGCTTTTACCAGAATGACAACTGCACCACGCCGATTACAGACGATTTAAGTTATACACCCTGATAACGTGTAATAGAAATTGGCGAAGCCTTTCGCCAATTTTTATTTTATTCTACCAGGTATGAATCCAAGAAATTTATTTAGCGCCATTAGTACGATGCTTGCGGGTGTCCTGATTATTGTATGCCTGTATAGTTACTCTACTTTCAGATTGAGCCATAAATCTTCCTTTACCAGGCTGTTCCCTGCACACCTGCTGACAGATTTTAGGTTCACCGACCTGCAATACAATTCCTATTACTTTGCAGGCTCCGACAGACAAACCGTCTATCTAGGCAATTATACAGCACCGGATAAAGTGCTTGCCATATCTATTGATTTTTTAAACAGACATTTTATTTCGCTGAACATTTCAGACTCAATAAAAATGAACTGGGAAAGGGCAAGAGTTATTACCAGGGGAAATGAATTTTACCTGGGTGAAGGCAGCAGCCCTGCCATGTTTTATTGCGGTTCTGCAACTGATTCAATGACGAAGGTCCAAATGGACAGCCTGCATTTTGACAGGGACTGGCTGCCCTTATCCCCCGCTTCTTATGTGGTAAGGACCTATTCAACACCCATGAAACAAAATATACTGGTTAAAAAAACTACGGGCTCCGATACTGTAATTCAATCCCATGGCATATTAGAAAAACAAATTGATGGCAAATTTTGCACTGACGGTGTTTTATTATTCGACAAAGAACAATACCGGTTGGTATATATTTATAATTATCGCAACCAGTTTATTGTAATGGATACCAACCTGCATATTTTTTCAAAATACAGGACTATTGATACGACTACCCGGGCTAAGATTACACTGGACACTATTAAGGCGGAAAGCAGGGTTACTTTTTCCTCTCCGCCATTAATGGTGAATAAACGGGCTTGCATAGCAGTCAATAAATTATTCGTCAATTCTGCATTGACCGCTGACAATGAAACACCCCTGGGCAAATTGGGAACAGATATTGATGTATACAACCTTAAAGATGGTACCTACCTGTTCAGCTTTTCTGTGCCCTCATTCCGCAATGAAAAGCTAATATCTATGGCAGTGGTAACCGATCGGCTGTATTGCATATTCGGTAAATGGCTGGTCAGTTACAGGCTGCACATAAAATGATTCGTGCGATCAGTGGGTTTCATTTTCTGCGGACTGGATATTAGTAACAATATATTCTTCGTCTTCTCCAATTCCTGCCACGGCATACAACAATCCATCTTTCCCAATCACTATATTGATATCTCCCCTTTCAAATTCATAATATTTTAGAAAAGGATGATCAAAGCCCAAACCGCCTGAGAATAGATTGATATTGTGCGGGCTTGTATACCTGCCTCCGCGCAGGCTGTTTAACCAAATTGCCTTCTCCCTGTCTGCATTAACACTTATAAATACTACATTGGTATCATTGCTAAAAACCGGGTATACCTTTTCACTCATTTTTTTGTTGTGTTTGATGCAGGAACCACAACCTGTGAACCAGCAAACGACCATGACTACTTTGCCTCTAAATTTTGCAAGGTCAACGTATCGGCCAGCACTGTCTTCCAGGCGGAAATTCACTATTTCGCTGCCCCTTGACCGGTAGATGGCCTTTTTTGCCGCATAGGCTTCAATAAAAGGCGCTTTTGTATGGCTTGCTATCTCTTTCCATAATACCGCAATATCACTCCTGGCCGATTCATTTATTGCTGCAACGTCCAGCGTTTTCAGGACATCTACCAATAGTACATCCCTGACCATTCCGGGTGGTTGGTTTTTTATTTCTTCATAAACATCCCTGTAACCAGCATCTTTTTTATGCTTCAGGAAGCATTGAAATTTAGCCCGGGCGATCAAATAATACCGATAATTGGGGGATAGTAAAATTGTATTTTCACTGAATGAGGGTTGTTTGGCAGGTATGCTGTTAAAAAATTGGACGGCGGCAACCTGCAGTTTTTCATTCAGTACGGCAGTATGCAATAAATCATACATCCTGCTGTAGGAATACAGGCTACCCAGTATATCAACCTTATGCCGCAGGTATAGGGCCGGACTGATTTTATTTTTATATGAATATAAAACAGCCAACAATTGCTGACGATATGATGCGCATAACCGCGCCAGTTGACGGACACAATTTGCATCGTCTGATTGAATTTGTTTAAGCCCATTTGCAAAGGCCTGGAATAACCCTTCTATTTTACTATCGCAGGCGTATTTGCTAACCCTGTTCCCTTTCAAACTGTAATCAAATTTGCCATCTTTCTGTACCGCAGCAATAAAGAGGGAATCCTGATTTTCAACCAGGTAAGCATTAACAACTATTGGATTAACTGCTTCGCCTTTTTTTATGGACAGCGAACCCAACAAATTACCTTCCCCTGTGGCCAATGGAACAGTAATACCGAAATCACCTGAGCCATTAGTAATAACATTGTACCTGCGTCCTTCACTTCTCAAAACACCAAATTGGTTGACCGCAATAACCAGCGTATCGAACTGGCAGCCTTCAATGTTACCACTGAGGTAAAAATAATTTGTTCCTTCGCCTTGCGCATTCAGGCAATAGATGGCCATGCTGGCTATGACAGCCAAAAATATTCTTTTCATTGTTCGTATATTTTTTATTTAATACCCGGGGTTCTGCAGCGTGTTTTTATCGTTCAATAATTGTCTGGGTGGTATGGGGTATAGCTGATCGGTAGTAGTCCAATTAGGTGCCTTAACCGGTCCAAATACAGCATCTGCCCTGTTGGTTCTTTTTATGTCAAACCAGCGGTATCCCCATTCACAAAAAAATTCGGCCCGTCTTTCCTGTTCTATGGCCAGCAGGCACTGATCTTTTGTAAGCGTATTTGGAAGATTATTTAAACCGGCCCTGTTCCGGATAGTATTTAGGTCGGCAACAGCGCCGTTTATATTATTCAACTGTGTTCTGGCCTCTGCCCGTATTAAATATTGCTCAGCAAGACGCTGTACCGTATAGTATTCCTTAAGAACGGAGCCTGTTTTTATTTTGTATTTGAAAGCATAGTAATAAGCAGCAGTACCGCTGACAAAACTATTTATCCACTTGGTCTTTCTTGCATCACCCGCTTCAAAAGAATTCAGCAGGCCGGATGTCAAAGCCACATTATCAGGTCGTGCCAGCAGGATAAAGGAGGCGCCTTCATCGGTATTGACGCTGCTTTTAACCGGCATAAGCTGGAAAATGGCTTCGCTGCTGTTTTTCAGGAATACATTATTCAGATCATTTTCAAGCCTAAGGCTGTTACCGTCTATTAAACTACCTGCAGCTTTTTCTGCATTTGCCCAATCACCTTTATATAAATACAATTTTGAAAGCAAAGCCGTGACTGCCCATTGGTTAGGCCTTGTCTTTTCGCCACCTGATATTGCATAATCTGCCGGTAGCAGCGCTTGCGCCTTTGTGAGGTCAGCGATGATGGAATCATATACTGCTGCAACCGGCGTACGGGCTATGGTTGCATTGATTTGGTAACTGGTAGTCCGGACAACAGGTAAGTCTCCATATAGTCCGGCAAGTAAGAAATTACAATAGGCCCGGATAAAAAGCGCTTCGCCTGTTACCTGCCTGGCGACTGCCGCCGACAATCCGGTTGAAGATTGTACACCTTCTATTACTGCATTGGATGCATAAATAATATTAAAACCATCATCCCATAAACGTTCATTCAAGCCATTGGACACCGTGATGGTATTTTTATAAAATTCTCCCTGGGGTGAAGCTGTAGCATAATTATCCAGCTCATCTGCCGATAAACCGGCGTACAAAGTAATGGCGCCATTTAAAAAACCATTGGATGAGTTCATGCAGTTGCTATAAATGCCCGACATCGCTGCATTGGCTCCGGCGTCGCTGGTGAAAACAGACTGTGTTACCAGTTTTGTTTTGGGCGGATCAATTTGTATAAATTTTTTACACCCAACAAAAAGGATAAAAAATAAAAAAAGGAAATTATATATTATCGCTCGCATATGATAGTTGATTATAATGTTAATTGAATACCTGCACTGATGACTCTTAATGGTGGTATTCTGCCCGAGCCATAATTTTCCGGATCGCTACCAGAAAATTTAGTGAACAGCAACACATTCTGTCCCTGCAAATACAATTTGACTGTTTGGAAATGCATTTTCTCCAGCCATTTTGCAGGCAGGTTATAAGACAGGTATACATTCTTTAGTCGTACGTAGGAGGCGTTTTCCACCAGGTTATCACCCCCATTATAGACTGTGTTTACATAGCCCTGGTAGGCGGCTGATCCATAGTCTTGTGTAAAGCGTTGTATATTGGTATTATCGCCTGTCTTTTGCCACCTGTTCATAACAAACGCCGGCTGGTTACCCATCATACCTGCCGGCACAAAAAGGCCTCCTGTAAGCCAACCTTTACCTGTCTGTTTCACAAACTGGAATAATACATCAAGCGACCAGTTGCCATAGGTCACTGTATTTTGTATACCACCATAATAATCTTGTCTAATGGATTTTAGTGGAAACTGGTCATTGGGTATAGAAATGGTGCCATCCCGGTCTGCATCCTGGAAACAATATGCTCCGGTCGCAGGATCAACGCCGGTATAATGCAATGCATAAAAAACTGTTAGCGGTTTACCTACTGCATAAATATGGTTATAAGCCGATCCTTCAATATTGGGATAGCTGATAAGCTTGTTGCGCGGAACACTTACATTGACCGAAGTTTTCCAACTGAAATGGGCTGACTTTAGGTTTAGCGAGGAAAGCTCTATTTCCCAGCCACTGTTTTGCACGGTGGCATTTAAATTTTCCTGCACCGTAGAAAAACCAGTGGTTGGTGGCAATGCATAACCCACTAATTGATTGGAAGAACGGTTGCGGTAATAATCCACTGTTAACAGCAACCTGTCTTTAAAAAACCCCCAATCTGCCGCTATCTCCATTTTTTTATTGGTCTCCCAACCATAATTGGGATTACCCAGTGCTGTTGGATACAAACCTGCCGTGCCCTGGTAGGGATAGGTGGTAGGGCTATACGTATCCAGGTAGCCATAATCGCCGATCTGGTCATTGCCGGTGATGCCATAACTGCCCCGTAATTTACCAAAACTGATAAAAGGTAGATTTTGCTGCACCAATGCTGATTTCGAAAATACCCAGGCGGCTCCAATAGCGCCAAAATTGGCGAATTGTCTGTCGGCACCGAAGCGGCTGGAACCATCCCTTCTGCCGGTAAGGTTAATAATCAGTTTATCTTTCCATGCTGCATTAAGCCTTGCATAGATTGCATTGTAGCGGTACCTGGAATAGTTATTGTCCATCAATACAATCCGGGAAGCGGCGGATTCATTTTCAAGCAGGGCATCATTGGTAATACCCAGCGCCAGGTTGGTTTGTCCCTGCCTGGTATTGTCCTGGAAAGTGGATCCAGCCAGCGCATCCCATTTAATATTACCCGTTGTTGTACTATATTCCAGTTGCGGTTCAATTATCCATGTATTCAAACTGCCATTTGCAAAAGATGCCGATCCTTCCGTAACTCCATAAGCAGGGCGCCAGGTGCTGATGGGGGTTATGGCTATTTCTGATGTATTCAAAGAGGTGTAACCCGCATTCGTTCTAATTTGAAAATCCTTGCACAACTGATAGCTCAGCATAAGGTCGCCGAGGAGGTGATCCGTTTTGATACGGTATTTTCTTTGCAGCAGTGCAGCCGGGTTGTTCCAGGTAGAATTTTCCCAGTTAATCTTACCATCAGCTGTGTACAAAGCAGGCGCATCCGGTGCCAGTTTCAGGGCCTGTGTATACAAATCGGATTGCAGGATATTATTGTCATCGCGAGTATAATTTGCAGACAGGGACAATTTAAACCGCTGGTTCGTAGATGCGTGGTTCAAATTAAAATAGACCGTTCCTTTTTTATCGTTAAAATCGCCGGGGAAAACAGTGGTCTCCCGGCGATAACTGTTAGCAAATAAAAATTGGGTGTTTTCACTGCCACCGGCAACAGAAGCCTGTACGTCGGTGATATGTGCCGTGCCACCGATCAATAATTTCTGCCAGTCAGTATTCCGGGTAGAATCCCAGGTGCCGTTGATATCATAGGCATTGGAGGGTATGCTGTTTACGCCGTCATTGTTGAAAGCTTCATGGCGCATCTGAAGGTACTGTTGCGTATGCAGCAACGGCATCATGCGGGTTACTTTGCCAAAGCCGGCATTGTAGCTGGCGTTCACTATTGTTTTCCCGGACTTCCCTTTTTTGGTGGTTATCAATACCACCCCGTTTGCCCCTCTCGACCCGTAGATAGCGGTGGCGTCCGCATCCTTCAATACCTCAATATTTTCTATGTCGGAGGGGTTCATATACGCCAGTGGATTGCCGCCATCAATAATAAAATTGATTGAACTGGACGTGAGCGTAGTGGGTGTAAATGGAACACCGTTGATTACGTAAAGGGGGTAATTACCGTTGTCGCCCCTGCTGTTGCGAAGACTATTTTGCCCGCGGATTTGAACGGCAAAGCCGCTGCCGGGTGTGCCGGTACTTTGGGTAACAACAATCCCTGCCAACCTGCCCTGTATGGCTGATAATGGATTTGCTGCTGACTGTTTGCCGATGTCATCGGCATTTAAACGCGCTACCGAACCGGTATTCAGTCTTTTTGATACACTGTAGTAACCTTTAATCACCATTTCGTCCAGTGAATTAACGGCCCTTTGCAATACAATTTCCAATACCCGGTTATTGCCGATAATAAATTCCCTGGACTCATACCCAATACTGCTAATAATCACTATTGAACCGGCAGGCACATCATGCAGGATAAACAAGCCCTTGTTATCACTGGCAGTTGCTTTCTGGGTTCCTTTTACGGCAATGGTGGCGGATTCAATGGCCTGCCCCATATCGTTGCTTACCCTGCCTCGTAAATCCGTGTCGGCAACAGCGTTATCGGCTTTTTTCTTCTCCTTTGCTTTTACGATAATGTAATTGTCTTCCATTGAATAAGTCAATGGCTGATCCTTAAAGCACAGTTCCAGCACTTTTTCTATGGAAGCATGCTGGATGCTGATGGAAACTTTGGCAGCCGATTCAATTTGTTCATTGGTAAACACAAAGCGATAGCTGGTCTGCTGCTGAATTTCATTGAAGGCGGTTGATAATACAACGTTGTTCAGGGATAGTGAAATATCCTGGGCTTCCGTTCTGGCGGAAAGCTGCAGACAGGCTGCGAAAAGAAATAAGGTTAGAATTCTCATGATGCGTCCCGTTTTCTCAAGGGCAGGTCGGTCGGGGCACAGCTTTTTGATAAATGCCATCAAAAGCATAGTTTTGTTTTGTTTGGGTTAATAAAAGGAAATGTCTGTCAGAAGAAATTTTCCAGGGCGTTAACTCAAACTATGGCCGGGTAGTGTTTCCAGCACCTCCCGGTTTTTTATTTGACCGCCCCGGCGGTTTTTCATTTAGTTCATTACGGTAATGGTATTATTTTCAATTTTAAAATGCACCGATCCCGTTGCCTCCAGCAGGTGCAGCAATTTTGATACCGGTACGTCGCGGCCTATTTCTGCATTAAAATGGTCAGGCACTTTGGCATCATAGACAATCGTAGCATTGTACCAGCGCGCCACCTGCCGCATAAGCATATCTATCGGTGTTTGCCTAAAAACAAACTGCCCGTTTTTCCAGGCAAGGGCCATCACAAGATCCGCTTTGTCTTTTTCCAAATTACCATTTTTGGCAATCATGCCCTGTTCTCCCGGTTTCAACACAACGCTGTTGTTTAACCGAATGGCGCCTTCGGCCAGCACGACTTTAACCGCTGGTTCGTCCGTATAAGCATTAACGTTAAAATGTGTGCCCAGTACCTGAACGGTTGATCCGCCTGCGCTGACTTCAAAGGGGTACATCGGGTCTTTGGCCACTTCGAAATAGCCCTCTCCTGTCAGTTCCACTTTTCTTTTTGCACCGCCAAATACCACCGGGTATTTTAAGGACGAAGCTGCGTTTAGCCAAACCTTTGTCCCATCAGGGAGAGTAAGCACGCGGACCTGGCCGCCAGCCGGGACTGTGAGTGTATTGAATATCTCCGTTTGTGGCAGCATGGTAGGGTTCACCAATTGGTAAGCCACCTTACCGCTGTCACCAACAGATACAGCACTATTACTTTGTGCCAGTATGCTCCCCGCCTTAACGGTATCCAGGCCTACCACCCGGCCATCTGACAAGGTCAATGTGGCCTGCCTGCTACCCGGTATTATGTCATTGCTAACTGCCTTTGTTATCACTGGAGGTTCGATGGTTTTGGTTGGTTTGGGAATCAAAAGGGTAATAGCAATAGCGATGGTTACACATGCCGCTGCCGCCATCCATAGGGAACGGACCCTGGCCTTTCTTTTTTTGTCGGGGAATGCAATTTTTTTTCTGACCTTTTTAAGGGCGGTTTCCACATCCATACCATCCATCTCCGCCAACCATTTTTTGTGATTGGACTCGTCGATCATTTGTTCAAACAATCGCTGGTTTTCAAAACTGGCGCCCACCCATTCATCCAATTCCTGTTCTTCGGCAGTCGTCAGGCGGTTATGGATAAACGCTGCCACCAGGGAAGCAATCCTGAAAGCCTCTGCATCATGGGGGTCTGGATGGAAGGGTTCTTCCTCTTTCATCATATTAAGTTAAAAATAAATAATGAGAATGCCCGCAACAGTAACAAGACTGTACCGCGGAAAAAAGTGGCTGGTCAATCAACAACTATTTTTTAGAATAGAAAATTAAACGGCGTTATAAAATCATTAAGAATAGCAGTGGGATCAGGCGCATTATTTTGCGCAGGAAGGCCAGTCCTTCTTTGCGGTGTTCCCTGATGACCCTTGGGGATATGTTTAATGCTGTAGCAACTTCTTGTACTGATTTACCTTCCTGGTAGAGTAATTTAATCACCCGCTGCCTTTGCGCAGGTAGCTTATCAATGGCAGCACGCAATTCCCTTAACAGCTCTGTCTTTACCATTGCCTCCCAGGCCAGGGTTTCAGGAACCGCCATCATTGGCCCAGCCTCCTGTTCTATCATCCTTCTTTTATTCTCTGCCTTTACCCAATCCAGGCTTAAATTCCGGACCACGCGGTACAAATAGGCTTTTACATCCTTCACTTTTTCCCTCCTTTCCCAAACCCTCACAAACGCCTCCCCGGCAATTTCTTCTGAAACTGCTTTGTCGGCAGTTATCTGCAAACTGTAGAAATAAAGTGCAGGGGATAGTTCACGAAAGATGGCGTCAAAAATAGCTTTATTGCCAAGGCGAAAACCTTGCAATGGAAGAATGCTATTATTTGAAAAATCATTTGACATCGCCCCTATATTGAGAGCGACTCTTCCCATTGAAATTGCTTTGCGAATTCAGCGAGTTAAAGAAAAAAGCGTGGAACTCACCTTACCGCCTTGAGGACCTAGGAAGCCCGACCGCAAATAAGGGAGCCCACGCCTAAACGTGAGCCCTTGACTTATCATCCCGCGGTCTTTGAAATTCCTAGGTTTCAAGACGAGACTCAAAGCAAAAGCTTCAATACTTTATATGAAGATTCGCTAAATTATGAAGATTGTGTTCCATAGCGCATTTGTCTATTAGAAATTGTCAATCCCATTAGTAAAGTTAAAATAAAATGACGAATATGTCATTAATAAACATCAATAATCTTATCATCTTGTTCACCGTAATGGGTCAAATAAGAGACAAGAGGTTATTGCAAAAGATTGCACTCGTAGTAAAAAAATTACGAGAGGATAGAAATCTAACCCAAGAGGAAGTTTACAATGACCTGAATATACATGTTGGAAGAATAGAAACAGCCAGGGCAAACCCGACAATAAGCACTATTTCTGCGCTTTGTAAATATTTTAAAATTAAAATCTCAGAATTTCTACAAATGGTAGAAAATTTAAAGTGATATTCTACTTTGGTTCGAATCCACATTGGGTAAATTAAAGAGAAACTTATCAACAGGTTTCTCTTTTTTTTATAGCACTAAAATTCGATGAATCAGACTATTACTATCTGATCATGAGTAGTTCGATTTTTTGAGCCAACATCGCCAGGTTGCTATTTAAGTTTGTGTAAAAAACTGCGTCAGTTCTCGATTTAGAGCATTTCTTCAGAAGTTCGATTTCCCCTTAGGGTGCTGGCAGTTTTATCTTCTTCGGTTTCTTTTTGGTTCTTTGACATAAGATAGAAAAAATCCAATATAATATTCGCCTCATCGTCGTCTATTTGTACACCATTGTGCACCAATATGGTCGTTGCTTGTTTAATAGAAACTATTTTGTCGATAAAGTTCATATTTTATTACAGGTTATTGGTTAATAATATTTTTGACAATGCGCTGTTCAATTTCAAAGTCATATTTCCTGTTTGAAAATCAACTTTAAGTGGTGGGATGAGACTAACAAGATGTTTTTTATCCGCAGTATCTAAGTTTGAAAATCCCTGAAAAATATTCACAAATGAATCGTATTCTATCTGGCTTTGCTGATCAATGCTTCCTAATTTTTTATTGCCATCCCCCAACTCCTTTTTCAAACACTTACAATTTATCTGATACTCGTTCTTTAAGTTGCTATAATCATCAAGTTTCAATGCGCCAACTACAAATAGCTTTCGGGCTTGGGAAAGAATTGATTCTTGTTCATTTAGCTTTACTACCACTCGGTTTCGATGCCGCAGATATACTGCTTTGTGTGTATAAATATTGCAATTTTCTAAAATGGGCCTAAAAAGATCTATCGCCTTATCTGAAAGCACTAATTTCTGAAGTTCATTCTGGTAGGAATCATTGAGAAAAACTGCATTAATTCTTGTTTTACATCTTCCATGACAATGATAATATGGATATTTCTTCGTTGAACCTGTCGAAAAGCTTCCACTAAGCTTTCGATCACAGTATGGACATTCCAGAAATCCTCTTAAAAAGAACGTTGCGTTCAAATGGTCTTCTTTGGCAGTAACCATTCTTTTTGTTGTTATGGTTTGCTGAACTTCGAAAAACATTTTCTCTGAGATTAACGGATCGTGTGCTCCCTTTACCAAATCCTGCTGGTCGGAATTAAATTTTATTGGGATAAGACCACAATAAACTGGATTGCGAATAATCCTAAAGAAATGGGATCTGGAACATTGAAATCCCTTATCGTGAGCCATTTTTCGAATTTTCTCAATCTTATGCTTATTTCCTGCAAGCCGATAAAAAACCCATCTTAGAATGTCCGCCTCCGGTTGTTTAAAGGCGATGATTTTTTTATTATCCATTGTTGTTACATTGATATAGCCCGAAGGAGCTTTATTGGGACAGCTACCCATTAGTTTCGCCCGGCGAATGCCGGCTGCAGTATTCAAAGCCCTTCTGCTGTTTTCTGCTTCCGGTACAGATAGATAAACAGCAAGCATGACCGTACTTTCCGGTACCGAAAGATCTAAGGGTTGATCAATAGCCATTGCTGTTGCATTAAGTTTGCGAAGTATGCCAATCATTTCGTAAGCGAATTCAATGTTACGACTAAACCGATCCCATTTAATGAATAGTATATTTTTATCTTCCTTTGATGACTTGTTTTTGATCGCTATCATCAGCTTTTTCCATTCAGGCCGGTTGAAAGTCTTTGCTGAAAAGTCCCCACGAAAAATTCCTTTGACTTCAATATTGTTGTACGCACAATATTTCAATAACCGATCCTCTTGTTCTGGCAATGAGTATCCTTTTTTCTTTTGTTCATCCGTGCTTACACGGATATATAAATAAGCTGTTTTCATTCGAATAATACATTTGTTGATTTTCAAGATTAGCGTTTTCTGTTGATTTTCATTTTTTCAAACGATGTAAGCAAAGCACTGCTAAGTTTTTTCTAGCGTTGGACCGATCATCCAACAACAGTAGTGAATACAAAAATCAGGGATAACATCAACAGGCAAGCTGACTGGAATATGCGAAAGATTTGATGATATTTCTCTTTGGATTACGCAAAATTATGCCGGCTACAAACCATGCGCAGTATACCCTTTATGATAAGGGGATGACAGGTCACACATTGATAGTATAATAAAAAATGTACTGTTTAAAAGATAACCAGTCTGCAAATTGATTTTAATGCTAATGAAGATTTGTAAAAAAATTTGGAAGAGAGACTTTTTCTTTACTGACCCAACTGAGCAGTATTGCAAGTCATCAACAAAAACAATTAGTGGTCAATCAAAATTTTGAAAATGCAACGTAACCAAAGGATCACATGGTGCATAAATATTGGTTATGCAATCACCTGTGTCAGGGTTTGGTGTTCTTTTGCATCAATATTTGTCCCATACCGTTCCTGTACTAACCGGTAATTCCTGTTAATTTTTTTATGAAAATAGACCGGCGGTTGTATAATGGCTACAATACTATCATAAGCTTTTTTTGATGCGATGACATACCATCCATAGCCGGTTTCACTATCCAGGAACCGTTCGTGATTTTGATAATTACCGTCCAGCCAAAACTTCGACTCCACCATTACCACACCGCTGCTATCAACCCACCTGAACAGTCCCTCGGCGGCCAGTGTCCATCCGGCCTGTTCACAGAGTAATGGATTAACCGCTATCCAGTTTCTTCTCGGATCAAAACTGTTACCCTTATTCTGGATAATCACCGCATTGTCTTCGATCTGGTCATATTCGCCTATTGTCTGGTTGAACAGATCGGACTGGAAAAAAATATGCTCTTCCGGTGTATCTTTTATCGCTATTGCCGCAATAAAACTTTGCCTTAGTTCGGATGCATCACAGTTGTCCATTGAAACAAACCTGGAATATTCGGCCAGCAGAAAATTATCCTCTACTGAACTATGTAGTTGTAAGAAGGTACCCGCCGTTATATTATTTACCCATTTTTCATTGAAATCGTAATGCCCTGCCTTCCCACCTTTCTCATTTTGCACCCCGGTAATAAATGCCGGGCGTTTACCAGGGATTACAGCGGTAAGATCTGCATCATGGTTAATACCAATTAAACTGGCAGCGTAGGGACCAACATGTTCAGTCTCTAAGAGTTCCTTCACGACGATTGTCACAGCCTTCCAAAGCCGCATCATCCTTGGCCTTAGGTAAGCCATGTTCAATTCTATACCTTTAAAAAGATTGGCAATATCTTTTTCAGTGAATGCATCGTACCAGGCTGGTAACCTTTGTTCACCAGCAAGTTGCATGATGCGGTGCGCAATATTTACCAGTGGAAATCCTGATTCCTTCGAGAACACTATTGCATCCTGTTTATAAAAACCAATAAATTCTACCGGGTCATTTGTTTCCCGCAAACCCCTTCGTTTTTCGAGTTGTTCCAGCATCAATTCTTTATCGACGATGAGTTCCCGTTTGTCTTCAAAATGCATGGTATATACCACCGGTAGATCTTTCCCGGTTTGTACTGGCTCCGGAAAAATCCCGATCAACGCAAGTAAGCCGGCAGCAATTACTGTGATATCAAACCTGGGGCTGCCCATCAGTTCAGTTAATTGGTTTTCGTGCGCTTTTAATGTAAGCGGCGCGGTCCGTGCAATGCCCTCTATCACCTGTAAAAACTGGTCGTGGTACCCAAGTGAAAAAAGTTGCTTCGTTACAGCGTCAATCATTTTTTCAGAACCGGGGTAGGATTTTACCAACGCACCAACTAAGTTTTCACTTAACGAAGGAGCCGGGAATTCAAATAACAATACCAGGAAGCCAGCAAACAGTTCTGTTGCAGTGTTGTCTTCATTTGTAAATTCAAAATCATCTTTATTTTTTGCCGCGTTTAAAAAAAGCGCTTGCAGGTATTGTTCTATCTCTCCATAAATGACCGGGTACATATCAGTCTTAGATGGTAATAATAGTTCAAGCATGGGCATCAGCTCTTCTGCAATATGTTTATGATCCAGGTCTTTGAATGAAAAGGCCAGATCCTGCATCATCATTTTTGATACTTTGTTTTGTTCTTCTACCTTGACCAGTAATTCATACGGCTTTATTTTTGAGCCACCGTCATATTGTTTGTTCCATCCCGCAGGACGACTCTTGGCAAGCGCTTTATAGGCCAAGGATTTTGCCAGCTCTGTAAAACCGGCATCCAGCGCAATTTTCGCAACAGCTGATAGTTCAAGGCTGTCGCCATCTTTTACGGCAACAAATTTTGTGATAAAATCTTCGGTCAGGATATTGCGCAAACCAGCCAGTAACTTCGTCCATTCAAAACCCGAATAAATTTTCTTCTGTTTCAGATAGTCAAAGAAGATGTCCTGCGATGTTACCCGTTGTAGTAACTCATCCAGCGATAGTTTTTCACCGCTTTCCAATTCAATTATATCCTCGCTGGTGGACGTGTAATTATCCTTCACCGGGTAATCATCGGGGTCAAGGCCGGTTGCTATATTCTTCGCTTTACTGTGTTTGATAATTTGCCGGATAACGCCGTTTCGCTTTTCTGGTATGCCATATATTGCTATTTCGTCTATTAATGCACTAACCTGTTCGGCTGAGTTCAATAATTCAAATGCCGCGGGGAGAAAATCATATCCATAATTACCATCGTCCTGGAAGAACAATACGACGCGTGTAAAAATTGTTGTGAATAGGCCCAAATCGATTTTGCTCGTTGCACAGCTATGCGCGAGCACAATCTCAATCACCTCTGCAAAATCCATGAGTTTGTGTAACAACAACCATTTGGCCAGTTTGTAACCATCGGATGGGCATCGTTTCAGGCTGAGCTGTAAACTGTGTTTTGCGATGGACCAGTGCGCCCTGCTGGAGGCGTTACGGACAAAATCGATACGGCTTAAAAACCAATTCATTCTTGCCACTGTTTTACCTGGCTCATACTCGTCCATCACGGGCAGCCATTTAAGCAAGTAGTCTAACTGGTAATCTTTTTCATTCCCAATACCCAGAGTCTGACGAAAAGCTTCATCGAGGCTGTAGCGGCAAGCGGTTTTATCATTAATTTTTAACCACACAAATGCCTGGTTAATGCATTGATCTGCGCGTTCATAAGGACTGGTTTTTTCCAGCATGACGCCCTCCAGGTATGAAAGTTCTTTCGAGCACCAGTCCCAAAATGATGTATCATTGGCAACATTGCTGATGACTGTCCTGATATTATTTGCGTTCCAGAAGTCCGGGTGTTCGTGCCAGTCTGCGGCTATTGTATCAATCACGGACAAATAATCCGTAACAGAAGTCGCATGCATTAAATTAGTGACCAGGCTCAGTGTTTCATTTTTTAAATTTCTTAAATTATAATCCAGGTCCAGGAAGTGCTTGTGAAAAAAAGACAAGATTGATTTGAGTTGAATAAGAATATCGGAAACAGCAGCCTGGTTACCCCGGTAAAAGTTGGAATAGTGAAAGGCAATGGAGGCCGCTTGCCGGTATAAAACCGCTTCATTGGGATCAGTAACGGGCGGAAGTAATTGTAAAAACGATTCGAGTGAATTAGCGGTTAGTATAAAGTATAGCCTTGCATAATCAAAAATATCCACCAACAGATGGCCTTTGTTGGAAAATGTATTTTTCTCCGCAGCAGGAGGATTCACTTGCTCAAAACGAACAATTGCTTTTGACAGATTTTTGGTTATATACACCTGTATAAGGGCCAGATTGGTATTGACAGTCTGGTCGTCTGCCTCCGGCCAGTCATTGATGAATGCAATAATTTGTGACAAGAGGGTTCTTTCTTCCAATTGGAATTCAAAGAGTATCCAGTACAGTATATCCAGCAATAATTTATGATAGCCAATCTTTGAGAACATATATTGTATACAGTCTGCAATGATGACCGGGTTTTTATTTTTATCATTTTCAATGATTGACCGCATGCATTTAACAACCAGGTTAAGACTTATCCCCTCCTGCTTTTTAGGCGTGCTGCTATTGGGATCTTCATTGACCATTAGACGGAGCTCCTCTATGATTGAAATGATCTGCGGCAGTTCATAGTAATGAATGGCCACCGCAGCCCATTTCGCTACTAGTTCAACTTCATCGATTCTCGTATAGGTTGTACTGGAATACCGCCCAGGGTTTACTTCCTTTGAATGGAAAAGAATAAAGCCCGGTTCAGCCAGTTCGAAAATACTCCGTGCAGTTTTTTCTTGACCCTGTTCCAACAGTGCGATGCAATAATCCAGTGCCGTTTCCCTGTCGACCAGCAATTCTTTGCCCTCGTATATGTAGGCGTCCGCGATATCCTGCATGTCGTTGTACAGGTAGAGGCGGTAAAAGGAAGCAGGGTCGAAATTAAACCTGCGCTGCCTGAATTCAGACGCCATTAATAAACACCTGACAAGGATTGGAATATCATGCAGGTGAGTGGCCGCTTTTGCTGTAATGGCAAGATCCTCTGTAATCAGGTGAACAAGCCGGAAGGCGAACCACTGGTTCCTGAAATAATCTTGCGTAGCAACAGCAATAATGTCCTGGTATCGCTTTGCTTTAAACAAATGATAAATGAGGTTCCATTTATAATTTGAATCGCAACTGGCAATTGTATCAGCAATCATCGTATGAAACTTCTGATCCCTGGATTCATCGAAACTACCAGACAAGGGCGCAACAGCGGTCACGTTTTCAATAAACCATTTAAAACTGTTGTGGAAATACTGCCATTTACCCGCTTGCGGCACATTGAAAAAATATTTGGCTTCTGTTACCAGTTTTGATAAAGTCGCATCGGTAAAATCAAAATTTTTTTCCAGCAGGGAAATTTCGACAAAAGAGAAGCGGAACCTGGATACAATCCCCAGCAGGGTAACAAAGGGCTGATCTGCTTTAACAGGTAGCCAGAACTTCTGGTATTCATCGTGAATATCCCCTGTAAATTGGTGGTTGTTGATGATTTCATCAAATTGTCCCGTTTCAGCAGACAGCAATTTTTCAATCGTGTAGCGCAGGAAAAGAGGATGGCCCAGTGTATTGGTATACAGTTTTTGCAGCTGCGCATCATCAAGTGATAGTGAACTGTAACTTTTTACAATACTGATAACCTCCCTATTATGTAATGAACCAATATGAATAATGCGATTGTCCTTATTCAATGACAAGTTGATAGTTACATTCAGTTCTGCCAGGTTTTCGATTGCTCTTGATCCCAGGATAAAATAAACGCCTGGTGGAATAGCCGCAGGATCCGGCAAATCGTTGAGCAGGCTGTATTCGACCTTTTGCTCCCTTTTAATATGGTCGAGTCCATCGACGATAATAAAAGTCTTCGAACCGCGTGATTCAAAATTCCGGGAAAGGCGCTGCAACTCTTCGGCCAACTGTGCGCTTAGATCAAACCGATCTGCTGAAGGGATATGTTGTCTTTCCTGCGGACTGTTCTGATAGATTTGCGTGATAATATCATGTAAAAAATACCTTGATTCGCCGCGGTAGCCACTGTCATAGGTCATGTCCTGGTTCACATAGGAATAGTATTTAAGGACCTGGTTATTGGAGTCATTCGCCCATTTGGTTAACAGCGTAGACTTACCAGAACCGGCGCTGCCAACGATGGCAATATACCCCGCATTGAATTTGGTGGTTGCATCATCGAGCGCTTTCAACGTTTCTTTGATCGGCGCGTAATGTTCATCATCCACAAAGAAGTCGTGCTGGAAATACGTTTGTATTCTCCTGTTAAAACCAAGCCGTTCAATCAACTGCCGGGATGTAAAGTGTAACGAATGATTGCCTTCACCTATCGTGTCGAAAATAAAATGGCGTATTTTATCCGTGTCTTCCGTCACTTTTAGCCACGCCAGCGGATTGTAATCTTTTTGATCAGGCAGTGTATAATCAAAGGACAAATGGGTAGACCGGATAAAATCCAGCAACTGGGGTTGCTGGCAATGCAGCAGGACACAAAGCTCGTCCAGCACAGGTTCCCAATTTTTGCCATATGATTCGCCTGCCCTGATTTTATTCCAGCAATTTTTTACGAAAGATGCAAAGCTGGGTTTATCGGCAGCGCCAAAAGACTGGATGACATCATGGGAAGACATTTCCTGTGTCGTTATCAGCCGGCAGTCAATGGGTTTTCCTGCATGCTTTTGTGCAAGCGCGGCCCATGACGCAAACATTTTTACAATCAATCCCGATTCTATATTGGCAAATTCATTATAGGTAAACCGGTTTGACCGGTCCTTGATTTGCCAGGCCAGTATTTTATCCGTCAGCCCAATAAATACATCGTCTAAATTACCCGCTTCCACCGAAGCCAGTTCCAGCCATTCGAGGTTGCCATGGGTAATGGCCGCATATATTTCCCACGCAGCAATTTTAAACTGCGTATGGTATCCGCTGATAGCAGCCTGTTCACCTGAAGTAGCCATCGTTGATATTTAATTGTAAGAAATGCAGCAAGTTAAACGATGTCAGCCGGAAAATTAGCACGTAAATTCCCGGACCCGGTAAGCCACCGGTTCAAGCTTCCGTTGTTTGCGCAATTTTTTTATGGGATCCTGGATTGCTGCAAAGACATGGCCTTTCTTTTTTTTCAGATCGGTTACCTGCACCAGGTACAAATATGCCGCTTTGCCAAGTGTTTCCAACGTGATAACCTCGTTTTCAGATAAGAAAAACTGATCTTTGTTTCTCATCGTACTTTTAACTTCTATATAGCGCTTTTCATGAGGGGTTATTGATGCCATATCATATCCTTGAGCGGTGTTTGTAAGCGAAACCCTTTCAATGCAAGCCGCCGGGTCTTCAATGTTCAATTTTTTTAACCGTGCGACTTCGTAATGATAGGCGATTTCTTCGCCAGCCTTTCCAATGCGTGATTGCCGCTGCAATTGTTCTATTAATTGCTTGGGGGACAGTATCAACGAACCGCGGTGTTCCGGCCCATTTTTTTCCAGCGCTATAAAATTTGCCTTGCTGCAATTATAGTTTGGTAATAAACCAACCACCCAGCTATTGAATGATTTTTGTACGGTCGCGTCCATTGTATGGTACGATATCCAGGCAGTTTGCAATTTTTTCGCAATCAATTTTTGGGCAGGCTCCCCGTTAATTGTATACCTGTATTTCTTGATGTAAGAAGCTGGCGTGATATCTTTAAAAACACAAAATTTAGACATGCCAAACATGTATTGCCCCTTCCTTTTAATGTACAAGAAATACAATGGGGTTGAGCCCACAATTTTTTTCGTGAGCAAAGGGTTGGCATTAAATGCGTTGACTGAACTGATAAATTCTTCCATTGTATTCGCAAACATAGATGGTTGTTTAAGGACTTCTTTGTCAATACAAACTACGAAAATTAGCATTGTAATTTTAGCCGCTATTGTCTAAGGTAGGACCTTTAATGAATGTGTACACACCGTAGTATTACCCATGCATTGCAAACCATTTTACAATACTTTTACCTCCCGAAAACATAGTAGGACGAACTAAAAGAATCTGCCTTCAAACTATGGCGCAAATGAAAGAAAGAATACAATCAGCCAACCAGGTGCCGCTTAGTTTATTGCTGGAATTTGAAAAGGTATTTCACGGAGAAACCATGCGCTCACCGGAAGAATACCTGGCAGGCGCGAACCGGGAAACTGTTTTAAGTAACAACGTGGAAATTACCGGTTGTTTTTTGTTAACGCACTTTTACCGGCTTTCCTGTATCATTAACAATTGCTTTGCAAATTGTATTGCTAAATACTATAATTTTCAAGCACCAAAATCATCCCTGCTATGTACGCAACTACCCCGACCGTTAAAGTTATTATTGCAGATGATCATCACTTTTTTAGAAAAGGATTTAAACAAGTCATTAAAGAACGGATGCAAAATTCGATCGATTTTATTGCTGAAGCATCGGATGGCTTCGAATTACTCGACGCAGTGCGTGTAAATGTGCCGGACGTTGTGATCACCGATATAAGAATGCCCGGGATGAACGGAATAGAAGCTTGCCGGCAAATTAAATCATTGTTTCCATCAATAAAAGTGCTTGCTATGTCATACTCGGAGGAGATTAGTCACATTATGGGAATGTACCAGGCCGGCGCCAATGGTTATTTGCTGAAAAATATTACTTGTGATGAAGTTACGGAAGCTTTAAACATAGTAAGGCATGATATACCTTACTATAGCAGTTCATTACGGGAAAAAGTATTTGGAAATTTCACCATCAACAAACTAAAACGTTCCTCAAAAAATACAATTCAATTTTCCGCGCAAGAGACGAAAATAATCAAATTGATTTGTTGCCAGTACACAACTAAAGAAATTGCCCATTGCCTGAAACTTAGTACAAGAACAATTGATGATCACCGGCAAAATATACAGGAGAAAACATGCGCAAAAAATGCAGTAGGCATAGCGATATTTGCCATCGTCAACGAAGTAGTAAAACTAGAAGAGCTCAGCAATACACAAGAAAAGTTATTTCCGCCATTACAACAGACCATAAAAAAAGAAAAGCAATTTGGTAAAACTATTAAAGGGCTGCCTCAATAAGCAATCCAACCTTTTTTGCAAGATTGTTTCTGGCGCCGCCGGTAGCATCCTGTGTAATATGCGTACTTATATAAATCTGTGTTTTATCATTTAATATTTTAAAATAGACGCCCGTGACAGAACTCCATTCATTAAAACGTAAGCCGCGCTTTCCAACTACCGCTTTGTTTTCCAAACTGGTTGATTTAATTTTATAACCCTTTTCAACAAGCGCTTTTTCAATAATAGATAACAATGTTGTGTCAGCAACAACTTTTGACTTTTCTATATAATATTCTGCCGACGTTTCAAGTGTCCAAAAAGGGGTTTTATTATTGTTTATTTCGGTAGAGTATCTGCTAAAATCAATATCGGCGGCTGATTTGGGGAAATCTGATAGTTTAGCAGTTCCAACGCAACAGCAGTAAGTCAAACATAAAAGAGATACACCTGTCTGTAAGAAAACTTTAAAAATATGCATGTCTAAAAAAATTTAATTTTAAAAGTAGATTGCTAAATCATTCTCCAGCCGACCCATTTTTATGTCCCTATAAATGTTGGCAATTACAGTCAATTTTCCAAACATCCCCGGGTAATTAACAAGCAGATAAAAGATATAGATGAAAGTACTTAGAAAACACTTACCGGGCGTGTAATGTTTTTCGTGTAAAAAACAGACCCAAGTCGCTGGAATTCATCTGTGAGCCGGCGGTGAAGTATTATGTACTGTGGCAAAACAAAATTTCTACGTAAAGGCAGACAGGATGAGTAAAAGGACGGGGATGCCGGTAATCGTGATTCCTATATACGCAAACCAGGGATGGCGGTAGCGGCGCTTTATTACTTCATAGTTGTTTATCAATGCTGGCCCAAATACAACGCCGTATCTTTTGTAGCCACAATGACTGCAAATTACGTTCGCTTCTTTATCATAGGGGAACATTGGTATCCACGCTATATTCCAGTATAAACTTTACACCATTGTATCGATGGCTTTTCCTGTCGCCGGCAGTATTTTTCGGAAGGCTTATAGAATTCACATGCCAATTGTATCACGCCTCGTTTATTTTCCGTTGAAGCCGCAAGGGGTAGTTACGAATGAACACATTGCCCGCAGGAGAAATATTGATGCTGCCTTCCGTTACAAGAAGAATTTCACGTTCCATATATTGAAGTTTTGCAATCAGGCGCTCGACTTTCCGCCTGTCTTTTTCCTCAGTTAATGCCCCATACAATTGGTGATTATAAGTGACAAGGTTGTAAAGTGTTTGCATATTATTATTCTAAAAAATCTCAACGATAATGTGTGTTTTTTGATTTCTCCACCCCGGCACCTGCAGGTTTTTCTTTGCCGATATTGCTATTAATATTTTTAATGGGCGTCATTCCCCAAGTTGCACCTATTTTACCGGACTATTGTTATATATACCTGCAGATTGTTTATATGATTCACACATTCACTTTGCATAAAGACGTAATCCTTGCTCCTCGTACAGCAACTCATCATTGATTGCGCCGCATTCGAAATGACGACAGCTAATCCAACAAAATTGGCCTAAACGGAACCTCTAAATTAAGCGTAAAGGTAAACGTTTAGTTCAGTCTTTAGGAATTGTTACATGGAATAGATTGGTTCAGCTATTTTTTATATTACCCGGATACCAGAATTTGCAGGTACCAAATCCAATATCCATGCTGAATATCCTGGTTGTCTGTGACCACAAAGCTTCCCGCGAAACCCTCTGCCGCCTTTTAACCGCCCAGCCCTTTTTCCATGTGATGGCTGCTTGCGCTGATACGTATGCGGCCATTGCTATTACCGGGCGCCAGCAACCTGATATTGTTTTTATCGATGGCAGTACCGACCCGCACGCAGCCGTCGAAGCCACAAAGAAAATCATGTTGGTTTCAACAGCTGGCATTATTGCGCTATCGCGTCAGGCAGATGCTGGCTTTGCAGCAAACATGCTGGCTGCAGGTGCACTCGGTTACCTGACCGGTCATTCTTCCGATATTGAAGTGATCACTGCGATTGAAGAAGTGTCGAAAGACAATCTCTACTGTTGTCCCGAAACAAAATACCTGCCGGTCCCGACACCGGAACGCTTATCCTCTTTCAGGAAATCAATCGCTTCGCTCCGCGACAATACCCGGAAAAAGATCGATGAAGCTGCCAGATTCCACTGGCACGGGATTTTGAAATTTACCCATTGAACCAATCTTTAAACTATGATAAATATTATAATAGCTGACGATCATAAATTGTTCCGTGAAACCCTGGCTGTTTTGCTCGGCAGCGATGACCGTTTCAGGGTGATTGCCAGTTGTGGTGACAGTCTGGAAGCTATCGGGAGCATACAACGGGAAAAACCGGATATTGTACTGATGGATATTGATATCCGTCCAATTTCAGGAATTGAGGCCGCAGAGAAAATTTGCGCTGTAACTGCTGCCAGGGTAATTGGCTTGTCTATGCACAACCATCCGTCATATGTAAAGAAAATGATGCGCGCCGGTGCCATGGGATATGTCACCAAGAACTCATCGAAAGCGGAAATATTCACGGCTATCGTTGAAGTAAACAAAGGAAACAAATTTATTTGCCAGGAAACAAAAACAATGTTTGCAGAAGCAGTACTGGAAGGTAACGTTGCGCCCCCGCATGCTGGCTTGCTGACTGAAAGGGAATTGGAGATTGTCAACTATATAAAAAAAGGACTTTCATCCAGAGAAATTGCCGGCCGGATTAGTGTCGCGCTAAAAACAGTAGAGGTGTGCCGTCATAGTATCCTCAAAAAACTTAAATTGAATAATTCCTGCAGCCTGGTAGAGTTCATGAATCACAATACCGGTTTTCTTGTCTGAGGATGGTGCCTGGTCATTCTGGAGTGAATGTCATGACCTAATGAGAAATAAGTCGTTTGCACATAATCTACGAAAATCTATTCACTGTTTTTATGTACCAAACTGCCCTTAGAATTCCTGCATAATTCTTTCCAGGCTCCTTAAAATAGTTTTCATGCCTATTTGTCCTCTTTGTAATTTTGCGCCGCTATGCAGATAACGAAAGAATGGTCGGAACCTAAACCCCTTGAGTTTGGAAAGAACATACAGGTGAAATCTTCTCACCCTAATTTTTCCTTTAAAATATATTCGGCCAAAGGAAAATCGGTGGAAGGAATAATTACCGAAAGAGTACACATTATCAATGCCGATAATGAAGTAATACGTCTTATCCGTCTGCCCATGATCTCCTTTCGGGCCAACACCAATGATGAATTGCACGTGGAATTTGAAACAATTTAACATTCCTACTGTAACGGTCTTTGTCTTTGCTACGTCATAGTTTTGATAGCTGATTAAAATCACCTGATATTTGTTCATATGGAATACGTTCTTTTATTTTTTGCATTCGCAGGCTTTGTCCTTGTCATTAAATACTGGCCGGCGAAAAAAAACAGTTAATCTGTCAATGAATAAGCGAAGCAGACCGGACAGGCCGGACAGCTTCTTTTTTTAAAACCATTGGACCATTGACTTCGCCTGTCCAGTGAACAAAATGGCTCTTACCGCAGGCCTTTCTTTACTGGCGTAGAGCGTCTGCACCATTTGCTTCATCCCGTTTATTTTTTATGGAGTGAACCTAGAACCCTGCTAAAAGAAAAAATTCCATGCAAAAAATTGACACAATTGGAAGTATATATGTCAGCCGAATCAGATCAGCTATAAAATAGTGACAACTCACGTCGAGTTAAAACTCTTAATCAGGCAATACAATTATTTTTCATCGCCTGTGCTTGTTAGACGAGTGAATTTTGAGAGCTATGCCGCGAGGCCAATACAGCTTTTTTTCGCGATCCCTGGCAACTGAGAACGTAAGCATAGCTTGCGCCGCCGTGCTGGCATAAAATAAAAAAATACTAACCGATGTTTTTCCCTGTGCATGCAAGGAAAAACATCGGACTATTCAGGTTATTTTTGGCTTATTGCTCCAAAGTACGCTCCAAATACTTCCAGGTGGTTTTTCCGGTTGCCTTTACCTGTATTGTTCCGTTGGAAGTCAGCTCGATATTCTCAAGCTCATAAAGTCCCGGTTTGTAACCTACAGGCACACTTAGCCCTTCTATTTTTGCTTGCGCAGGGATATTGCGTCCATCTCCTTCTGCAACAATTTCCAGCACCCGGAGGCTTTGCAGGGGGCAAAAATACATTATTACTGAACCATGATCCATTTCCAGACGAACAGGCGACAAGTTGGCCCTGACCGTACCACCGTGCGACATTTTTTCTTCCCTCATCCTGCTTTGCAGAACATTCGGTTGAGAAAACGAAGTAATAGTTACTGGCGAGGATTGCGATTGGGAGGATGGATTATAGGCTTTTCCCCCGCCGAAAAAGTCTCCGAAGGCTGCATATACTTTTTTCATACAATAAAAATTTTTGAATGATAAAATGATATTGAATGACCAAAAACCGAATGGAGCGCAGATGTAGCAGTTGAATTAAAACTATCGGTACTTACCCCTTGCAGAACGACACATCTCTTTAGAAAAGACAAGCGATTGACAGGGCTAGTTGCATTAAGAAAAGTAATATTGTTTTTTTTGTTTGGGGCAAATTTTGTAACTTCTTTTAATGCCTTATTTTCCTGAAACAAACGTATTATGCGCCAAAGATAAACGCACCGGAAAGGAGCAAAAAATACGCATTGAACCAGGACAACCCGGTGGGCACTGTCAACCGGGTGGATCGGAAGATGTAACAGATGTACCTTTTGAAGAGGTGAAATAGTTTTAAAAGAGAAATCATAATAATGGGTATCAGGGTATTTGTTTATTGATGGTATAGAACGGCAACCCTCTTGTGTCAAACTTGTTCATAGGCACTTCTGTGCAGAAACAGGTATTCGCGGCGCATGGTTTTAACAATTTCAATTTAATGCTTCCGCAGCCGCTGGCAATTCCCAGGAAAGTCCCAGCCTATAGTCAACCATTTTAGCACTAACTACAATGGAATCGGGGAACCTGTTCAGGGTGTCCCGGGTAATGGGGAAATTGCCGGTGGAACCAACGGTGTTGAATTGTCCTCCTCCTCAGGCGGTGATGCCGGCGGTGGCTGTTTTTGTCCATTTTTCTTTGCCCACCTTTGTTGCAATGCTTTGATCTCCTCAGACCGGTCTGTCGGGGAATTGGGATCTGGTTTCTCAGATGAACTTTTTTCTGGCATCATTGGAATATCTTAAAGGGTGGCCTAAAGATACGGGTTGTCTTCCTTGCAGGGCCCGATAATACGTGGATGGGTGGTTTGGGAACGTAAAAAGCCAGGGGGATAAGTTTTTAACAGATAAAGCACACTGATGTGTGAAGAATATTATCGGAGTGAAAATCAGTAAGCATGGTGTTCCTCGCCACATGCAATTGCCAAGGGAATTGAATTGGCATAAAAAAAGAGATATATGCCGTGGTATAACGGGAATTTTCCGCCCTCCTATAAAAATCAGCCTGTTCAATTGCGAAACAAGGCCGTCGAAATCGCGAACGAGCTTTTATTAAACGGGGCTGAAGAAAGTATCGCGATTGCTACCGGTCTTAAAAAAGCAAGAGAATATTTTGTGAAGGAAAAAAATAAAAACGAAAAAAACAGTGGTTGCCAAATCTATAAAAAACAGATCTTCTCCTAACTCACTTTTCTTTATCAAATAGCTATCGGCCGATTCACTCTAGGCGCGGCTGTTCATCCCGGAAATATTTTGCAGGGTTTTAGCCAGTTGTTCTATTGGGGCGGCGAGAATCGACGTGAGAATTTTCTTTAGTTGGCCGAAATCATCAGGCTTTGTAACAAGCCCGTTGGCGCCCAATTCTTCTGACTTTCGCAAGTCACTAACTTCCGATGAAGTAGTATACATGATTACGGGAACATATTTTAAAAATTGTTCTTCCCTGAATTTAGTAAGATATTGCCATCCATTAGTTTTTGGCATATTGATATCAAGGAATATAATATCCGGTAAATCATTTTTCTGCTCCAGCAGATTTTGCAGCGCCTCATCCCCGTCACAAAAATATTGAAACGATACAGATGGGTCTACTCTTCTCAGGGCTTCCCGAAAAAGTCCTGCATCGTCAATATCATCGTCTATCAGCAAAATCCGGTTCATTGTATCCTTTCAAAATAGTTTTACTGCAAATACATTTACCTGTTTCCAACAGCCCAATCCGGCATCATTAAGTCAACAACCATGAATTTCTTTAAGAGTCATATTTTAACAACTATGCTTTCGAAAAATCATAAGAAGCCATTCAATATGCTGGGAATATCTCGCAGGAAGATAGAATTAAAAATCGACTTCAACTAATAGCTCCTCTCATCTTGCAACCCTTCATAGCGGCTGAGAATGAAGGAGCAATCCCGGAAAGCCTGCTTTTAGCACTTTTTATTGCATTAAAGGCAGCACTACCTGGAATAATGCGCCTTCGTTGGTATTCGAAATCCCCCGTATCTCGCCATGATGGTTCACTGCAATAGTTTTACATAAGGCAAGGCCGATACCGGTGCCTGTAAACTCATGACGGCCGTGCAGGCGGTTGAAGATTAAAAAAATCTGCTCGGCATATTGCTGTTCAAACCCAATACCATTGTCTTTAATACTGATTTCACAAAACGTTAACTTTGGGTTGAGGCCTTTATATTTTTCCAGTTCTCCAGGAGTCAGTGTTCGTGCAGTAATAGTAATGACCGGTGCGCTGCCTTCTTTTGAAAATTTAAGCGCGTTGCCGAGAAGATTATAAAAAAGCTGGTTTATCTGCAGGGGGACCGCCTCGATAACCGGCAATTGTTCACAAGTAACCACAGCATTCTTTTCCGAAATAAGTAAATCAAAATCGTTGATGACCTTACCCATCATAGCATCAAGATTTGTTTTTTCGAAAGCCGCATCCCCATGTAATATTTTTGAAAAATCAAGCAACTCTTTGATAAGCGTAGTCATACGCCCGGACGAGGCGATAATTTTCCCTATCAATTCCCTGGCAGTTTCAGGCAAATCATTGTTATGCTGTTCCTGGAGCAATGTTGAAAATATTCTGATTTTCCGCAGGGGTTCCTGTAAATCGTGCGAGGCAATGTAAGCGAATTGCGCTAAATTCTTATTTGAATGCAGGAGGTCAGTATTGGCTTCATTCAAGGAAGATGTCCTGTCCAATACCTGCTTTTCGAGTTCTTCTGCAAACGTCTTTAAATCTTTGTCTATCTTCCTTTTTTCGGTAATATCCTCGATGGCCAGCAGTATAGATTGTTCTTCGGTATTATCCCTTACAATCCGACTGGCATTTAAGAGCATGATCCGCTCTCCAATTCCGGGGAAATTCCGGGCCATTTCAAAGTCAATAATACTGGTTTTTTCAGGCAGAATCTTCTCTAACACTTCACGGAGCAGCGGTATGTCCCATTGTTTATTTCCTAATTCGAACAGGGGTCTGCCGTCAGTTTCTTCTGCCGAAGTTTGAAATTTATTGTAGTACGACCGGTTCGCACTTCTTACGTGAAGGTTTTTATTAAGGATAATAAGTGGCTCACGGATAGTAGTAACAATGGATTCCGCATATAGGCGGGAAAGGTTTAATTGTTCATTACGATCATATAATTCCTGGTTTACGACGATCAATTCTTCGTTACTGGTCTGTGTTTCCTCTTTGGAGGTTTCCAGTTCTTCGTTCAGGCTTTGCAACTCTTCACTCCCGGAAAGAAGTTCTTCGTTGGCACTCTGAAGTTCTTCATTGAAAGCTTCCTGGTCTTCGGTAATGCTTCTCATATCTTCGCGTGCCTGGGCCAGTTCTTTTTCCAAATCCAGTATTCGGGCTTGTTGCCTGTCTTGTTGTGAACCCGGGGAAGCTTTGCGCTTGCCTTTTATTTGTTTCTGTTTAGCGTCAAACGGAGGGATGTTGTCCTTAAAAAGAATTAAATAGTGAGGATCAGGGGTATTCGGCAGGGGAATTACTTCAATGGTTACCAGGCGCTCCTCTCCTGTTAACTGCATAGGGATATCTTCTTTGATGAGTGCCTCCTTACTGTTTTTTGCTTTATGGAGGGCGTTCCTCAATTCAAAGGCAAGTCCATCACGTGCCATTTTCAACACGTTCAGGTTCGGTTTGCCCGGAGGTGCTGCCAGCCAGGGGAAGGTTACACCACGAAATTGCACAATATCCATTTCATTATTCACTATTACGCCATTGTACCTGGCCAATAATAAGTCATCCGCATTTTTGTGAAAATCATCTTTATCTTTTCCATTCTTTCCGGATTCATGACCGTTCCCTTTAAAAATTACTTCTTTTCGTCCAACAGGCATTTGCAAAAAACTTGCCCGCACGGATTTACGGGTGTATATTTTATTAACCTTGTCAAAGGAATTGAATAAGTCGGATGCAGCTCCTGTCGTTTCCGATTTACCGAGTAATAGAAATCCGTTTTCTTTCAACGCGTAGTGAAATGTGGTTAATGCCTTTTTTTGCAAAATGGGTTGAACATAAATGAGCGCGTTGCGGCAACTGATAAGATCGATTTTTGCAAAAGGCGGATCAGCAAGAAAATTGTGGGAAGCAAAGACACAGGCATCCCTGATGGATTTATTTATGCAGAACCCGCCATCTGTTCTGGTAAAGAACTGCTGCAGGCGGGCAGCGGAAAGACCGCTTGTCTCGCCCTTTTTATAAATACCGCTCCTTGCCTTTGCTATGGCCGTTTCGGAAAGATCGGTTGCAAACACCTGTATTTTTGAATTCCACGCGTTATCTCCGAGGTATTCGTGAATACATATAATGATGGAATAAGCTTCTTCGCCTGTAGAGCAGCCCGCAATCCAGATGCGCAACGGTTCATTTGAAGGCCTGTCCTTAAAAAGAACGGGCAATACCCTTTCGCCGAATAGTTCAAATATTTTTGGGTCGCGGAAAAACTGTGTGACAGGAATAAGCAAATCCTGGAATAAAATATCCTGCTCGTCATTGTTCTCTTTCAGATAAACGAGGTATTTCACAATACTTCCTTTCATGCTCAGGGCTATGCGCCGGGTTATTCGCCGCCGAATGGTTGTTTGCTTGTAATAGGTAAAATCCACGCCCCTGCGGATGCGGAGTAAGGAAAGGATTTTCTTATAGGCAACCTCCTGTGCATGCGATGTTTTATAGTCTTCATTTATCATGTCGATCTTAAACGCATCGTTTAAGGCCAGTAGTTGTTGCGGTATCTGTTCGGGTGGAAGTATATAATCTACAATGCCTTCGTCAATAGCGCTTTGGGGCATGGCATCATATGAGGCGGATTGCTGTTCCTGCGCAAATGTTATACCTCCATGATCTTTTATGGCTTTTAACCCCAGGGTGCCGTCAGCGCCCGTGCCAGACAAAACCACCCCAATGGCATGGCTTTGATGCACTTCCGCCAGTGAGGCAAAGAACAGGTCTATAGGCATGTTCTTATGATTTTTGGGAAGACGGGCACTTAGTTGCATGACACCGTCTGTAGCCGTTAATAGCTTGTTGGAGGGAATGATATAGATATGATTGGGTTTTACCTGCATATTATCCGTTATTTCCTGCACGGATATTTTTGTAACCCTTTGCAGGAGATCGGCCAAAATGCTTTCATGTGCCGGGTCAAGATGCTGCACAAGTATATACGCCATGCCTGAATTTTCAGGGATGGCCTTCAACAATCGCTTGAATGCATCCAACCCGCCTGCTGATGCACCAATGCCAACCACTGGAAAGAGGTTTTCCGAGCGTATCTTTTCTTCGTCTTTGTTTACCTCAGGCATTGAGCATATGTTTTGTTTCCTGCTTACAGCGTACAAAGCGGCTTCTGAAGGTACCGTATATTGGGCATTTTCGCAGAAAAGTTTCGCTTTAGCACTCTATCCGGATTTTTAAGACCATGCTCCTCCTTGCACCCGCGTGATTATCTCCAGATCAGCCGTTTCCAGGTTGTACATTGAGCTTATTACCAGCCTGTGCATTGGCTACCAGGTAAATTCCGGCATGAGGGCCTGGAGCCTTCTATATCCTTACATAGCTTTACACTACCAAACAATAAAGTGTTGCCTTGCTAGTTTTTGATGCATGTTCTCAGACTAAAAATTTGACTAATTAAAACCAAATTGTCCGGTATGTCTTCTAAATCTGTTTTTCCATCAGTTCATAAGAGATGCAAGCAGACAGAACTACTCCACTTCACGCCAGTAAGCCAGGAGGCAATCAGGAAATTCGCCTGACGAAAAAAACGCTACTTACATGAATGCGTAATAGCGCATTTTTATGCATTACTCTAACAATGAATAATGCAGGCGCACTAGTTTTTTAACAGAAGATTTCAGGTTGGTTTCTGCGAGCTCCAAAAGCTGGTTACCGGCCAGTGCTTCACTTTCCATGGCCGTCTGAAGCCATAATAAAACGGCAGCCAGGGTCTGGCTGATATCATTTTGCAATAAATCCGCTGCTTCCTCTTTTCCCATCACTGTTTTTTCGAGACCGACAATATCTTTTGTAACTTCTTGCAACATTTCTTCCATGAAGTGCATAACAACCATTTACATGCCTTTCTTCAATCGTCTGCAGCTTAATGGTCTACAAAAACACTTATTTAACAAAAATTCCCGGCCTTGGAAATTATTTCCGGTTTAACAATTTTTTATCCATACGCCAGGGAACTTTTATTATCATTAAGAGGACGTATTTCATAAACCTGCCCATGATCCGACAATATTATTTGTTTGCGATTTTGCGAAATGTTCATTTGACAGCTTTTTCCTGCGTTCTTAGGCAACTACACGTTTAACGGCCCCATTCAAATCAGCAGTAAAGACAACAACCGGAAACTTCAAAAAAAATTGAAATTAAAAAGAGGGTGTCCAAAAATTGTTTTTGAGACACCCTCTTCGTTTTACTATTTTGTATGCATTAATTAATAATCAATTTCAGGGTTTTTGCCTGTAAACCCGTATCATAAACCTTTATTAAATACACTCCACCGGATAAATTAGCGGTATTGATCGTAATCCTGTTGAAACCTTTGACCAGACTAACCTGCTTATTGTTCAGCACCGATCCGTTTGTATTTATCAAAAGCATCCTGCCCATACCAGCCGCGCGGCTGTTGAATAAAACATACTCTTGCTGACCGCGTTGCAGCGGGTTGGGCGTAAGTATGATAAAATGCTGCGGATCATCAATTGAAGCCACAGGTTCGACTGACTTCATCCCGGCCATCACCCTGCTTCCGCTGCCGGATATCCGTTTAGAGAGGAACCATTCATACACATTGGGATTGTTAAAGTACGATGCACCGGAAGAACTTCCGTAATAAGAGCTATCTACCGAATAGTAGGGATGTCCTGTATCCTAACGACAAGTCCAGGTTCCGACAAGACCTCAATAGTTGGGTAAGGTAAATCTTACCTGGGGGGTACTGGCGGAATAATGTGCCTGCTGGTAGGTGAGGATCGCAATGTTGGAATCCTTCGTGTATACATTATCGTCATTTGTTGCCTGCCAAACCCAAAGCGGGAGATGCGAGTCCCGTATATTGGACAATAATGCATCATTGACTGCTCAAGGTAGGACTATAATACTACATGCAGATTATTATTAGTGGTATTCTGCCTGTTTGAACAATAATAGTGTATTAATATGCTAATTATTTTTGTTTGACGCCAAGTCGCCACCATGTGTTAAGCATATACCCTTAGTTTATTTACAGGAATTAAATTTGCGTTAAGGAAAACTATATGCACAAAGGGCTTGATTTCTTCCGTAGTATCATTTTAGAAGGCCCTTACGGGCTAAATTCTACAGCAGTTAAATTGACCGGTTCGAAGTTTGTATACTGAATTTTCAGAGAGCTTAATAGTTTTAATTGCATAAAAGTACACAGTATCCCATTCAATTGGTACTGTATCATTTTCCTTAAACCTTCATATAAAGAGGGTTCATTCAGGATTTCACGATAGGCGTTCACTATTTTCTTTTCACTCATTTTGCAGAAAGTCATAATGACACTTTGATCCCCGAAATTATTCATCCCGGCTTCCGGTTCAGATTTATAACTATTTTCATTTGCAGGAGTTCCGCCTAAAGATTGTATTTGAGAAGATAACTCACAGGCATATTGATTATTTTCCTGGGCAAGTGTCAAAACAGTGCGCCTTAATTCCTTATCAGGTATATTGGCAGCGGCTTGTTCATACGCTCTTTTTCCCTGCCACAACAACCTGCAAAGGCAATTTATCTTTTCTATAATAAACGGTGAAGCTTTAAAAAGATTGAATCCAATCATGGCAATTATATTTAGCAATGTATTGGTATATGGATTCAACAACCCTGCCATAGGAAAAAAAAGCTGGAACAAATATTGGTTTATATAGCTAACTACAACTTTTACAATGTTAAACCCCGGATTGCTCATTGGATGTTTGCACATCAATTAGCCTAATCAAATGCATACAATTTAAATTATTAAATTTACTATCGCCTGATGAGTTTTATAGCTTGATTTAAGGTAGTTGGTGTTTATCGGGATGGCTGATTAACTATCATCCGGTACAATCCCAACTGGGTAATGGCTTTTTGAAATTTATCAAACTCTACCGGCTTCACCACATAACTGTTTGCGCCCAGGTTATAACAAGTGTGTATATTCTGCTGTTTTTATTTATGTTAAAAGTTGAGGGGAACACAGACTCCAAACGTATATAGTAAAACGATGTTTATCAAATTATTGCGCTAATAAAAAATGTCAGTTCACCTCGCAGGTCGCGGAAAAAATGCAAAGAACTTTGAGGGGTAAAAGTAATGCAAAAGATATTAAAATATATCAACTTTTAAAGGCTTTAGTATCCGAATAAGTAGCCTATTTAATTCCTAACACTGCATGTTAAATTTACTGGCATTCCTTGGATCCAATTGCCGTTTTAAATTTTGTTTATCTATCCAGGTAATCAGATGGATATAATACCTGTCCATATTTTTCTGCAATTGCCCGCAACTGCTTCAGCTCCTCTTCATCAGGATGTGGTACCGGCAAAAATTCTCCGTCTTTTACAGGTGTCCCAATTTCCTGAAAAAACTCATCTAAGCCTGCCGGAACAACTGTACACAAAAGATGAGCCATGCTTTTGCCTATATTTTTAAATCCGTGTATTGCACCGCCTTTTGGAATATTTACCAAATCCCCTTTTTTAGCAATGTGTCTGCCGGCTTCTGTTTTAAATTCTATTTCACCATCTACTACATAAAATGATTCGTGAAATGATGGATGTGCATGAGGTGGCGGACCTCCCCCGGGAGGGACCTGCATGTCAATTATTGCGTATTCACCTCCGGACTGTTTTCCTGAGACAATGATGCGATAGGTATCACCGACTACGGAAATGTGTTCGCCCTGATTTTTGCTTATTGCTGTTATGTTGTTGACCATAGTTTTATTTTTATAAATGTATTATTCTATAATGATATAATGTTCCCACATTATTACATGAAGGAACATTCATCAGGCTGTCAAACCATCAATCCGCCAGAAAGTTCTATTCTTTGCCCATTCATCCAACCCGCTTCAGGAGTGCATAAGAATGCAACAAGACCGCTAATATCTTCCGGTTAACCTACTCTGCACAATGCTGTGATACCTGCAATCGCTTTTCTTTTATCCTAAATGCCCTGCCTGGTTGAGTAATCCTAACTTGGTTTTGATTAACTTAGTTTCCTGATTCATGATCTGACATTTTGAGGTTAATTAAGAGTGTGGTTACTTAAAGTTAACCTCATTTGTCAGATCAAATCTTA